>Ga0080013_1005507_pt1 | contig 11762 bp, 21 predicted proteins | sample ETNvirenome_6_85_FD_69236 | JGI IMG/M metagenome (GOLD analysis project Ga0080013, IMG submission 69236) | Marine viral communities from the Pacific Ocean - ETNP_6_85 (SPADES assembly) (version 2) | ecosystem: Environmental > Aquatic > Marine > Oceanic | place: Pacific Ocean | collected 2013-06-19 | reverse complement strand
ATATAATGTTGTATAACAAACGCTTCTACTATATGAGTAAAGAACCAAAAGAATGTAAGTAGTGGTACATATATTCTAAAATCTAATTCAAAGTAACCAACACCTAACCAAGTTAAGAATAACATTCCTATTGTTTTAGTTAAGAATCCAGCTGCAGAAAACCCTAAACTCATTACACTACCTCTTTGCAAAGTAACATATATTCCTATAACCAAATGCATTAGGTTTAATATTATCGGTGCTAGTATTCCTAATACAATATATAATATCATACTTATAATATACGAAAAAAAATAGTCTCTGTCAAGCATTTTTTTAAAGAATTTACGTTATTTATTAGTGGTAGAGGATAGTCTTCTACCGTTTTCCTTAAACTAACGGAGAATAAACATGAAGGAAGTAATAACAATGGTAAAGGACTATGTTGATGACATAGCTCATTTACTTATGTCCTTTGTCGCTATTGGTGCCGTTTCCGAAGTAATATTCGGAACGGGTGTCTTTGGTGTCAATGTTATTGGAAACCTAACATCAATTATCAGTACATTCGGTGAGTCCGGATTCGCTGGGCTAGTCGCTTTATTGGTGTTGGTGGGTTTGTTTCGTAAGTAGGTGAAAGGTAAAAAAAGGGATGACATACCTACTTGTGTCATCCCTCGGTTATATATTTATATATGAATGCGGAATATTATAAAATATACATTACAAATTGTTATATCAGTATTAATTGCTATGGAAGTGAGTATACCACCAAATGATTATGTTCGTCATCTGATAGTAGTATTGATACTTTATATATGTTTTAAGAACAAAGTAGACGAGAGGATACTAGCGTGGTTTGATAAATGAGAGAAAAAGCTTTTAACGCTCTTTCTTATTATACGCTCTCATTCGTTGTTTTCTTGAAACGTATCCTGTATTTGTTTTCTTTTGTTGTTTCTTAGAACTTATTTTGTAAAAGGCCTTCTCTAGGTTAATTGCGATTATATAAACTAGAGTAATACCTAATATAAAGAGTAATATAGCATACCACATAACTTATCTCTCCTAATTATCTTTCTGATTATACTTAGACATATCTAAGTTAGGTAAAGGTTTTTCTATTTTTAAGTCTTTTAGTTTACTATTTGCTACAACTAACTTGCTACCACCTACTATCTTACCATTCACCACATGATATATAAAGAACACCGTCTTCCATATACCGACTCTAACTATACGTCCAGGAGAACCATCAACTTCTACAACATCATCTTCGTGGTAATCATTACCTAAGAATACCATAATACCATCTACAGCTTCCTGTATAGTATTATTAAATAGTAGTAAAGCTACACCAGTAACTAATAACCAACTATACTCATTAACTAAACTTTTTAACTCTTCCATTCAATAAACTTCCCTTCATTATATAAATATTAAATAACCATTATTATATTCCTTATAGAGACATTTTATACCCGAAATTTTTTTGTATAGGGTTTTTGTAAAAAACATTTTTTCTATACCTTTTTTATTGTTATATTTAGGTGTAATTGAAATAAAGGAAAAAGAAATGAAGAAAAAACATAATACTAAAGATATTGGTTATGGGACTAAAGTAACTGCCCTTAGTGATATGAATGTTCATAATAAAGACTTTGATTTATTAGCTGACGAGTTCAATAATGATTTCAGTAATGATGACACCGAATGGGAGTGGTCCATTCAGGCAATTGCCTTCATATTGATAGATATATAAAAAAGCTATAGGTAAAAAAGTAACAGCAAAATTCATGCCACCCTAGCCTGGTTCATGTGTTACTTTAAGCGTTTGGAAAACCGAATGAAGATTTCGGTATGCTGAAAAAGGGGGTTGGGAAATAAGGAAACCAACCCCCTGTGTGTGTAATGAAATGTGAGCCACCCGCCTCGGAGGCCTTTTAAGTCAAGTTAATGACAACCTCGGAGGCAGGGTGGATATCTTTATGACATGTCAGCCTCTTCGTCTATCTCATGTTCTGTGAATAGTTCTTCGTCAGAACCATCTGATATGAACTTCTGAACAATCTGTTTAACAAACGTTCTTTCAGAGTCAACTCCACCAGTCGCATCATACTGAGGATATATCGTGATGTCGGCAGATTCCATTAAACTGAATCCATCGAATAGTAACCCAGCTATCTCTACTGAGGTTCTTGTTGATACTCCACTTGTTATACGTGGGTTATCAGTAGAAGCCTCAATCCGAGTAAGATGGGTAATGTCAGCTATATTTTTTAGTTCACTTTCATCCACAGTAGGAAACATATATTTAAGTAAACCGAACTCTTCTTCATCGTTAAGTACATCCATCTCGATAATAGTGAATCTATCCATAAGAGCTTTATCAAGTTGTCTAGTAGCAGTATATTCATTTCCGATATTTGCCGTCGCTATGAAGGTAACGCCATTTGCGACCTTAATAGTAGACTGACCATCCGCTTCATCCAACCGCAGATATCTTTGTCCTGCGTCTAATACTGTCATTAGGATGTTCCAAGCATCAGGGTGAGCCCTTGTTAATTCGTCTAAGAGTATAACCGCATTTTCGGTCTGTATGGCTTTAACGAATAATGATTCTGAAAAGAAAGTTCCAGACTCTTTATTAAAGTGTACATTACCTATTAAGGTAGACCGAGGATCCTGAGTCGCACCAAGATTGAAGTAAAAGTCAGGTCTATCAAGAGCGTTAACCAATGATTTAGCCGCCATAGTTTTTCCACAACCCGCTTGACCAGTCATCATGATATTCTTACCTCTAACGGCAGACCTAATAAGGTACTTCCATTTGAGCTCTTTCATGACCAAACCTTTAGGTTTCAGTTTATATGAACTATTTATAAAATCGACTATCTCAGCATGTCCATCAGGTACTTCGACTTCAGATGGTGTATCTGGTATATGAGATATAACACCGAATTTATCCATGTCAACCTTCCACCAGTATATCCGACCAGCTTTACCTTCCCTACATTCGAGAGCCTTACCAGCGTTATATGCTGATTTCCTCGTACTAGTCCTAATAAACGAGGTTAATTTATTACCATCGGAATCGAAAGCATTATATCTGTTTCCAGACATTTCGATTTTTACGACAGTTCCTATTTTGGGGGATTTTTTACTCATTCCTTTTTCTCCTTATTTAACACTTAAATATAACTCTAAAAACCTATATGAGTCAAGCATTATTTTCATTTATTTTCATTAAATTTAGTAGTGGTCTGTTTTAAACATTAATCGATATTAGTTTTAAACGAGCTATCTGATTTCGCTCTTGGCTACTAGACTTACATTTTAAGGGAACTCACCCCACCATAATCCTACTTTTGCATTTCGTAACTATGGCCACTAATCTTGCCCGATGGATGGGGTTCGAACCCAACAGCCCTACTAACGAGACTCAAGTCATCAACTCTTTGTCTCTTGGACAACCATTACTCCGATGGGTGATTAATCCATCGTTAAGAGCGTCATCGGATTGGTTACTGAGGTTAGAGATTTTAACTCATACAGAACTTTCATCACCTTCTTCACCGAAATCTTTGGATACGTGACTTTACGCCCTTAGTCACTTTTCAATCTTATCTCTAGGTCGAGACGGGCAAACTATCCCAAAACAATCACTTTTTCTTTCCTTTCATTATACCTAAATATAACACATAAATACTATATAAGTCAAGCACTTTCTTTAACTTTTTTTAATAGCTTGAGTAATTAATCCTAATAACCAGCTTGTCGTAACTTGACGAGTGACACCAAATATAACACATTTAGCGTTAATATACAAGCGCTTTATGGTAAAAAGCTATAGAGAAATAAGTTTTTTGAGGTGTGTGTGAGCACTATATCCAGTTATCTGTCAAATAGTCTATTTTATGTATTATTGACAGATAGATAATATTATAGATAGGATAATTTACCCACCACTACCCACTAGTAACTCTAAGTGATGAGTATTATATTATATAATAATGTGTTATTTATTATTCTTGGGATGTTCGACTATAAGGTATTCGATTCTATCGTATTTTCCATTGTATTTACCCGTTATAATCTCCCATACGAAATGAGTTGCACAATAAATAATTGCTGTTTCATTATGTGTTAAGTGTGGTATTTGTGCTATCTTATACTCGTGCGACTTACTTCTTGTATCTAAGAGAGTATGATATGACAAACCTAATAGTCCAGTATCAGGGTATTTCTGTAAAATTTCGGATGCTTGGTCTTTCCATACTGGATGATTCCTAATAAACTCTTCTTGTTGTTCAATAGCATCTCTAGGTACGTTATAACATCCTATCCCCCATAAGAAAAGTGATGCTATAACTATATGAATGGTGGTATATCTTTTTTTATCCATTGTATATCCTTATAGTATCCTTTAATGTTAACTTTATTTTTTATGTCACTTTCAGACTCTCCCCACAGCCAAAATGTGACTATTCTATCCATCTTAATATCAGTAGCTTTTATGTGATACCAAGATGATTCCTCTGATACCACTACTGCAATATCATCTTCTTCTTCAAATTCCATTTTCCTATCCTTATCACTTTCATCTGTGTCAGGATATATAAACCAATTGTGTTTGTCCTTTAAAACCATGTAAAATATATTAGTAGTATTCCAAACAGTACTATACCAATACGATGTACCCACTCTCGTATCATTATATCTGTCATGTTTATCTTTTTCTTTTGTTTATGATATAACACCTTACTCTCTAGTTCCTTTACCATTAATGTATTCTTGTACTGGTTTAAGAAGTTTAATAAGGTTTTCTACTTCATGTTTTTCTATTTCAATAGTTTTAACCCCATCCTCTTCAGCCCAATTCCATTTGTCTATCAAAGTATTTAGTGCTTCACATATTCCAAAACAAATATGAAATGTTGGATAAGAATTTGTGTTATGTTTCATTTTTTTATTCTCCTTCACCATTACTAACGATTAGAGCTAGTTGAACCACCAACTCATGATATTCGGGATATTGAGCCAATGTACCAAGTAACTTATCTACATACTCCGTTGGTATATTACCCGACTCGGGGTTATCAACCAATATTTTACCCGCTTTAAAGAACGTATCAATTGCTATCTTTACGTCTTCGGGGTGTTTTCCTTGTATCTTCGTGTTTCCTTTATCATACTCATTGATAAGGAATTCAAAGTAATCTTTTTTACGTTTGTCGTCCATATCACCTAAACGTCCCATCTCTTCTAGTCCATTTAATTAAACCATAACTCATACATCTATGATATAGAGATTCATTTATCATTTTTATTTTATTCTTACGAGATAGTTGTTTTATTCTATATTCTTCTTTTAACGCTGATGGTTTACTCATCTCATCCGATTCCCATTTAAGTGTTATAGGTAAACGAGCTCTTACATATTTACTTCCCTTACCACTACTATGACTAGCCATTCTCTTGTCTATGTCATTAGTGATACCAGTATAAATAGACTTATCCGAGCATTCTACCATATACACTCTATACCACGTCTTCACTTGGCTCTTCTCCAAAACGACTTTTTGCTAATAACCTTATTAGTTTTATTCTTCCAACCACCATGAACTAATGTAACATCTTCTTTTTCATACCAATAACCAACACCAGTATCTCCACCTTCCATAACAAATATCATATCCACACCATCAATGTTTTTACGTTCTTGAGCATAACCACGGCGTTCTACTTCTATCACACCATTTACCGTATACTCTATCTTTTTTACTCTACACGGATTCCGCTTTATCATTTATAACCTCTTCATTTCTTAATTTATTTCATAAACCTCACCAATGACTTTATCTTCGTTATCTTGCTGAATACGAGTTAACTCTCGTATCACATCCGCCTCACTCTTATTAGGTTTCATAGATTGAGTTTCCTGTGTTATGTCGATACACTTCACCAAGAACTCAACTTGGTTAGGATTTAAAAATACGGTACTAATGTCACTAGTTTTGATTTTCATTGTTGTCTCCGTTGATATCACACCCACATGAATGGACTTTCAAAGTTGATATCGGAACGAAAAATGTCACCATTATGCAAATGCTATATTTTTGTTTAAGATTGATTTCATTAAGATAGACTCGTGTTCATCAAAATTGAGTTCAATATCTTCCATTATACCTTCTTCTAATATATGGTGTAACTCTTCATCGGTCATTGATGATACAACACGGTCAATGGCATCATCAAGAGATTGTTTTGCCTCTTCGGGCATCTCTTCACACGATAACTCAATTAGATTATCAATCAATTCGTTTAACTTCATAATAACTCCTTATTAATAAATATCATTAAATTTATATATACAACCCACGAAAATTTTTTCCTAAAATCTCTCATAGAAACATCACCTCGTTATGAGTTTTTCCTGTAATGCATCTATATACTCTTTTGCTTCTCTCAATCCACATTCCTCGCCCTTATCAAGCTTATTCTGTCTGTATAATTTAATAGCGTTAATCTTCTGATTCTGTCTAATTAATTCTACGATAGTACCTTCAATACTATAAAACTCTTTCCAACCAATTTTCTTAATGTGGTTACGTTGTTTCCATATCTTGTTAGCTTGTTTCATGGTACGAATAACCTCTACTGAACTATCGTATTCTCCGTCACGTACCTTAATATATAACTCCCTAGCATTTATCATATCTTCAGTAAACAATTCATCTACCGCTCCAGCATCTGCATCTTCCCTCATCTTTTTTATATCATCTAAGGTAGGTTCTGTATCAACACATAACTTAACCAACATTTTTAACCTTTTTTCTACTTCTGCAATTTTCATTTTATGCTTTTACACTAGCTAAGTAAATATCTGACATTTTCTTTACCTCGCCTTTATAGAACTTATATAAGAAATTCAACCTCTTTATATCTTTTGCATTAAGTGGTCTATTCTCACATTTAAGAACATAGTTCATTATTTCTTGCCACTCATCTTTAACTCTTTTGTCATCTTCAGTTAGTTCTATCTTATATCTATTTACACTACAATCCAACCAACTGACCAAAATCTTTTGTACCATCATTAGTTTTTCCATTTTACGTGGTGTATATCTATTACCATTATCTGGTATCTGTTGAGCTTTATATTTCAATGAGTCCTCTTGAAAATATCTATTATCTTTTTAACCACAACTCTATGCTCACCTTCCCAATATATACTTTTCCTACACGTGTTAACATGGTCTTCGATAAGTTTTTCTATCTCATCATGTATTGGTTTATGATATGCTAACAAACTCATCACTTAGATAAGAATTTGTCATTCATTGTTTTCGCAACGTTCATCATGTTAGTACAATCGATGAAAGAAGCATCTTTACCATACATCTTAGAAAAAGTATTTCTATCTGAATCACTAGTATAACCTTCAGAGATAAAGTAACTCATTATCTTAATTCCATTGTTCTTCATCAACTTAACCATTTTTCTAGCGTGGTCAACGGCTCTATCACCAGCGTAGTAAACATCATTACTACCAAAACGTCTACCACCAACTGAAAACCAAGGAGCCCCATCTGAATAGTTAATGAAGTAATTATCTTCACCAATCACACCACCAAGAAATTTCTTCATAATGGCTTCATAACATAGTGACTCTGGAGTAACTCCACTTGGTCTAAGTGTCTTCCAAAGAGTTTTGATTTTGGTCAACTTATCTTTCCTACTGTTGTAAACAATGAGTACAACTGGTTTATCATTGTTAGTGTATCTCACATCGACCACCACGTGAATATTTCCAGCCATGTCAGCAGCTTTACACATGGCAACCGCAGACTTAATAGCTTTCTCAAACTTTCCACCACCCATAGAACCACTACCATCGATTGAGATGTGTAAGTTAGCTTTGTTAAATTTCTCTTTCTTAATCTGTGAAAATACATTGTCATTACCAAAACCCAACTCAGAGATTAATCTCTTGTTGATTTTACCGGAATTCTGTCTAGTAAAAATAAGGTCTTTTTCTTCTCCACGAACCTTAAGTTTCTTTCCAAGGATAGAACCAAGTCTGAAACCCTCTTCAATGGCATCAACCATCTTACCACCACCATGCCAACTATATGAACCATCATAATAACGGTCATCAAGTCCACGAAAGAAACCTGGAAAAGCTTCACTCTCGATAAGTTCTTTAGTTAGTGATGGAATCACAACAGTTCCAACTTTACCAATTCTACCATCTCCAACCTCAACCAACTCAGTATTTGAATTAGAAAGGGCATTAACAATATTTTGGTCTTTTTTAGTCAATTTAGTTTTTTGTGTCTTACCATCTAAGAAATCTTTCTGTTTCTCAAACATATTCTCAATTTGTTTCTTCTGTTGAGGTGACAACTCTTCACCGTCTGACTCATCATCTGACTCACCAGGTTCTCCACCATTAGGATTCATCTCAGCATCACCAGTATCAATCTCAGTTCCATCAGAACTACCACCACCATCAGAACTACCCTCAGAGTCCTTATTTTCACCATTTTCGGAGTTTTCTTCGTTACCTTCACCATCACCTTTAGCTTTATCAACTAGACCAAAAATAATCTCACAAACAGACTTTGACAACTCAATAGAATCATCAGTAGATTTTAGTCTTGAGATGTTACTCATGTTAATTAGACGATAAATGTCAGCAAGTCTTGGAAGGGCACCAAAATCAGTTCCTTCATTAGTGAAGTTGATAATACGAAACATATAAGATTCGAAGTCTATCTCACGAAACATCTTAGAACCAAGACCTTTAGCAACTTTCTTACTATTAAAATACTTGTTATAGAGACTATGGTAGTAACCCTTGTAACCAGGTGAACCTTTGAAGACAATAGTGTCAACACGTCTATCTTCAATGTAATTGATTATCCCACGAAAGAAATTCATCTTCTCATTATCTAAATCAAAACCTCTAATTTTATCCATTTGACGAACATCAGCAAAAGCATTAAAATCAGAATAAGCTATGTGACTTCCTTCATGAAGAGCCAGACCAACAACGTAGTCAAAGTTCTTCTCATTAATATTAGCTCCAATAGTAACTTGTTTACCATCAGTATAACTATCTCCACGAGATGGGAATTTAACAGGGATATTTTGACCACTTACGATACGAACAAAGTTACCGATTGCCCTTTTGTGACCAGCAAGAGCAATATGGTCTTTCCCTTTTTTTACTGGTTTATCAACATCTACATCAGATGCTAGAAAATCATCAAGAATTGATGTCTTCCTATTATCAAACCAAAAATCCGAATATTTATAACTCATTTATTTTTTCCTTTTTATCTCTCATTTCACCTAAATATAACACCAAAATAGTATACAAGTCAAGCACTTTTTGGTATTATTTTTTTATTAAATTGTTTGTACATTTGATTAGCATATTTAGCTTGTTTAGGTGTTAATGTACCTCTTGAATGAGCCCTATTTGTTAGACTATCTAAGAACTCCATTTTCTCTGATTCATATTGTTGAGTATAACCACATTGTGATAACATCACTTTCAACTTGGTTATCTTACTCAACATAGACTCTCGTTGAGCTTTTACTTCTGGCTTATTATAGTTATCATAATATTTGATTGCAGAGAGGATAGTACTAAGCATTTTATCAGTTATGGGATTATTACCAATCAACTTCCTATGCATTTCAGCAAGAAAACCATGATAACCATTAGTTAATGTTCTTGTGTAATCACAATCGCTTAACAAGGTTCTTAAACCTTTGAGTTCTTTATTATATTTCTTTTTGTTATCCATTCAAATAAAGATACGAAATAAAACAATAAGAGTCAAGCATTACTTTGACTTATTTTAAGAGGAGAATATTGACCAAACCTTATCAATAACTAATGCCATAAAACCCATTCCGATGACACCTCTCCATTTTTGTGAGTTCTCTCTGAACCTGGTGTTTTCCTTTGTTTCAGCCCATAAACCTTCGTGTGGATTGAATAAGTTTTCTTTAATGAATTTAATATCAGTATGTATTTGAGCTCGGTCTTTATCGGCTTGTTCCATCCTCTCTAATACAACATTTAAATCTTTTTTGTCACTTTGGTTCACGTTTCATCCCACCATAATTTTGCTATTAATAGACATAATCCTATACCATAAATCCAAATAACCACTTCGATTATCAGGTCTATTGGTGTCATATATTAATAAGTATATCATACTTTTCAGTTCGTTATATTTCTCCTGAAAGAAAATACAAATTATTTCTTTTCCCATATCCATATGGGTTCACAAAACCTTATGTCTTTAGTTTTCTCTACTAAATCCAAAGTACTTTCCTTAAACTGGTTAGTATCTTTAGCAGTTCCAGCTCCACCACTATTTGGTCGTCTTGCCATTTCCATACCTATACAACCCTTATATTCCATATCTCCATACTCATCAATGAACTCATTCATCGGGTCACATATCTTTTGCCACCCCTTACCCTTACTTACGGCATTTACATCTGATATATTGACACATAACTTACCACCTGATTTTAGTGTAGGTAACATATTGTCTAGAGCTTTATGTAAGAACTGAGTATTCCAACTGTCAATGTCTTTTCCATACCTCACCCAGCTTTGGTTATCATCATTACCATATCGTTCTATATTGAAATATGGTGGAGAAGTGAAGATGATATCAAAAGTATCATCATATCCATCATAGTAAAAGTCCTCAGCGGCCTCACGATAGAAATCTACTTTCTTTGGTGTCTCAAACATTGTAAGTGATGAATCGTAGTAACGTGATTGTTCTCTGTAGATAGGATGATTCTCTTTTCGAGGATCGACACCGACATATAACTCTGTATTCATACTAGCATAGAAACCAGCTAATCTATCTCCCCACCCCATAGAAAAGTCCATTATGTTCTTTGCTTTGAATAAGTCATACATGGCTTTTGCTACATTTGGTTTGAATTGACTACAGATATATTTACGAAGTCCAATCATAGTCCTTAATATTGACCTATCTATTTTATCCAACTTTAGTGAATAAGCAGCACCCATTAGACTTATCATAAAACTTTCAGTTTCCCAAGTTCTTTTGGGACCTGGATAACCACTTGATTCAACTGACCATCTGTTTTCTTGTTGGAAGTGATTGGAGGCCTTGTTACCAATATTATTTCTAGCAAAATACCATTGTTTACCTTCGTAAGTTAACGGCCACTCGTAACCAGCCTCAGAACGAGCAAACCACTCACCCTCTTTCAAAATATCGTAAACCCAAGTTCCTTTTAACTTGTTAAAGTCCCTTCTACAATCTTCTTCAGATATTTCCATCGTTGGCATTGGATAAGTCATGGCGACTTTAGCCAGAGATTCTTTTACATCATCTTTCTCGAAATAACCTTTAATGAAGGTCCATTCTTTTTCATCGATATGAAGATATGGTTCTTGGTTTAAGAACTTGTCAAAGTAGTCTAAATACATTACTCTATCTCTTCTGCTACCTCTTGTAATGCAAAAGGACACACACCACACTCTGAATCATATTCCCAACAATGCCAATATGAGTGTGGAATATCATGACAATCATCATCAAAATCTTTACATATATAGTCGGGTACTCTATCAGCATCTATAACACCATGTGTCTTATGTTCCACCCAACCATAGCTGGACATAAAATGTTTCATAACTGATAAATCTTCTGTATCTGTATCTCTTTTCATTCTCCAAATAACTCCTTAAATGCCTGATTCGCGGCCTT
>Ga0080013_1005506_pt1 | contig 11763 bp, 10 predicted proteins | sample ETNvirenome_6_85_FD_69236 | JGI IMG/M metagenome (GOLD analysis project Ga0080013, IMG submission 69236) | Marine viral communities from the Pacific Ocean - ETNP_6_85 (SPADES assembly) (version 2) | ecosystem: Environmental > Aquatic > Marine > Oceanic | place: Pacific Ocean | collected 2013-06-19 | reverse complement strand
CTATTGGGCATTTCGGCAACACTATCGCTTGCTAAATGTGTATTATATAAGACTTTTACATTTGGAGGTAATTGATCTAAACGATCTAAAGTTACTTTGCCTCTTTCTGCAACACTTTGTATAGTTTGAGTACCTTCTGTTACAGTGGTATAAGTAGATGCTTCTGCAAATTTAGAAGGATTAATACTAATACCATTCTGATTTACTATTTTAGCCACGTCTTCAGTTCTTTGTTTTTCTTCTTGTCTTAGACCGGCAGCTTGTTTTTCAAAACTATCCCCTTCACTTTGAAAATATTTATAAATTGTAGGGAGTACAGTATTAATATTATCAAAATTGAATATGTTTTCTTTTGCCGCCATACTCAAAGCAGTAAGTGAGCGTTTAATATCTGTTGCTAAAGCACTTTTTTTAATTACATCTTGTAAATTTTCATCATCGTCTAAATATGGAATGTTTCTTAGCGTTGATTCTGCTTCTTGTAAAAACAAATACGCCGTGTCCAGATGATCTGGTTTTTTATAATCAAGTTGTTTACCTTTAACTCTACTATTTGGGTTAAGCGTGTGAAGAAAATGTCCTTCATGACCTTGAGTCATAGAATGGATTGCTTTAGAAAATATAGGATATTCTCTACCTATAAGAGAAGAACCTTTTTCCTCGCCCTCACGGCTTCTTACCAGTTTTTCTAATTCTGTTCTTCTCACGTCTAAAAGTGTTGATTTTTTAAGGCTTTTATTATCTCCTATAACTCTATTAAGAATGTTTCCATTAAGAGGCACTTTTCCTGCAATAACTTTTTTTACGACTTCTGAATAATCTCCTTCTTTTCTAAGTTTTTCTTCACGGGCATCTCTCTGCTCGGCTCTTTTCGCTTCTTCTTGTGCAAGGACTAATCGTTGTTCCGCTATACTTAAACTTGTACCCGCTCGCTCGTGTGTTTCTTCTCTTCTTTTTTCATCGCGTTCTTTACGAAGTTTTTCTTCATATTTTTCTCTTGCTTCTCTAGATTTTATAGTTTTTTCTGCACTATATTTTTTAGAAATTGCGCCAAGCATAGCGTTTGCAAGAACAGGATTTCCTTTAGAAGCTATGAAAGCTTGCGCTTTAATATGAGGAAGAAATATTTCAGGAGATGCTTGAGGGTCAGCTCCTAAAGGGTCTTTAGTACTTTCTTCAACAAAAGGTTTAATTTGGCCTTTTAAATATGGGTCTAAATATTGCCTAGCTTCGACCGCTGCTTGGTGTGTCCGAGTTTCATGTCTATGTCTTTCTGTTGATTTATAGGTTCTATCAACTTCAAATCTTCTACGTTCTTCTTTCTCGGCGGCTATCTGTTGTTTTTTAAGCTCGTCTCTTGCTTTTGCTGATGCTTTTGCAGCTTCTGCACTAGCTTTATCTGTTCTACGTTGCTCATCCACGTAGCCTTCCATAAAAGCACCTAATCTAATACCCATTAAAATTCTCCTGACATATCTTTATTAGCCATAAAACCTTTTTCTTTTTCTAAATTTTTTAAAATTTTATTTAAAACTTCTTTTTGTTCTTTATCTTCATCCGTTTCAAGAAATTCATTATCTGGAGCAAGAACTTCTTGCATTCTTTCCAAATCACTTTCTTTAACTTGATTTTCTATAGGTTTATTATATAATTTTATATTCTTAACTTTATTGTGACACATATCAAATACTTTAAAAAATAAAGGTATTTTTATTAATTCAGCTACATCAGGATTAAACATTCCTTGAGAAACTCCTTGAGTAACTAAAGAATTTACTATAGTTTCTATGCTAAGACCTACTTTTACAAGTAGAACTATTTCTTTTTGAGCTTGTCTATTATTTATCATATTTGACAAAGACTCATAAGCTTCTTCTGGTTTTGATATTACAGGAGGTTTATCGGTTGGAAGAGAACCAAATTCTTTTGTCCAACTTTCACCGGGCATAGAACCTAAAAAAGTATCTAACATATTTTTAATATCCTTTTTTTACACTAAGTAATTTGCATAACATCTGGTTTGTGTGCTTCAGGCCAATCACCATACACATTTCTTTCTAATTCATAATTTTTAGGATTAACAGTATACTGTAAAGCTTCCTTAAAGGCAGCTTGCTGTTCTGGACTTGATAATGCAGTATTTGCTGCATTCTGAATTAAAGCTCTAATATATCCTTCAGATTCTTGGTCGTCTTGTGCATTTGGAACTCTAGTAGGCGGAACAAATGAAGTCTGCTCCGCTCTTCCAACATTTCCTCTTACTCTGTCTCTAGCCCACGATAAGTTAGACTGGTGTGCCTCGCGGGCGCGATAAGGATCGTATCCTCCACCACCTCCACTTCCACCTTTTCCTCCACCAAAAGCGAAATGTTTAACGGCACTCACGCCTAAACTTATTGCAGCACCTGTCCAATCCATTGTATATTCCTTTCTTTAGAATCTATATGTCTATCTCTTCTTCAAAGTCATCAAGCCAACTATCATCGTCGATAAAAGTATCGTCATCTCCAGAACCAACATCACCACGATCCCCAGTATCTCCCCAATCCCAATCCCAATCTTTATTTTTATCTCTTGAATTAAAATTTTTAATACCGGCATCAACCACTTTATTTACAAGACTTCCTAAAGAATTGCTTAATTTTTCCTTATCAGCTTCATCATAAGCTTGATTAATTAGTTCTCTTTCAAACTGTTGGTTAAGAACTGTTTGAGCCAATACGTGCGCCCTTGAAGCTTCATTTTCAGAAGAAGAAAAAGCATAAGATATATCATCTCTATACTTTTGCCATAAGTCCTGTTGAGCCTTAATAGTAATACCTAATATAGTAGCTGCATTAGTTTGATTAGCTTTATTCTGTTCTGTAGTATTGTACGTATTTATAGCTCTTCTCCATTTTACATTAGATTGCTCTATTTGAGTAGCCATGTTAGCATTAAATTTTTCTCTAGCATCTTTAAGTCTAGCATTGTAAGTGTCAATAGCAGTTTTCTGATTTATGTTGTATTGTTGATTAGCGGTATTTCTAGCAGAATTAGTTAATTCTACAGTCGAAGACAACTGATCATAAAATTGATTAACTTGATTCTGTGTTTTAGCGTTAAAAGTATTTCTAGCATTTTCTGCTGCTGCATCTGTAAATAAAGACTGTACTCTGCTTTGATGGTTTAAGGTATTTGTAGCTTGCTGATTATCAACATTTTTTAAATCCATCTGTAAAAAAGATTGAGCATTTTGTTGTGCAGCTTTCATTCTGTTGTCAAGATTTTGACGATCCATAGCAGCGATAGTAGCAGCGTTAGCTAAAGCAGTTTGTTGTTCGTTGTTAAGATTTTGAATTTGAAGCGTTGCAGCTTTTTGCGCGTCAGAACTAGCAATAGGTATAGCTGATTCCATAAGACCTTGTGCTACTGCCGCAGCAGCCATACTGGAAGCACCTAAACCTCTTTGGTTCATAAGTTCGTTTACTTTACGAACTGTAGGTGACGCCCACGGTGGGAATTTTCCTATTTCAATACCTTCAGTTAACTTTTCAATCTGATAAGCTGTAGAAGCTTCTTGAGCGAGTTCTTGTGTTTTAGCTTCAGCAAGACTGCCTCTTTCAAACATTTCTGTTCTTGTACGTTCGTCTACGACCTGATTAGGATCAATAACGCTATTTGTACTTATGTTACCTTGTGCAGCTTCAGCAGTAGGAAGGCTTGAATACGTTCTTTCTACACCTTCAACAAGAGCAGTTTTTTGCTCTGGAGAATCTACGTCTTCATAAACTGACTTTTCAGCTTGAGATATATTAACTCCTTCAGGATCAACAAATTTTCTATCGCCTGTTAACAATTCATCTTTTTGTAATTTTTGTTCTTCAGGCTTATACAACATATCTTTAGTTATGTTAGGAATACCCAAAGCTTGTTGACCCTTAATATCAATAATAGGTTTATTAATTGTATAAGGATTTTGCGTAGATATATCTGGAGTTACTACTTCAACATCTTCTTCAGGAGGAAGTTCATCTTTATCTTGATCAGACACTTGTTTATTCTCCATTTTGTAAGCAGGATTTTTTACTTGTCGTGTTTTTTTGACGGTAGGGTATTTACGCCCTTCTCCTTTACCATATTTTTGATAATGTTCATAAGCGCGAGAACCAAAGTGATAGTGATTAGCTACGTCTGGATTTTGTCTAAAGTATTCCTGTGCATCAAATTCTCCGGTATCGTATTCTTCTTCAATAAACTCTGGTTCGCGTGATCTACGTTGAGTGGAAGTAGGTTGAGGCGTAGGAGTAGGTTGAGGCGTAGGAGTAGGTTGAGGCGTAGGAGTAGGTTCAGGCGTAGGAGCTTGTTTTTCTTGTTCTTGTTGTTTTGTTTTATTAGCATTAAAAGCTTGTCTACGTTGATCCCAAGACGCCCAAGCAGGATTAGATACTTGTTCTGTTCTTTGTTTAGTGACAATTTCTTGATCACCATCCGCCGTTTGATCCTGTTCTTGATATGAAACTTGCTGATTAATAGTCTTAGGAGGTTCTGGCTCCGTAAACATAGTATCATTACTTAAAAGTGTAGACATAATTTATTTATTCCTTAAAAGCTTCTGAACAGTATCTGTTTCATATATTCTAATTCCAAACCAAATTAAAGTAATCACAGAAACTAAAGGAGGAAGCCAACCAGCTAAAAGAGCAACCGTCGATCCAACCCCTACAACGTCACCAACAGTCTTTACTTCTTCTAACATGCTTCCTCCTTTTTTTTATTTTACGATGCTAACTTTTTAGACACAATCTCTTCTTCATTATTCTCTTCTAAACTTTTAAGAAGAGCAGAAGTGAAAGATTGTAAAGCAACTTGAGTTTGATCAAGCTTAAATTTTTCAACTTCAAATCTAGCTTGCAAATCTCTGATCTGAGCAATCACATATTTCTGTTCGTTGTTAAACGAATCAGTGTCGTACTCAGTTCCATTAATATTAATGATGTTATCTTTGTTTACATCTTGAACCATCGTATGTTTCTCCTTGTAATTTTGTTAAGACCACGGTAGGTCATGTTGAATTATAGGAGGATTAATTTGATTGTCAATACCTTTTTGAACATTAGATTCCGTTTCATTCTTATCTACACTTTCCCAGACCCAACCAAGAACTTGATCTTCAGTTAAATCTGCAAAGGGAGTAAAATTATCACCATCATTATATGTTACACTAACCGTACCGTAAAAAGTTGAGCGATAATATTCTTTTTCCTTTTCTTCCTCACTGGGTTTCTCTTCAGCCCCATTGCAACGCCAATGTACCATCATAACAACATCAGTCTTGCTATCTTTTGTCGGATAACAATCTAATCCTTCTACCTTCCATTCAATTGTAGCAGCCATACCTTAATTCCTTTCCCTATGATTCAGCATAATTCTTACCGGCAGAAACGGCTGAGACATACGAAGATTTGTCTTTGCTTGAATCTTTGTACCAATCAGAAGACATTTGACTTTCCAAATGATCTACACAACGCTGCATCTCAACTTTAACTTCTTCTGGGTCAGAGTTGCATTCTTTCAAAAGTTCTGAATCATCTGCAACACACCAGTTAATACGAGAAACCACAACGTCCATTGCTTTGAACGTTTCTGCAATTTCCTCTTCAGTTGGCGGAACAATAACGCGCCCGGACTCATCAGCCATTTAACTTCTCCTCTAGCTCTTTAACTTTCGCACTTAACTCCTTAACAGCATTAACCAAGTGCCAAGTAACATCATCGTTTGAAACCGATAAAAAGCCGGTTTCTTCTTCTTCTTTAACGACATTAGGAAGAACTTCTCGGATTTCTTGAGCAACAACACCTACTTGAACACCTTCTTTTTCAACAGCTAGATGCGAAGGTAAGTCAGTGATTTCTTCTGGCTTGCGATATTCATAATTTCGGACTCGTATTTGGTTAATTGCATCCAAACCAACATTGTTGTCCGAAATATTCTTTTTAATCCTCCTATCGGAAGTCGTAGTCCAACTGGCGTTATTGTCACCTTGATACGATGCACCAGAGTTGGGATTTAGGAATGCGGTGCTGGCACCTTTGCCAACCGTTCCGCTAGTCCCAATAACAACTTGATAGTCAGCCGTTGCGCTTCCAACATTGACGTTATTACCAATTGCAATGCAATACCCCGCAGTTGTTAACTCTTCGTTAGATGTATTGCTGCAAGCGTTCTCCCCAATGACTACATTGTTATGTCCACTGGTCATACTATAGGCAGCATACCTACCTACAACCGTATTGTGAGTACCAGTGTCTGTGCTGAAGCCGCAGTATGCTCCGAGAAACGTGTTGTAAGAAGCGGCCTTGTTTTCATACCCAGCGAATGCTCCCAAAAATGTATTCTGATCGCCGCTGGTTATATCATACCCAGATATATACCCTACAGCGGTGTTGTTGTTTCCTGTAACTACACCAGCACCGGCGGATTGACCTCCTATAAATGTATTTTGCAATCCCGTTGTTAATTCGCTGCCAGCATATGCACCAAATGCACTATTGTACATTGAGGTAGAGCCGGACGGGGCTTGTGCATCTAAAGCATATGTCCCAACAACAGTGCTGTAAGCTCCCAATACGTTTGCATACAACGCACTATGCCCAACGGCAACATTGCCATTCCCCGTTGTATTTAAACCCGCCGAAGAGTTGCCGACAGCAGTGTTGTCAGACGCCGTCGTATTTGCTGATAGAGCGTTATATCCGACTGCGACATTTTTGTCCCCCGTATTAATGTCTTTTCCTGCGCTATCACCAATAAGAGTGTTATAATTGGCACCAGATGCAATGTCTTCACCAGCAAGATAACCTAGACGCAGATTGTTGTTTGCTCCACTTACTGTAGGAGTCCAAACAGACCCAGCACCTTCGATGCGAAGCCTTTCTGCGTTAGCTCCACCCCCAGTGTTGGTAGAAAAAGCTAGTCGTGTAGCTCCACCACTAGAATAGGTTCCTATTGTTGCAGCACCTGTATCTGTCTCGTAATACAACGACAAACCAGCTTGAGATGGAGTTGTGTCGTACGAGGAAGCGGACCCTTGAATCATAAGTAATCCAGTTCCAGTTTCCAGCGTCAGAAACCCAGTAACAGATGTATCGGCGTCGTTTGCCAACTCACCCAAAACGAAATTGCCGGTAGATGTGTTATCTCTGCCAAACATCCAGCCGGTCCCAGACGTATTACCAACGAAGATTTGTCCAGTTCCAAGACCTGACGCAACTTGCAAGGGAGCATTTACGGTTTGCAAAGTAGTCTTGTTAATTAACAATCTGCCGCCAGTATCAAGCCGCATCTTTTCGCCAGCATTAGCCCAAAACGCCATGTACTCATTGGTATTATTGTATGTGATGCGTCCTCTTAACCGACTGTCAACATCGCCAAAATTAATAATTGCCTCAGAACTGTTGCCACTTCTGATTGCGACTTCTGTGGTGCCTGTGCCGTACACTTCTAACTTGTGATTGCTGTCTGGTGCCGCTGTCCCGATTCCTACTACACCACTGGCGTTGATAATCATATCATCCGTTGAATTACCCTCATATGTGCGGGTAAATCGCATCACACTACCAGTTGTCCATATGCCTCGATTTCCAGAGTCATTGAACAGTCCAATGCCACCAGTGTTGCTGTTGCCTTTAGAATATGCACCTATAATTGGTTTATTTGCGGTTGGTGTGCCTTCAGTGTATAGGTACGAACCAAAAGTTGCGTTCGGTGCCGCACCAACGCCCAACTTAGCCGGTTCAGCTAAGATCAAATCATCCGCAGAGGTATCCCAGAGCATGTACGCATTAGCTGTATCTCCAAAGAATTTAACGTCGTAGCCGGTATCATTTACACCAACAGTTAACGTGCCATCTAATTGTGAATTACCGTCAATATCCAAGCTATCTGCTTGAAGTTCGCCTGTAACATCTACACCATCAGATTTGGTTGCAAGTTTTGCTGCACTATTATCGTGGTACAATGTTACTGCGCCATCTGATACCGCACCTACTTTATATTCACCAGCAGCATCAAGAAGAAATAGATTTGTTCCCATTATATTAAACGAACCGGAACCAACATCTTTAACATAACTTGCACCACTTGCAGCATAAATTTCTAAATCGCCACTATTGCCAAATTTAGCTTTAGCATTATCAGCAAATTCTAGAGCATTATCAGAATTATCCCAAACTGCATTGTAAGAAGCACCTGTAAAAGTTACATCAGAAGCAAATGTAGAAGTTCCACTTACTTCTAAATTAGCGTTTACATCCATTAAAGTAGCATTTACTTCAACTTCATCTGTAGCGTTAATATCAAGTACAGTAGCACTTGGAGCATTAATATACTGAGAAGCATCATTAAACTGAATAGCCATTGTGCTATTTAACAGTAATCCAGTATCAGCAACGTGGGTTAGTGTTACATCATTATCTGCACCAAAACCTAATACAGCAGCATCGCTGTTAAGTTTTAAGTCATTACTTACAAGAACTGCTGTAGATGCGTTAAGATCAATAGTAGCTTCACCGTCAATAGTAAGAACACCATCTGAACTTTGATGAATAAACGAAGCAGTATCTCCAAACATAATCTTTTCTGTAGAATTAATAAGAACATCGTCGGAGAATTTAAAATAGTCTTCATCTTCCATCCAGTAAAGAACACCATCGTTTGATTCGCCATCAAACGTAATGGTAATATCTGTTCCAGAAGTACCGGCACCAAACGTAAGAGTGTTACTTAAAAGCTTAGTAATTGCTCCACCTTCACCAGAAGTACCGTCGTGTGAATGACCACTTGTTCCAAAAGCACTTATAATAGCATCAAATTCATCATTTGTATCATCAGCATTGATGGTATCACCTTGAGTATAAGTACTTTGTCTAGAGGCATAAGCTGTACCCATTTTTCTACATCCTTGTTCCCGGTGTAAATTCTAATTGAAAACCTTTTAATGTAATAGGTGGATTACCTGACGTATCATCAATTTTAACAACTGCGGTAAATCCACTTCCTTCTATAGGTTGTCTAACGATTGGAAAACCTTCTGATCCATAAACTCCTGAACCATATGTTGTTCCTCCATAAAGAGAGTGAGAAACTTGAGTAGTAAGATTATAATTAGGTGGTTGTGGAATGTCTCCATTCTCAAAATCAAATTTAACACCTAACATAAGGTCTACTGCTCCTTCTGAATCGTAATTAACATTTATTCTTTGCATGTTTTTACGAATACCAGCATCGCCTAATGTAAGATCAGGAGAACGATATGATGCTCGTATATTAGTTCCTGAAAAAGTATTTCCGCTTTCTTGTCGATATACATAGCCATCATATCCACCATGTACAACTACTTCATCATCATCTATATAATAAGAATCACAACAAGAAGGCTTCACTCCTTTTAAATCTGCCCATTCCCAGCCTACACCGCCTTGAGGACTTGATTTAATAACACCTATAATTCCTTCTGCTATCTTTTCTATATGTCCAGTAGAAGGTAAAAATAATCTGTATTGACTTTTTTCTCTTATAACAACAGAGCTAATTCTATCTAATACAATATTTTCAAATCTTTTTTGAATAGGTTTAGAAATAGAACCTAATTCAATATCACCAATCCTAGCAGTACCTTGCACTGTGCGAATACCATCAGGACCGAGAAACGCTAGATCACCTCCTATCTCCTGTATGCTAAATCCATCTAAGCAACCGATATGTCTAGAAATATTTTCAATAGCAAAAGAAGCTAGTCCACTTCCTGTAAGCTTAAATATTCTATCTTTGCAAAAGATGAAAAGGTTATCACGAAAAACTTTTAATCCTGTTACATTATCATCAACTTTAATAGAACCAGCACCATTCGATGCTTGAAAATCATCTTCATTAAACGGTGCAGAAAAAACTATTTCTTGTGGATTTGAAGCCATTCCTGCATAAAACATATGACTTCTAAACGAAGCTACGTGTTGAGGATTTACAGGAACACCACTTGCAGTGATTGTAGTAACAGCGTTTCCAGTAAGAACTCTAGGAGCATCCGCTCCATTTACAAGAATTAGTTTTTCTGTATTTTCGTAATTGAATCTTTCTCCCATATATCTTCCGCTTGCATTAAGACCTGTTTCAACATTTGTCCAAGAACTTCCTGCGCTACGAGCTAATGTACCATTTGAAATAGCAAATACTTGCTCATTATAAACAAACACACCTTGAACAGTGTTGCTACCATTTACTTGAGAAGAAGAATATTTTGAAGTTCCACTAATTCTTCTGTATCCTCCAAGAATTGATGGTTCAAAGTTTCTTAAAGTTGTTGCTGCACCGGGAGGCATTGAGTAAACGTCTTGATCAAGAATAAGCCCACCATTAACTGTAACAATACTGGAAGTAACTTGTTGTGTCATCAGATATGCAGTCCTGACGCAAATATATAATTTCTTTTATTGATAAGTTCAACCCTCATTCTGGATAAACCTTCTTTATAATCTTTTTCAGATAATTGGGCTGCGGGCATATTAGCTCTTACAATGTGAAGGTAGTACTTTCCTCTGTTTACAATTACATCGTCATATCGTGAAGGAAGATCAGGAGTATCGTCGTGTGCATCCAAATCAGTGTGAGTTTTGTAGTACTCGTATCTTACGCTTAAAGTGCTTCTGTCTGGAACAGGACTAAGACCGTACTTATCGTCAAATGTTTCGTACACATACTCAGGAGTACCAAATTGTTCTTTTTGAGTAGGGTCTAAATCTCTAGCTGAAAATTTTTCGTACCACTCTTCATACGACAGAAATTTTAATTGTCTTGGCGGCGTATCTTCAGATACTTCAACATTGTCTACATCGTAGTTAGCAGATGCAGAGTTAACAAAACCTACATATGTTGTAGTTGTTGTAGCAGCAAACTTAATAGCATGATACTGCCCATCACCTAAATCATCAACACTTAATGTTTGTGTGTCTATTTGAGTTCCTCCAGAACCTGTTCCTATGTTCAAAGTAATATCGCCTCCAAATGTACGACATCTTAAAACATATTGTTTGTTTACTACAGTGCTGAATGATTGTTCTGCACCAGCGGAGTTAAGTCTCATAACACCGGATGAATGAGCAGGAGTGCCAGATGTTGTAGACCAAGAATTAATGTTAGAGTCAAACGTGCCATTTGTAATAAGATTGGTTGGAATAAGAATAAACGTACCCATCTTAACTTTTCTAGAGTCAGTAGGAAAACTATATTCTTGTGTTCCAGCAGTAAGAGAATCAGTTTTATCGCTATGTATAAAAGGCCACTCTACTTCAGAATTGTAGATATCGTGAACACTTTTATTGACCATGTTCTTTGCGATAGTCTGAATACCTCTAGAACTTGTAAAATTACTTGATGTAAGTTCAGGTTCGTTTAGCTCGTTAAGTATTCTATTCGTTAGTGATAGAAATGTAGCCATTTTTTATCCATGCTGTTTTAAAAAATAAAAAGGAATGAAGTGTGAGGGAGAAATTAATCTCCCCCACAACAACATGTAACTTAGGCGAACGTAACCTTCTGAGATTCGTTATCACCTAAACCGTCATAGTCGGCAACGATAGCCCAAACACGCACAACCGCGTTAATGGCTCCCGTAGCAACAACAACGTCAATAGTGTCGGCAGAGGTATAGTTACCGTAGCCGATAGAAGTAGTGCCTTGCGACCCTGCACCAGCTTGGGCGCGAATAGGAACAAGGTTGGTGTTAG
>Ga0080013_1005504_pt1 | contig 11764 bp, 9 predicted proteins | sample ETNvirenome_6_85_FD_69236 | JGI IMG/M metagenome (GOLD analysis project Ga0080013, IMG submission 69236) | Marine viral communities from the Pacific Ocean - ETNP_6_85 (SPADES assembly) (version 2) | ecosystem: Environmental > Aquatic > Marine > Oceanic | place: Pacific Ocean | collected 2013-06-19 | reverse complement strand
TGGCAAATTTCCCAAACATCTGTAACAAGTCTATAACAAATTCAAACTAATGTCAAGCGTTTTTTTAAATTTTTTGTTCTTGTATAAAACTGGCGCTTGTAATACAGTAAGCATAATTCTGTTCGTAGTCTGTTGAAAAAACACCATATGAAACTTTTAATTTTTCTTCTTCTGATTGCTTTTTCACTTGTTGTTTTATCTTCTTAAATAAAGAACCATCTTTCTCAAGTTGTTCTTGGTTTATAGCATAATAATACACTTTTTCGCGAGGAAAGTCAATATCATAAAAAAGTTTTTCTTCGCCTGAGTCACATTCAACAACACCAAAGGTTGAAATTCTAACTGGTGCCTCTGAAGAAGAAAAAGTGTCCATTTCTGCAGTTGAGTGCTTATAAACGTTAATCATATGTAGCGTAGAGACAAGAAGCTCGTTAAGCTTGTCATAATAACCTATTATCTGAACATCTCCCAGTGTAGACTCCAGTTTAGCATTTTCGACTATATACATTTTCTCGAAGACTCCAGAACGAGTATACTGTTGCAATATATTAAAGGTTACTCTTTCTTGTAATATCTTTATTTCTGGCAATAAACTGACATCTGGCTTAATATACAAAATCTCAATTTTTTCCCCGGAAAATTTTTCGAGAATTCGCAATGTCAGGCCCGAAATTGCCTCACAGCCACACACGATGAATAAGCACTCACCCTTTATCTGCTTGAAGAAGCTAGCCTTAAGTCTGGTCTTTGCTTCGTATTCTTCATGGCTCTTTTTCTTGGGTACCTTCAAAGAGTTCCCAGGGCGTGGAACCGAGTCGATGTAGTATGCCTCGTACTGAGGATACTGAGATAGCTTCTCGGCTATGTTACAGCCTGCTTTACCTAGTCCTACGACATTCATATTAACTTCCTCATGTTAGAGTAGTCTTTTCCTGCGGAAACGTTGACCTTAAACTTGCCTAGGTCTGTTTCTGAAAAGACGTCTACGATCCCGGTGAGAATATCTCTTTCCTCTTCTGCTAAGTCGATAACCAGTGAATCGTGTACGCTGAAAGATATAAATGACTTCTTATTTTCTAATAGCTTATGGACCTCTATCATCCTTCTTAAAAACAGGTCACTCGTCGTGCTCTGGATAATATAGTTTAGTGCATGGTGTTTGTCTGATGGTATGTTTCTATCGAAGATGGTTTTGACAATTGTCCCTTGCCAAAATTTGTTTACGACGCCGGCGCGGTCGTAAGCAGACGCCGAAAGAGAGTCTTTAGAATTAGGATTATAAAGCCAAGCAAATATTCTCTTCTTGGCCTCCTCTCTAGTTGTTGATCCTCCATATACATTCTTCACATTCCACTCGTGGATATCTTCTTCTGGCTGCTGCTTACCAGACAAAGCGAGTAGAGTTCTCAACTCCGCTGCGTTGAAATCAAGCTCTATGAACCAATCGTTGGTTGGCTCAATGACACCCCTGTAATTCTTGTTTAATGTTAGTATAGGGAAAGCACTCTTGGTCGTAGTGAGTCGTCCAGTTTTAGTCCCGGATATATCATAGGATATATATGGGCTGCAACTTGTCAATTTTTTAAATTGGTTTCTGTTTGCCAAGGAGCCAAGATGTTTATCCATTTTTCTAAAATTAAGATTTAGCTTCTGGTATTTTATACTTTCTAAAACTCTTGTCAATCCTAATAGAAACTCGTAATTTTGAGGTTTATCGTGCGTGTTTATTACATTCTCGGTAATCTTATTTTTCAAGTCGCAATACTCTAGCAAGAATCTTTCTGGTACCAGATCGAAAAAGCAATTATCATGTAAAGAGACACCGGATTCGTTAAAGGATATTAGAAAAGCTTTTAATTTTTTATTTATATTCTCCCACTTATCTTTTATGCTATCCGGACATACTTCATCAATAGATTTATTGATACAGTACAGACTTGCATATTCTATATCTCGTTCAGCCAGGAAAGAAGTGTATTTCCAAGTCGTAGTCAGGTCATCCGGTATCTGGTTGTAGAGTAATTCTCCGGCACGATACACGGCGACGCATTTCTTTTTCTCATCTAATGTTTGAAATAACATTTCCCGCTCAATTAATAAGAGTTTCCTCCGGAGTCGTCTCCGGAAGTAGAAGTGTCTAGTTCTAATATGAGGCCGCCACCGCCGGATCCGAGGCCTAAGTTTTCTTTTATCAAACCCTGTACAGTCGTCGGGCCTTGAGGGGGTGGTGGAGTATAATCAAAGTCTGGCCATTCGTCTTGTTTGAACATGTGCTTCTCTAAACCTGTATTGTTTTCTATTAGGTTATCAATATACAACATAATTTTAGAAATGTCAAACTTTCTAATCATTCTTCTTAATTTTTTTTCGGCTAGCTTTAAATCATTCTCTTCTAGTTTGGATTTAGTTTCATAAGTTCTAAACAATATGTATTTATTAAGCCAGTAATCTAATGGATAGTTTTTATCTAAATCCTCCTTTAATATTGGCAATCTCTTTGATAGTCTAGAGATAGTTTTTGTTTTGGCTGCACAATATTTGGTTTGATTTACATAAGGTATTGAAGTTACAAGGGAATTATAAAACCCTACCATATAATCTTTAAAAAATTCGGCATCATAATTGATTGCTCGATAATAATACTCTGGGAATACTTGTTTATATTTCATCCCATATTCATCCATGTATTTTTTCATAGGGTTAGAGGACAAGTCTGCAACGAGTCTCCATGGTATATTTTTGTCGACAACAAAGCCGAACTTCTTAACTGTGTTCCTATAGAATTCAAAGTCGGGGTTTTGTAAAAACTCTTTTCTTTTTATTAAGTCGTTGTTACAATCTGCAGAACTTATGTCGATCATAAGACCTCCGATCATTGGGGAACACATTTGGTGCTTTATAAATCCTGAAAAAGTGAATGGCATGTTAAATTGAGTTATATAAGATCTTATAAATGGTAGGAATGCCTTCACAAAGTCATCAAAGTTATTTATCTTTTCGTTTATTTTATTTTTACGAATATATTTGTTGAAGAACAGAAGATATATTTCGTTCAAGTAGTCATGGTAGTCTTTCTTAAAACTACGCCAGCCAGCTACGGGATCTAGATCGAACATAGGTGAATTATTCATGTCTACTTTTTTTATAAAAGCTGCGCGCCTCATGTAAGCTCTCAAGTCAGTGAATGCATTGCCAACAAAGTTAACGATAAAAACCGGCTGCTTTGATGCCTCCGAATTTAAAGTTATTAAATTTTCCTCAGAAGGATACACTGCGCGCCCATCATGATCCAGCTTGCCATAAGATTGCCTTATATCCTGGAAATCTATCGGCTCTATCCCGCTTATAACGGTGCTATCAATATTTTTGTAGGCTTTCTTGTAGTTGAAAAGATTATAAGCTCCTCTTTCTTTCGGAGTCGCAAGAGAATTTTTTATATCTAGATCTTTTTTTGGCACTTCGGCACCTCACAAATAATTAGTCTGATTATGATTTATTCGGTTGCACCGTCAATGGGATCCGGAGTTTTGGCGGGTGCCTCTGAGACTGAAGTTTTTGATTTCCCTGTCTTTCTTTTTTTGCTGTTGTACTTACAAGTTAAACTGGTTTCATAGCCATCAGCACTTAGCTCGCCATCGACCTTTGTAATAACATAGTAACCGCCCATGCCTAACTCTTGTGCAGTTTTGGTGCTCACTCCCATAGTCGAGGGATCAATATATAAATATTGTCCGTTGCGAAATAAAGTATTGCCAACCATCTTTATATCAGCATCATAAACTTCTCGTAGCTGGCCAGTACCAAGATTGCCCTGGTCCAAAACAAGAGCTTCTTTTCTGTAGTTCATCTGAACCTTCTTAAATTTTATGGTATTAATTATACCCTTGTCTCTACCAATACCAAAGTGATAGATGCCATCTTTCTCGTCTCGTGTTATATCTCCATCGTTAAATGTATTCTCATGTTTGAAGACAGCTGTTAAAAATATATAAGTTACAGTATTACTAGGCACCAGACTTAAGTTAGTTTTCACTTTTTCAGCGAACTGGCTGACTGTCAACCTTGGATAAAACCCGCTGGCCATATCTTTTTTAACTGGCTCTACTCTAGATGCGCCATCGATCGACATGTTAAATATCATAGGGGTCATACTGAAGGTCGGCATTTTAGATAGGCCCTCGAAACACTGTTCGCCCAAGGATCTGTATACGAGATCTGTGACTACATCCTTGAGAAAATCTTTGAGAGGATAGAGATCTCTGGCTTTGACAATTACCTTCTCGTAATACCACTCGACGAAAGTATTTAATGCAATTGGTATGTCTGCCATATTTTCAATGATTGTCGCGTTGTCCGGGGTATTCGGATCGTCAAGTTGCACTGGGCCTGTCACCAATCTCGTCGCGCCGTGCCATTTATCTGTTTTCTCTAAGACTGCGGCTGCGATATTAATTATATCTCCAAGATAAACATAATAAATTCTATGCATATTGTCTGGTATCTCTGGGGATTCTTGTTTTTCTTTAAGATCCCTGATCTTGTCATGATCTTCTTCCTTTGCTTTTTTATCTAGCTCGTCCTGATATTCTCTAGCTGCTTTTGCTCCCTTTGCTGCTGGGTTGTCTTTTTGATCCGCTTTTTCTGGTATGCTTGCTGATAGTCCGTGCTCTCCTCCCTCCGCTAGAGCTTTGGTAGCTGTGAAGCGAGAGCTAGAGGTTGCGTCTCTAGAGTCATTATCCGTCTGCCATTTCCTAAGTGGTTCAATAGCAATGTCGATAAACCTTATCTTTCCGGAGTCATTTAAGTCATCCAGTAGTTTTCTGTAACGGACTGTGCGAAGGCGATCGCGTTGCACCTCCTGTTTTAAGTCTAGAAGACGTAGTTCCTCGGCGGCGGCCTCTCTCTCTGTCTCGGCCGTCTCGGCGGCTTCCTCCGCGGCTTCCTCCGCGTCGGTGTCGAGGAACCCTGAACTCTTGTCCTCTTTTTCCGCGATTGCTAGCTGCTTATCTCTCTCCTTTTCATGTCCTTCGATTTTCTTTTTTGCTTTCTCGCGGTCCTCTTTGTCTTTTTTATCAGCTAACCTCTTTGTCTCGGTGCTCGTCCCGGGGTCCAATATGTCTGCTCCTTTGCCACTCATTAAACCCTCAAGCGCGGCGCGGAAATCCACTTTTAAATCAACTCGGCCATTGTCTTTAAATGTTAAGTCATGGCCCGTCATATATAGAATCAAGTCCATGTTGGCGAAGCCGGCGGATATAAATTCTTTCAGATCTTTTCTAATTGTAGTGCCGGCATCATCTGATGGCGGTTGCCAACCAATGCTAGCCTTCAACTTTGTAAAAACGGCCGCTGGATTGTTTGGTGTATATCTGGTCACCAGATCCAAGTACCGAGGTGCTGCGTTCTCTTTATCTTCACCAAAATATTCTTTCTCTACTTTCGTCAAGCCTCGTAATGGTTCCGCGAGGACGTTGAAGTCTGTAAACGAGATAGTTACACTAGCTTTAATTAAATTTTCTGTTGTTGCAGGATCGCGGCCATCGAACTCATAAGAAAACTTGCTTATTCCAGCTCCATCGCCTCTGCCCGTAGCCGTCTTCATTATATTCTCGATAACGTGCTTGCCTGTCCAATCTGGAAAGACTAGTTCTTGTTGCATTCCTTTGCCGTCATCTTTATTCCTATATTTAATCACATACAATCTTATCTTCGGGACTAGTGTCGCAAATTCTGCCGGTGTCATAGATAGGAAAGCTCTTAAGCCGGCGCCGGTTGCTCCGAATCTTGAGTTTGCCTTAGAAACTAAGGAAGCGGCATCTCCTTTGGCGTCTGCATCTAAAACTATAAAATTATTATAGGGTACTTTTTGATTCTTCTTAGCGAACCAGCGTATGGCATCAGTTAGAAAACACTGATCCTCAAAGCGCAGTTTATTTGCGCCTTCCGTTGATAGTTTTCCAGAACCTGAGACTGATTCTGTTTCTTCTGGTGTTTCCTTTTCCATCTAAATCTTTTTATAGTCCGAAATATTCATACACTTTTTCTAAAGGAAAAGGAATATATAATAAATCTCCAAGCTTATTATGTGCTTCGGTCGGAGATTTATTATACCAAGCTATGACCCACCATAGTTTTGAATCTCCATAATATTTATCGGCAACTTTATAATATTTATCGCCGTACTTCCATGTATGTGTGACAGTTGTTAAAGTTTGAATCTCTGCTACAGTCGGGTATCTTAACACTGGTGTCGTATATTGTGTGATACCGCTGACGCCTCTGTTCTCAAAGACCTCATCATATAATTTATGAAAATTATCTTTTGTGACTCTGTTATCGTATCTATTGTTTGACATAATATATTACTTCTTTCATTCGAGGGCCTTCGCCGCGGCGGCTTGATCGTTTGGGTCGCCCGAGGGCTTCTTAGTTCCATCTGTTGAGCCTCCCTTTGTTGCAGGCTTCTTCGGACCAGGGGGTTCTGGTATATTTGCATTGTATGGGAACTGAGTGCCTTCTTTTCTTAGAGATTTATCTTCAGCTTGCCAGCCCAGAGGGTGGCTATGCAGGACGTGAAAGTTACAGGAAAGCTTAATAGTCTGTGGTATTAATTCCCCAGGTGCAGAGGAAGCCATACCGGGGGCGAGAGGCGGCCTGGTAGTGGGTTCTCCTCCATCAAAAAACCCAGAATCCAGATCGGGAGAGAACTTAAGACCGTCTAGATAGCCTAGAAGACCTGCGTTCTTGGCTGTCTGATGAGCATAGCCCGCATTACCCCCTCCAGTCGCGCTAGCATCAATAATTAAGTTACCAAATTTTATCTTTACCAAAGGGGCTCCAGATATAATGCCAATCTTTTCTCCCTCTACATCCATTCTGGGTTTGTAAGCGGGGTATAGCATAGCGTATAGGGTAGAGGCATTAATAAAATTCTCCTTACCTTCTTTGTAACTTGCAGCGGGAACATCCCATGATAAACTAATAGATCTTTCTGTCCCCTGGAATGTGTGAATAGGATCGTTTCGCCCGTAGACTCTCTCCGATGACCACTTGGATTGAAAAGAATCCTCATATGCTGTAAGAAATGCCTTAAATAAAACTTCTCTACCAGTGGGGACATGATAAAAATATAGTCCCAGGCCTTTATTTAAAAGTGCTTGTTCTCCTGCATCATTATAACTCATTTAAACCTCCACCTTTGGTTTTAATACTTTCTCTAAGTATGGTCCAATAACAACTTTGCCAAACTTTTCTCCATCGATCTCCATTATAACTTGCGTTTGTGTGCCCGGGCCTGCGCCGGCCATGGCGGCGGCTGGCTGTTGGTTGCCAGAACCGAATAGGCCCGCGGTCACCTTATCAAACATCTCACTGATGGGACTATCCCATAGGTTTGACGTTCTTTCTGCTTTGCGCGCTCCAGCTACAGCTTGTGTTACTCTTTCGTTTGTTTCGATTTGCCTAGTTAGGTTTTCATTGGAAACGATATTCATTGCGTCAGGATTTGTGACAATCTGTTCCGGCATGCCTCCTTCGTTTATTATTGAAGTTCCAACAAAGTTGTCCGAGCCATCTTTATTATTTGCAACACCGTCAGAGAACGGGTTCAAGGAACTGAAGAAACTACCCACAGAGCTTATTGCTCCTGAGAAGAAGCTCCTGACTGAAGACATCTTGTCAACGATACTGGATATTTTATCGCCTATTGTGGAAAAGAGATCTGATATCGGCTCCCAGTATTTCACCACTAAGGCTGCGCCAGCAATGAGCATGCCTGCGGGGCCCAGCAAAAAACCAACAGTGACCAAGAGGGCGTCCATCCAACTGCCAGATTGTTTGAGATAGTTGCTTATATTATCCCAGGTTTCGTTAAACCATACGGAGAAATCATTTATGGGGGCCCTCATTTCGCTCCAGAAATTGTCCCACATCAGGACTGCGCCCTGCCAAGCCTCCACGAAATAACCTACTGTAGAGTCGACAAAATCAAGGACGGAGAGCTTTATGGATTCCCAAAGTGGAATCATTCCGCCCACATCGTTCGTCAGCGCGCCCCAGGCTTGGGATAACTTTCTGCCGGCGATTATAAGGAGGCCGATCGGTCCGAGCAGTAGCGACAACACGTCCCACATATCAAAAAGTCCGCCGGTCAAGTCTTTGGTATAGGCAGTGAGTTCGTCCCAATAATATACTAGCCCCACAACGACTCCGATGACGGCGGCGATCGCGAGGATAAACAACCCTATTGGGCTGATTAACGCGTAGAAAGCGGCGGTAAGTCCCCACACCGCAATCTCCGCGATGACGGTTGCGATGGTCCAGGCGTTCAGGGCGAAGGTGGAAATGACTGTCCAGGTAGCGACCAAGCCTTGGGCCCAGATATTTTTAATAAGCCATGCAGTGAACAATGCAATGGGAGGGGTCAGAGCGCCGAATGCTTGAGCGAGTTTTTGTAAAATTCCCAAAACCCAGTTAGTTACATCGATGAAAGGCTCTAGCGAAAGTGCCAATGAGCGCCACAACGCTTCTTGCTTCGCTGTTATGCTCATGTTTTCTATCGCGGCGTCCGACAAATCATTATAAGTCATAGCTGTGTTATTCAGCTGCCCTTGTAGTTCCTTATAAACATCGAGACCTTGGCCAAACATCTTATTAGCCTCGGCCATGTCACTAATGCCGGCAGCAGTAGCCACAGCTTTTCTCTCAAAGCGACCTAAACTATCCCAAGATTTACCTGTGGCTCTGACACCCTCCATGAGCAATTCAATTCTCTCAGATTCGCTAGCGTTAACCATCTCTACTGTATCGAAGTAATCTCCTCCGAGCATAGCGTTTAGCTGGCCTACGTGGCCGGCGGCTTCGTCAAATGTATCAAACTGGCCGGCGATATCCAAGAGGGCTGCGGATTCTATATTCAATGCCTTGGCTGCTGCTGCTGTCTCTTTGAATACCTTTGTAGCATTCTTGCCCCAGGCTGCAAGACGGGGACCAAGCGAAGCATAGTCTGCCATCATTTCTTTTGGAGAGGCCTTAATATCCTTGGCAAACTTTGCTAGCCCCATAGCGGTCTTCTCTGCTTGTGCTGGCGACTCGGCCATGGCGGTCATAGAAAAACCAACGGCCTCTGCAAATTCATGCTCTGCATCGTATGCAACTTTCAAAGCCGTGGTTGTTTTTAAGAGGCTCTTTTGTACTTCAGCGCTTTGGAATACAAAAGCAGAGTTTGCGCCTGCTAACTTTCCAAATGCATCTGCAATGTCTTCTGTTTGCGCGCCGAGATAAACCATCTCTTGTCGGACATCGGTTAAAGAATCTTCAAACTCTGGAGGAAGGCCTGTCTGTTGTCTGAACGTCGCGAGTGACTGATCCATTTCCGTAAATAAATCGGCTGTGGAGCCGACGACAGCCTTAATCGTTGATCCCAGCAAATTCGCTGGATTGAGCGAATTCATAAGACCGGATGTTACTCCGCCAAGAACATCTGTGAGTTTCGTACCGTGTACGCCGGCTTGGGCTAGTCGATCGCCCACGCCCGTGCCCTGTTCCCAAGCGTTGCTGATTCCTGTTGCGGAACCAACAGTATCTTCCATGGCTACGGCTAGACCTTCGGCTGCTTCTTTTTGTTTTTTAAGAAGATCTGCTAATTCCTTAGCTGCCTTAGCTTTTTCGTGATATATCTTTAGGTCTTCTTCAGAAAGTTTAAGTATCGCCTCTAATTGAGTGTGTAATTTTTTTTTCTCAGATAGTTCTGTTGCAGATAATTTTCCGGACTTCTCTGCTGCAGCTAACTCCGCCGTGAGCGCTTTAAGTCGCGCGTCTCGATGCTTCTCTCTTTCCTCTGCATTTTTCCCTTCCATCTGCAGAGCTTCGGATGTCATGTCTAAGCGATTCTTAGCCTCCTCTGCTGCTTTTCTAGCGGAATCTGCTTCGCGCTCCATGAAACCTGTACGTTCTTGCTGGAGCTTCTTTAGCTTTTCTTCCTTCGCTAGTTGAGCATCTAGAAGCTTGTTCTGATTCGCTATAATCGTCTCGATCTTTTTTTCTTCTGCAGACTTCGCCATCTAACGATATCCCCTTACTTGAAAGGCCACTTTACTTTGGTTACGGTCTCGAACTGCCTAATGGCATTATTAAGTTTTGCTTTGCTTTTATATGTTTTGGGATCGTCTAATCCGTATCTTGAAAAAGCTTCCATGAAAGCCTTCTCCTTTCCCAAGGCGGTAGCAAACGCAGCTATCTGAGAAGCGGAGCCGCGTACTTCCATCGGAAAAGATGGAGCGCCAAACATAGACTTCATAATTCTCTTAATGAGAATACCTCTCTGGCTTAAAGTCATTTCATCTAGAGAGTCCTCATTCAGATCCAAAACCTGCGTGACTAGCTCGCCTTCATTTGTTTCTTCCATAATTAAAACCTCAAAAGGTACTATACCTCAATATAATTAGTAGCGTAGCTAAAATAAAGGCCGAGCAAAAGCTCGACCTATCTTCTTCTAGACTTGCTTTTTCTTTGGGCGTCCTCTGCTTGCTTCTTTTCGTCCTCAAACTGCTTCGCTAATCGCTCAACAAACCAGTTGCGCAAACCAATAGGAAGATTGTAAGCTTCTATGAAAGACCAGCCGCCATGGTATTTGAGCAAGAAGAACTGCTCATATACCCCTTGCATGTATTTAGGCCCGAGGCCAAAAAAAGTCAGAGGTAAACGGTACCTCCATTTCTTGCTGGTACCCGCAAGCTGGGCACTCAAAATCTTGAGTGGCGTCAATATTAGGAACTAACTTACTATAAGCTGTTCTTAGCCAGCGTGAATCGGCTGCTGGCATGTTATCAATGAACCCATTGATCTGTGTTCTATCAGTGACGCTACTGATAGATACAATAAATTGTTTAAAGGAGTCTGTAAGTACTGGTTCTTTATTTACTCCTAACTTTTTCTTTCTACTTCTGCCGGCAGTCATTTTCTTTTCATCGTTGCCGTCAAGCAATCTTACGACTACGTTTACCTTAGTCCTCGGTAAAAGAATTGTGAATGTGCCGTCTTCATTTTTTTCAATTCCGAATTCTTCGAAATCTTCATCAGCACTTTTAGTTTCTAAGTCTTCTAGATCAAAAGAATGATCTGCGCTAGTGAAACAAGCTGGACAAGTTACCTTTGTCTCATAATTGGGCCCGTAAGCTGATATCCTTGCTGCAACAATTATAGAATTCTTATCTCCTACAAGAAGATCATTAACTTGTACATCTTTGTTGACGATTATATTTTGAAGCACTCTATCTAAAGCTATACCTTTCTTAAGAAGGCTTTTACTAGTTAAAGTATCTTCATCTTTTGCTGTCATATGGCGGATCTCAATAGATTCCTCGCCTTTAAGTGGGTGTCCCTCACTATAGAACTGCCCCTTGGATGGCAAGTCAACCAATTCAGTCGGGACTACAAAGCTTAGTAGATCTTCCGACTCAACTGCGTTGCCAACGGGAGGAGTTTCACCAGTATCTTTCTTACCGGTGCGTTCCTTATTGTTGCGACTCATTCAAACCTCGTTTATTTAACGTATATAATACAATAACAATTATAAAAACAAATGTTAAGTTATTTATTAATTATTATCCGTTGCCCTCGTCATGACTGTTGAGATCCGCGCCACCGTCTGCGATACCATTAACCGCGTGGTGGGCGCTTCCTGCCCAGCCCGCTTGGCCGCGGCCAGATTTAGTCATGTAAGCATAGTCATAAACCATTGTTAGGCTAACTTCTACCAAATCGT
>Ga0080013_1005503_pt1 | contig 11767 bp, 14 predicted proteins | sample ETNvirenome_6_85_FD_69236 | JGI IMG/M metagenome (GOLD analysis project Ga0080013, IMG submission 69236) | Marine viral communities from the Pacific Ocean - ETNP_6_85 (SPADES assembly) (version 2) | ecosystem: Environmental > Aquatic > Marine > Oceanic | place: Pacific Ocean | collected 2013-06-19 | reverse complement strand
AAGAAGAGAGAGGTCGGGGTTTTCTAGAAAGATCACACACCCTCGAATCGTTAGCGGCCTAGCCTGTCCGGTTCTTATTTCCTTATTTGGTCCCTTATTTCCTTATTTGGTCCCTTATTTCCTTATTTGGCCTCTTATTTCCTTATTTGCCAAAGTGTCGCAGCAGTGGCGCCACCTCGCCGGGGTATGCTGCGACAGCAATAACCACGGGGCAACCTGCACTTTGTTGGGTTTGTCGCAGGGTGTCGCAGTATGGCGCCCTACTTTGGCAAACTTTCCGGAGTTACCTCTCCCTATCCCCTATAATAATATATATATATACTTTATGTAATATATGCTGCGACATGCTGCGACACCTGCGATAATCTAGGTTTGACCGAGATAAAAGCGTCACAGCATGATCGCGCCATAGGTAGCGCCAGCCCCGGCCGGGTTGCGTCGGTTGCGTTGTTAGTAGTGTTGTGGTAATAGTGGGCAAGCCTCGACGGGCTAGGGGGGTAGCACCCCCCGTCTTTACCGTCAGGCGCTAACAACTAACAAAGGAACCCGTCGCATGCTTACCCACCTACCCCAACCGCCCGCCGGCTTTGACTACCGCCAAACAACTCTAAACGGTGACACCTACACTACAACGGGATGGTTTAACCCATCAGGCCGGCTAACTAAGGCCGAGCTTCAAGGGGTCGCCGTTCTGTTTCTGGACTTCGATGTGCTCGACTGGTTAGACGACTGCAAGCACCGATCAGACATACCACCCGAAGATCTCGACGCGATTCTGTCAGCGCACCTCGACGCGCTGACGCCCCAACTACCCGCGCCGCCCTCGGCTCTCGTTTGTTCGGGCTATGGTTGGCATGTTTACTATCATTTAGATCGGCTCGACTACCCACCCGCAGAGGTTCAAGCCATCAACAAACGACTAGCCCACGCGGTCGCCCTCGCTGATACTCAGGTATGTAACCCCGGCGAGCGACTATCCCGACCTCCTGGCAGCACCAATAACAAGACAACCAACCCGCAACCGGTTGTACTCGTTAAAGCCCCTCAGAACACCTACACACTCGCAGAACTCACGCCCGCGCCGTCTAAGGCGCTTAAAGGTTTGGCGGCTGTTAAAACGCCTGTTTTGGTGTCCTTTGCTGGTGTGTCTGTACCTGCTCACAAATGCAACCTTGACGACCTAGCCCGGCAACTGAACCAAGGGGACAAGCTCAAGATCGCCTGCCCACTACACGACAACGCCTCGAAGGGCTCGGCCTTTCTAACCCTCGACTCAGCAGGGCGGCCTTTCTTGCGGTGTGAGTCTGAAAAGATAACATACCGCCCCGACGATTGGGCACCAGTGAAGCCACCGATCGCGCTTGACCTGGCATTGACTGAAAAGGGCGCGATTCGCAAAACCCTATTGAACGCCCTTAATATACTCACCAACGACCCACGGGCCCCGACTTTCTGGCTAGACGATCGATCGGGCGACCTCATGCTCTCGGGAAAAGAGGCCAACGATAGCGATCTATTAGACGCCCGGATCTGGATAGCCAGCAACTACGGCGTTGAGTTCTCAAAAGAGATCACCATTGACGCCATCAGCGCCACGGCGAAAGCTAACGCCCGTAACCCCCTGATTGAATATTTCGAGCGGGTCGAGCACTCTACAACCGACCCCGAGGGGCTGGCGCTCGACTGGCTAGTGTGGGGCGCTGGCGCCGCTGATATACCGATCAACCGGGCCTACTCGTTCAAGTTTTTGATCGCTGCGGTGGCTCGGGCTTACGATCCCGGCTGCAAGGTTGACACGGTGCTAACGCTGGTAGGGGGGCAAGGGCTGCGTAAATCATCAGGCTTTGAGGCTCTCAGCCCGCCGGGGTTTTTTAGTGATAGCCAGTTGGATATATCAAACAAAGACGCCTATCAGCAGATCCGGCGGCCTTTGGTGTATGAAATCTCCGAGTTTGCATCATTCAGCAAGCGCGAGATCGAGGCGGTGAAAGCCTTCATAACCTCGACCGCTGACCGATACCGCGAGCCATACGGCCGGCTAGTAGTGACCCGCAAGCGGCAAAATGTGTTTGTTGCGACCACCAACGACGCCACGCCATTGAGCGACGCCACGGGATCGCGTCGGTTCTGGTCGGTCGATATTGACGGGCTACTAGTTGACGACCTCAGACAACACCGGGATAGCGTTTGGGGGGCTGCGGTTAGAGCCTACAAAGCCGGGGCCGAGTGGTGGTTAACAGTAGCCGAAGAGCAAGCACGCGCCGCAGCAAGCCAAGCCCACCAGCGCGCTAACCCCTTTAGTGAGGTCTTGTTAGCACGCTTCGATCGGTTGTCTGAAGTGTTCACCGCCCGTGAGGCTTTCGACCTGCTCGACATCAGGCCCGCAGACCGCAAACGCCACCAGCGCCAATTGTCCGACGCCCTGACCGATATAGGGGCGGCCCGGCTCAAACGCGCGCGGGCTTTGCCCGGCGGCCGCCATACAACCCACTGGATCAAGCCAGCGCGGGCGCTACCATACGGCGCAGAATACGCCAGCCCCGCCGATCGTGTTACTCATAACCGAACCAAGATCGAAGAGTTGCCCGAATGTCCCGATACCCTGACTGGATGACCACAAACCCGCGTAACCCGCCGCAGAAATGGATCGACTTATACCGCGAATTGAGGCGACGCATGCCCGAAGGCGACCCCGCCCCGCTTGAGATCTCGCGGGTGTTGTCTTGCAACGAGTACACCTCGATCGTTGTGCGGCGAATAGTCAAAGACCCCGCCGCCTTTGGCCTCGCGACACCTCAGCACCCTGGCGAATTACCCACGCTCGACCGCTGGGATCGCGACCAATACGAGCAAACCCGCCAAGCTGAGGGGCTACAGTGGGACGGGAGCGATCACCGGGTGCCGATTGATGAGCTATTAAGGCGGCGCGTGAGGCGCTTTGAAGAGGTCGACCGGGTCAAGAGCAAAAGCCAAGAAACCACAATAGAGGTCAAGGTCACCGGGCCGATCGCCATCACGCATATAGGCGATCCGCACCTCGACGACGACGGCACTAATATTGGCCTACTCAAACACACGATCGAAACCATAGCTAAAACCCCGTATATGTACGCCGGCAACATTGGCGACACCCTGAACGCTTGGCCTGAGGGGTCGAGGTTGTCGGGGTTATACGCTCATCAGGCGACGACCTGGGACGAGGGGATCCGGCTCGCGGTTTGGTTGCTTGAATCGGTGCCGTGGGTATACACGATACTGGGCAACCATGACCAATGGGGCCAAACCGCGACGATCCTACGCCAGATAATGAAAGGCTCACAATGCGCGGTAATTACACCGGGCGAGGCTCGGATCACCTTCAAGTTCCCCGAGGGCGAGCCGATCAAACTAGCCGCCCGTCATAACTGGCCCGGGGGCCGGTCTATGTGGAATCGCGCGCATAATGTCGTGAAGTCTTCAAAGCTAGGCGCCGGTGGTAACGCTGACATACTGATCCAAGGTCATACGCATGTTTGGGCATGTCATCAGCACGAGGGCGACGACGGCCGGCCCCGTACGAGCTTGATCGTTAAAGGCTTCAAAGATTGGGACTCATACGCTGAGGATCGGGGCTTTTACCAGCATAAACACGGCCATAGTTGCACAACGATCCTAGACCCCACAGCCGGACCTATGGAGCGCGTGCGGGTCGTTTGGGATATCGACGAAGCCGCCGAACTATTGGCATATTTACGGCGCCGGCGGTGAAAGCCTTTTTCACATTCAATGCCGGGCTATTGATCGGTGTCTGTTACGGGGCTATTGTGGGCACGCTGACCGCATACGCGGTTTTGACTATTCCTTAGACAACGCGACAAGCTCAGACCCCCAAAGACACCGCGCGCCGTTAGGTTTTGCGCTCATTTGGGGGTAATATGGGTATTGAAGATCTGTTAATATGGACGCTGGTTAATGTGGTTGTAGTGGTCACGCTGGCAGTATGTTTGAAATTGGCGGCCGGGCTTTTTGTCGTGTTTGCTGATTGTTTGCCGGTCAACTTTGATCCCGTTTGCTACTCAGCAAGCGCCAACCCCGGCACCACAACAGACGATCCGAGGTGGTGGCCACACGGCGAAAAAACGCCACCGGCGGGCGCTGACTGACAAAAAATAAAAATAAATCCTTGACTCTGTAACGCAATGCCTTATTATAGGGACATGAAAACGAACCCACCAACCCTTAACTCTTCGGCTTTGGAGGCCTCTATGTCCCTTTCTTTTACTCTTTTTCGCACTTTCGTAAACGCTGGCGATCTCGTGGTTTGCCACGAAATCAAAGGTTTTGAAAATCAGCGCATGAGTGCGCGGGTTCTCGCCGATAGTGAGGCCTGCAGGCCAGCCCGAGAGGGCATGGCATGGGTTAGAGAAACTGGCCTTGCTGTAACTTGTGAACCTTTCGTAACAGAGTGGCCGATCGCGCTGATGGAATAAGCGCAAAGCGCGCCCGAGGCCCCTTAACCGGGGCCTTTTTTTTGCCCTAAAAACGCCACCGGCGGGCGCTAACTGACAAAAAATAAAAATAAATACTTGACTATGTAACGCAATGCCTTATTATAAGGTCAGAACTTAAAACAAAAGGACAAAAGACAATGACCGAACTAATCAACAAAGAAACGACAGCCGCAGCCCGCATAACCAGTAGACTTGAGGTCTTTTTCGGGTACATTCACGGGATACATTTAGAGGACGGTGGGCGCTTTGTTTGTGCTCACGGTAAGCCCTCAAAGTATTACGCCAATGAAAAAACCGCTCGCCGGGCGGCTGAAAAATGGGTAGCAAAAAGAGCATAACAACAACCAACCGCCCCCGGCAACGGGGGCAAAAGGACAAAGAACAATGAAACCCGGAACTTTCACGAACAAAAAGCTAGCAACCTTCGACGGGCGGCGCTTCTATGTGGTCGATATTACTTGCCCATATTGCGCCGACACAATCCCGGTTATTTTTGCTGGTTGGTCGGCGCTCAGGTGCTTAAATTGCGCTGAATATTTCAAACGCCCCGAGGTGAAATCATGATCCCCTATATCGGTATCTGGTTGTGTATTGCCCTCGGGGTCTGCGTGCTCACAGGCCGGGATAAACTCGCCGCCATCGCAGTGATCGAGATCTTCGTGTGTTGGTTGCTGTTATGAGAATCGGATCATTATTCGCCGGGATCGGAGGTCTGGAGATGGGCCTGGAGGCCGCCATTGATGGCGCCGCTACAGTATGGCAAGTCGAGAAGGATCCCTACGCTCGCCAAGTGCTCGCCCGCCATTGGCCCGACGCCGATCGCACTTGTCAAGATGTCAGAAAAGGCAACCGCCAAACGCTCGCCCCGGTCGATCTGATCTGCGGCGGGTTTCCATGTCAATCAATATCAGTAGCAGGAAAACAAGATGGATTCAAAGAAGGATCAAAAAGCTCTTTATGGTTCGAGATGTCTAGGATCATTGGCGAGTTATTGCCCCGATTCGTCGTCTTGGAAAATGTGCCAGCAATCGTTACCATTGACGGAGGCCGAGTTCTCGGCCGAGTTCTCGGGGACTTGGCCTCGATGGGGTACGATGCAGAGTGGCACCGCCTCGGAGCTTCCGACGTCGGCGCGCCTCACCGGCGGTGGCGCTGGTTCCTTATTGGGTGGCTACCTAGCAACGCCGACAGCAACCGCGAACCAGTTGGCGCCCTCTATGCAAAAACACCCAGGATGTCGGAAGCTGTGGCCGACCCCGAGGGCGTCAGAGTGGAAAGGAACGGGGCCGCTGTTCAGCAAGTCGCACAACCACCGCCTGGCCCGCGGGTATCTGGATGCGACAGCACAAGAGATCGCGGGGCGCACTGGAAAGTTGAACCCCGAATGGATCGAGTGGTTGATGGGGTTCCAGATAGGGCACAGTGGGCCGCCCGCCTCCGATGTCTTGGCAACGCCGTCGTGCCCCAGTGCGCCTATGTCGTCGGGCAAAGGCTCCAAATCATCAGGCGGGCGATAGAATGAAGCACGCCAGCGCCAGCCAGATCAAGCAGTTTAGCCGGTGCCCGCGCGAGTGGCACTTGCAACGGTATACCGACCTACCCACGCCCGAAAGCTCAAAGGCGGCCGCGCTGGGCAAAGAGCTACACAAGCAGATCGAGATCGAGCGCACGACAGGCACGCCCGCGCCCTCACCGCTGGTAGCCCCCGGCCGGCAATACTGGCCAAAGGGCGGCAAGACTGAGCACGCTTTCACGCTCACTGACGGCCCGGTGCCGGTGGTAGGGGTGATCGACATCATGACACCAACCGAAGTAATCGACCACAAAACAACCTCAGACCTAGCCCGCGCCCTAACACCTGAGCGCCTAGCGCGGGATCCTCAGATGCTCTTATATGCACACGCTCACGGGGGCGACCCCGTAAGGCTCACGCACCTGTATTATTCAACCAAACGCCCGCAATGCGTCCGGGTGTCGGTTGTGGTCGCCAGGTCAGAAATTGACCGCCGCGTAAAGGATATTTACGCTATGATCGCCGCTCAAATGCAACCACTGGCGACCAAATCGATCGACTCGTTCGCTATCCCCGGGCGGCTCAGCGCGTGCGGGGCTTTCGGCGGTTGCCCTTATATTAAATTTTGTTCAACCAAAAAGCAAGGAGGCCCAAAAATGGCAAATCTCAAAGAACTACTAGCCGCCCGCCGGACACAAGCCGAGGTGATAGCACCCGAAGCACCGACGCGCGAGACCCCACAACCCAAACCCGACCCGCAACAGGTGATCCCGTTGACAATTGAAGAGGTCGCCGCAATGGTCACGCCTGAAATGGACCGGGCCGAGGTTAAAGAACTGATCGCCGATAAAATGCAGCTAAAGCGGGTACACGCCAGCAAGATCGATCAGGCAATGGGCACCAGCAAACCCAAACCCGCACCTTTCTCATACCCAACCCCCGCACCGGCCCCAACGGCGCCCGGGCTGGTAGTGCTGGTTGATTGCTTACCCACGAGCCCCGGGGCTCAGTGTGTCACGCTTGCCGAGGTACTGGCGCCCGTTATCGCCGCCTACCCGACCGATCCGCAGTTGGTCGATTATGGCAAAGGGATCGCTGAGGTCGTAGCCGCAGCCGCCGAAGACCTGCCCCGCTCGGGCTATTTGCTGGTGAATAGCGACAACCCGTATTGGGGGCGCTTTTCTCAAACGGTATATGAGGCCGCGATCGGTGTGATCAGGGCGGTCAAATGAGCGCCTTTAACCAATACGGGCAAGGGCTAAAACGCCTCGGGCACACTCAGCGCGCGGTTGTGTACGCGCTCGAATCTGGGCCGCTCTCAGTGTTCGCGCTCAGGCTGGCGATAGACCAAAGCCGGCAAAGTGTCGAACGGGCCACCCGGGCGCTCGTCGCGCAAAACCTGGCGACGGCTGGCGATCTGGTAGCCCTCACGCCAACCGCTCGCGAATGGTTGGCCCTTGCTCCGGATGACTACCGGCCAAAGCCCCCCGGGCGTTTCCGGGCATGGTTGCCGGTGTTTGGTCTCAGACAACGGCAATTTATCAGACTAGCGGCCCGCGAGCAGCGGCCAATACCGCCCGCAGAGGTAGCCGACCGGCTCGGGATCGAGCACCCCCGGCGGGTTTTCCGGTCATTAATCCGTCGCGGGGTACTGGAGCACACCACCCGGGGCTTTGAGATCACCCCTATCGGCCTTGAGTGGGCAACGATTGACAGGGCGGCGCGTGGCCTCGCGTGAAACGCTACGGGTTGTGAACCTAGCCCCGCCCGTTGATAACTTGCCAGCCTTCGAGGGGCTGCGGCCGGTGCAACGGGTAGCCCTGGCGCGTATCAAAGCCGCAAACGGCGGGCTGATTGCGGCGGGCGTGGGTCACGGTAAGTTTTTGATCAGTGTTTTAGCTCCAACGGTGCTGAACTCGCGCCGGGCTTTGTTGCTGGTGCCTAATGCGCTGATCGAGCAAACCCACCAAGAGATCAAACGCTGGCGCGAGGTGTACCCCATTATTGAAGGGCTACGGGTTGAGCCTTACTCGATACTGTCATCCAAGGGCGGCCGGCGGTTGCTGCTTGATTACAACCCCGATCTGATCGTAGCCGATGAGGCGCACGCGCTCAGGAGGCGCGAGAGCACGCGCACAAAGAGGTTGATCGAGTTCTACAGGACCAAAAGCGGCCGAGAAGCGCGCTTTGTGGCCTTGTCTGGTACGCTGACCGCGCGGGCTTTGCGCGACTTCGACCACCTCGCAGAATTAGCCCTTCGGGAGCGGTCACCGTTGCCCCGTAGCTACCGGGCGATCCGGTCGTGGTCGGCTTGTATTGATGTCACCCCCGTTGAGCCTCCAACCGCCGTAGACTATCGCGAGATCGCCCCGTTGCGTGATTGGGCGGGCGGGCTACCCGCGCGCGAGGCTTTCCGGGCGCGTTTTAAGAGTGCTGAGGGCGTTGTAAGCACTGAAACGAGCGCCTATGAGGGGTCATTAATTTTCAAGCCCGTAGCCTATGACCTAGCCCCCTCGCAGGTTGCCGCGCTTGACAACCTCGAAAACCTTTGGCGAGCGCCTGATGGTCGCGACCTTGAAAATCACCTTGATTTAGCCCGGGTGCGGCGCCAGATTCTAACGGGCTATTATACCCGATGGAACCCCCAACCCGATCCCCGGTGGCTCGCCGCCCGGTCGCGCTGGCTACAGGCCGCGCGCCAATACCTGATCGCCAACCGTCAAGGGCTTGACTCATTGGGGCTAATAGCTGACGCAGCCGAGCGCGGGGGGTGTTCGCCCATCGTGCGCGCGGCTTGGACTGATTGGGCACCAGTGCGACACCTACCCCCGCCGCCGGTTGAGGCTGTTTGGCTGACCACTCATGTAATAGAGCAAGCCGAGGCGCTGGCGCGTGAGCTTGACCCCGCGATCCTTTGGAGCGAATCGCCGTTTATTTTAGAGCAACTCACGATCCCATGCTACGGGGCCGGAATCGAGCCACCGACCGCCCCGGGGGCCGTGGCGCTATCTAGGCGGGCACACGGCACCGGGCGTAACCTCCAGCACTTTAGCCGCAATATCACGATCGGTTTGCCCCCATCGGCTGCGGTGTTTGAGCAGTTGATCGGGCGTACCCATCGCCCCGGGCAACAGGCCGATGTGGTCGAACTGCACTACCTAACCGCAGAAAAAACACCCCGCGAGATCAAGAGCCTCAGGCGAGACGCACGCTACTTAGAGCAAACCACCGGCCAAAAAACTAAAATCAATTGTGGTTTGTGGTTGACTTCGTAACGCAACCGGCTAGAATAGGGTCAGAACTTAAAACAAAGGACAACGACCATGACCAACCCAACCACAATCAAGACAGCCGCCCTCGAAACCGTAGCTTATTTTTTGGCAAAAGGTCGAACGGCTGAAAGTGCGATCGCTCACCTGAGCCGGGGATATTGGTGCCCCTGGCAAGTGATTGCCGAGGTCGCAAAGGCTCACGGGGTGTGCTTTGAGGCTCCGAAGGCGCCGTTGCGAAGGCGCTAACACTTCGCCGGGGCATTTTCGCCCCGGTGTTAACCACTAGAACAAAGGACAAAGAACAATGACCAACCCAAACTACACACTACCCGCCGAACTTTCACCCGGTGCCCGATCTATCGCTTCGGCTCTTCGTGCTCACTTGATCGCTGAGGGCGTGACGCCCGGATCTCGGGTGTTCATGCTTGCTGACGAGATCTGTAATAACTTAGGCCCCAATGGGGTGATCGTGCAATACGACGGCAGCCCCGAGGTCGCCCGTCACTTTTCGCTTGAAAAGTGTAGCCCAGATGGGAGCGGCTCTTACGATAGGATCGAAACCACACACAAGATTTGCGCTGAGTACGGGTACAAGGCACAAGAGATAACGCACTGGTACTGCGCCATAGTCAAAGCATAACCAACCCCCAACACTTCGCCGGGGCATTTTCGCCCCGGTGTTAACCACTAGAACAAAGGAAACAAAATGTCTATTTTTTCAGGGATCGGCGAAGTCACAAGCGACGCCAAAAGCGAATATTTAACAGAGGGCGAGTACGAACTCGACCTGCGGGCGGTGCGACTGGTCAATAGTCAAAAATCACAAGACGATTTCTTTATCGTTGAGTTCACCGTCACTGACGCCAGAGGCGATCAGGCTGCCCCCGTGGGCACTGAGGCCGCATGGGTATGCAAAATGGGCGGGCGGTATCCAGAGAGCGCACTCCGGGACGTTAACGCGTTCGTCAAGGCCGCAACCGGGGCGAAAGACGCCGACATTACGGGCGATCTGATCGAAGATATGATCGGCAATGACGGCGCCGATCTGGTCGGGTATCGTATGCGGTGCAGCGTGACCGAAAAGCCCACGCAGTCGGGCGGGGTGTTCAGCAAGCACACATTTAGACCACCCCTGGCGACTGACAGCGAGATCCCGTTTTAATGCGCTGGGTAGCCTTCGACACTGAAACCTACCTAATAGCCGATCGCATGTCCGCGCCGGCGCTGGTTTGCGTCTCTTTTTCTGAGGCTCCTCACCTGATGACCCGCGACGCCGGCCTTGACCGGATCGCGGGGCTTTTGGCCGATCAGTCGGTTGGGCTGGTCGGTCATTCGGTCACATTCGATCTCGGGGTTATTTGCGCTGAGGATCCCGGGCGTTTTTTGCCGCTGGTGTTTGACGCCCTAGCCGCTGACCGAATCACCGACACCAAGATCCGCGAACAACTGGCGCGCCTTGCAATCGGTCAACTGACATACGACCCCCTGCACAAGCGCCGCACAAGCTACACGCTCGAAGCCCTCACCGGGCATTATCGCTGCGGCTTAACCCTCGACAAAACAGCCGATAGTTGGCGCCTGAGGTATGCAGAACTAGACGGCGTACCCGTTGACAAGTACCCGCGCGCCGCTGCAAAATACGCCATCGACGACGCCCTAGCAACGGCCCGAGTGTATACCGCGCAAAACGACCACCCCGACGAACACAACCAAACCCGCGCGGCCTTTGCTTTGCACCTGATGACCCTGCGGGGCCTGAGAACTGACCCCGAAGCGGTGGCGGCCCTCGCCGAAAGCCTAACCGCACAAAAAGCAACCCTAACAGAACAAGCCGGGGCCGCTGGCTACCTGCGAAAAACAGGCGCAAAGAACCTCGCAGCAATACGGGCGGCGGTTGCTGAGGCGCTAGGCGACGCCGCGCCCCTGACCGCATCGGGCAAAGTAGCCACCGACCGCGCGACACTTGAGGCCGCCGGGCTGGGTGTGCTCGGTGAATTGTCCCGGGTTGATAAGTTGCTAGGCACCTACTTGCCCACGCTCAAAGCTCGGAGCGTTCACCCTCGTTACCACCTGCTCAAAGAATCAGGCCGCACGAGCGCCAGCAAACCGAACATCCAGCAACTACCTAGATCGGGCGGGGTCCGTGAGTGCTACATACCCCGCCCGGGTATGCGTCTTTATTCAATCGATTATACAACCCTCGAATTGTGCGCCCTTGCTCAGATTCAGCTTGATTTGTTTGGCTCTTCGGCTATGGCTATGGCTATCAACGCGGGCGAAGATCTGCACCAATCACTAGCCGATCTCGTTGGTTGCTCACGACAGGTAGCCAAGGCGGCCAATTTTGGTTACCCGGGCGGCATGTCGGCGGCTACCTTTGGCGAATACGCCCGGGGCTACGGCGTGACGGTTGAAGATCCCGACGCCATCCGGGCCGCATGGTTTGAACGCTGGCCAGAAATGCGGCAATACTTCGACCACATAAATAACCT
>Ga0080013_1005502_pt1 | contig 11773 bp, 29 predicted proteins | sample ETNvirenome_6_85_FD_69236 | JGI IMG/M metagenome (GOLD analysis project Ga0080013, IMG submission 69236) | Marine viral communities from the Pacific Ocean - ETNP_6_85 (SPADES assembly) (version 2) | ecosystem: Environmental > Aquatic > Marine > Oceanic | place: Pacific Ocean | collected 2013-06-19 | reverse complement strand
ATAACTCTCCAATAAATTCATGCATATCTTTCTTTAGATGTACCGCACCTGCTTTAAACATGGGTTGAAGTCCTTCAAATAACCTATCTTTCTTCTTTTGTTGTCCATATCCTTTAATACCCATTTCAATGCCAGGTAAGAATTTTCCTTCTTTTTTGCTTCTCTTTTGGACATAATCCCTTAACATTTCCTGATATGATATTGTTTCAATGTTTATTCTTTTAATCGGTCTATATCGTTCTGCAATCTTAAATATCTGGTCTGCACATTCCATTGGAAGAACTCTCTTCCTCCAATATTCAATAACGTAGTAATCGTACTCAGCAGTAACACCAATAACCATAATAACACTATAATCATTCCTAACCCCAAGCGTTGAAGCAGGGTCAACACCCATATATATATTAACATATTCCATACTCCCATCTTCAAATTTTAAATACCAAGAATTTACTTCTTCATTAAATTTAATATCACCAGAATAAAATCCTCCCGTTATATCACCTTCATTAAATATCTCATCTTCAGGAGATTTAGCTTGATTCATATATTCCTGATAAAACTTAGATGGAGTACCAGAATCTATAAAGAATTGCTTTCTTTGCTCAATTTTTGTTAAAGGCCAACGTGAAGGCCATAATGGAGTCCCATCATCTTGTATTGCTTTATGTGTTTCAACAACCCAAGAATACTCTTCACCTGTTTTTTCAGCAGATTGATGGTTTTTAACAAGTCCATTCAAAAATGAATCATAATGGACAATCGTTCCATTACACCATAGAAAACCACCTTTATCAAAATCAATCGCTGGATATACAGCAGCAGTCACCCAATTCTTTATTTGTAACCTAGACTCTGGAGTTTTAGTATTTAACTCAGATTCAAAGTCATCAAGTATAATTCCAGTATATCTTGTAGATAATTGCTTTTTACCACGTAATCTTTGCGATGCACCCTTCGCAATCATTCTACAGTTATTCTTCAATACAATTTCGTTTTTAGTCCACTTATCTCCTTGCAAGTCACCGAAATAGTAATGAATTGCAGGATTTTCATAAATATGAGTGGATATCCAGTTTAAGTTATCAATAGCTTGGTCTTGTGCCTCGCCAACCCAAGCGATAAACTCTGGGCTTTCTTTATTCGCAAATAAGAACCTATGTAATACAGCCGCAGCCGCCAAGGTTGACTTTGCGTGGTCACGAGGCAAAACAAGAGCCAATTGTTGTATATCTCTATCTAAAAGTAATTTTCCTACATTTACATGAAAATCTGGAGTTGCTGAAGCTAAAAAGTCTTGAGGTGAGAATAATTTACCAAAAACAATCAAATCCTTATAAGCCATCTCAAGAATTTGCTCATTCTGCGAAACATCTCCATTTAAGTTTAAATTAGCCATTAATCCTTAATATCCCAATATTTTCTAGTCCATTTATCTTTTTTCTCTTTATTTCCTACTAAACTCCAAAAATCAATCATTGCATTATTAAACGTTTTTTTTGAATCTTCTTTTATTAAAGCAAGAAGTAAAGAGCCCACTCCCCCATATTTTTCTTCTTCATCTGGTGTTTTAGAATATTTTTCTAAGCTTTCTTTCCATGGCTTTAATCTTGGTGTCCATCCAGGATATTCTTTTTCTATAGCTTTCATCACACCTTCTGCTAAACGTGGTTCATATCTAGAATGGGCATCATGTTCCATTGTTTCTTCAATATTATATACATCTTCTCCACTAGCTCTACGTTCTTTTGAAGCAGCAATATTCAGTAATTCTCTAGTTGCTTCTGGAGCATTATATTGTATTGCATGAGAAATCTCTGCTAAATAATCATCTAAAGGATTGGTATGCCCATCATAATACTTTCCTGATATATTAAGAGTATCTGGAGTAGTCCTTGATATAAAAGATGATATAAGTTTATCCATTGGTGAATTTTTTCCAATTAAGCCAAATGGATTTGGGTATTTTTTTTCTTCTTTAGTTGGCACGAAGTTAGCTCTTATAGAATCATCATGAGCTTTAATGTACGGCATTCCTCCTGCTAAAAATGCTGCTCTTAAAGCGTTAGAAGTTTCACCTTCTTTTTCAAGACCAATCCTATCAAGCATATCATAAAATGTACTATCTGCTGGACTTATATATTTTGAATTGGCCATTTATTCTTTATTTTTAAGCCATTTAATAAGCCCAGCCAAACCTAAACCTCCACCCGTCTTTAACATATTCATATAAGTCTCGGAATCATTAGATGAACTAGGGCCTCTTTTATCTATTAACTTTCTCCAATCAGCCCATTCTTTATTAATAAATTCCCTATTTGAAGGAGACACTGATTGTGCTCCAGTTCCTTGACCTTCTTCTAGATTTCTAAGACCTCGTGCATTTCTTGCTTTAATTTTACTTAAAATATTTTTACCAACTTTACCTATATTAGCTCCACCTCCACCCATACCCATAACCAAACCCTGTAAAAGGTCTTTATGCTCAAAATCATCAATTAAATCATTAATATTATCATGTGCTTTTTCTTCTATAGTCCCCCTGAAATTTGGGTCTTGCATTTTAATTAATTGTTCTAAGTCAAACATTATTCTTTATCCTTTCAGTTCAAAATGTGGAAAATCATCAAATTGATTATCATCCACTTCAAAATTCATATTCCAATCGCCTCCCCAACGAAGAGTTATTCCCATACCTCTAGCTATCCCGATAACGAATCCCGCAAAAAGATGAAAACGTTCCCTATCATCCCAATCGATAGGATAAGGAGCCACATCCACAGCCCTAGAAGGGCTAGCATTATGACGACCTTTTGGGTATTTAACCTTTGTTTTTCCCTCTTCAAATAATCTATCCTGTCTTTCTGCACCTCTATGTCCCTCCAGTATACTACAATCAACATATTTAATCACTTCATTAAAAACCTTTTGTAAGTCTTCACGACAAGTAGAAAGTCTTTGTTTTGATGCTTTACCGAATTTTGCCATTATCTAAAATTCCTTGCCTTTAAATGATTCAAATAAATCATCCAATAAACTCTTAAAAAAGTCCCCTTGTCCTTCTTCAGAATATTCATATGGGTTTTCTTTGAGTGCTCTTAAAGTTTCATCTTCTGTTCCTGCCTTTTTAATTGCCACCTTTCCAGCACTACCTCGTCTTTTCATTGCGTTAACAATACCTCTACCTGCCTTACCCGCAGTTTTAAGAGTGCCACCTATACCACCCCCCGTAATCAAATTAAATAAAAGGTCTTGCGTTTCCTGTGGAATACCACCCATCATTTCTTCAGTAAACCTTTTAGATTTTTCCCAATCATTAATTGTTCCATCAATCGCATCGTGTGCTTTTTCCTTGTTAAAATTCATACCCAACTGTCTTAATAAATCCATTATCATTATTTATATACCTTTCCTAAATATACAGCCTCAGACACGTAAGGGAGATTACTGTGTGAGGTTATAGAGGGGATATGCGCTATACTCATAGAAACTGTATCCGAGGCTGTTTTTTTAATTTTTTTCTTCATGCTCTTCCTATTTCAAGATGTTTTGGGCTAATTTGCACCAAATTGCTATCCAAATCAAATCGTGAGTCACAATGAGGACACATCCAGCCCTCAATCGTATAATCATCAGATGCCAATAAACCCACTCTTTGTGTGGTGTAATTGTCAAAATAAAGGTTTTTATCACAAACTGGACATAAATCCTTACTTTTCTTCTTTTTCTGCGTGCGCAATGACGTTTGTCTCTTTTCCATTTTGCAATGCCTCCAATTGTTTGGGTGTGAATCCTTGAAATACTGTTAATTGCTCCTGTTTTGTGTCTGTATCAAATAATCCTGCGATTTTTGACAAAGATTCCAGTGAACGAAGCTTATCTGTGTCTCTATCAGACAAATCCGCAATATCACGATACCTTCCAATAATCCATTCAGGCGTTACGCCCTCCTCTTCCAATATCTTTTTGATTTCTTCCTTAACCATTGTCCTTATCTCCTCTTTTTGTAACAAAATATTTGATTTGTTCTTGATATAATCCTTATTCACCGCTTTTGGATAAGCTTTTTGATAAGCTGATACCGTATCTTCCCCTGATGCAACATATCTGGCAAATAAGAACTCTCGGTTATTTAACCGTCTATCCTTTGAACGTGAATAGGTGGCGTTATAATTGCCCGAAAACGTATAAATGTTCTCAACCACACCTTCCTCGCCCAATATCTTGTGGCTCTTCTGTTCACAGATGTAAGAACCGCAAACCGTCCTAATCATTGTCCTTGGCGTTTTGTATCCTGGATGACTTACCTTGCTTTTCTTAAGTATTTGACAAATATATCCATCATCCGTATACACCCAATCACCCTCATCACAAACACGCCAACTCTTCTTTACTTCCAAATCATTGCCAAAAGCTTTATATTCCTCCAAAGAGTCAAATAAGTAATGTGGACTACCTTTGATTGACTTAAAATCCATGCCCAAAATATACAAAAAATATTTCAAAAAAAAAAGTTCTTGGAAAATCCATTTATTTGATTATATTAATATAATAGAGATATATAATAGAGATAATATAGAGATACTATAGAGATATCTCTAGAGAAAAGAAAAATTAATAATAAAAAGAAAGAACACTTTTTAATCACAAAAGAAAAAAATATTTAAGGGGTGATTTTGAAAAATAGCCTTAGAATGGGTGTGAGAGTTATTTTATCGTCCACCCCCCCGTCAAATTGCCCTATGGGGTTGATTATTAGGTTGAAAAGTTGATTATTATAATATTTAATGTCTTTGTTTATTTTTTTATACATTTTTCTAATTATTATAGAATAAAGCAATACAAATAAAAACGGCGTCTAACATGACGCCGTCTTTACTCCCTATATTTATTATCGTTCTACTACTTAATCATCATTACAGCACGCCTCTATAAACTTAACATGACTAAACAACTCATTGTCTTTACCTAGCTGAATACATAACTCACTCACTAGTTCAGTCTTGTTTATAGTGGGTAACATCTTACCATTATTCTTTATAGTACTTTCTTTTATAGTCCTTGCTAACATTCTATAATACTTTCTACTTAACATCATCACCCCCTTCATTATTTAAGTTAATATTATTTAAAGTTCCATTTTCATCTATTATTATTAAATCATTAATAGTATTTACACCTTGTTGAGTGTTATTGATTGCGTTAACTTCTAACTGGTGGAACTGTTCCCAATTTTTGCAACCCTCAACAGCTTTTAATAAATCTATTAATTTAATATCTAGCCATTTAATACCGACTTTTCCACTTCCTAAGCTGTAACGGTGTGCAACTTCAATACATTTATTATCTTTCCCTATTATTGCAAACGTTGTGGACATTTATTTACTCTCCATTTTATTGTTAATTACTTTACATACAAACGGCATAAAACACCCTTCAAAGTATTTAATTATGTACCAACTACCATTATACATTAATTTGTCTTCACTACATAGTCTGTCATATGGATATTCAACATAACTATAATCTTTGTCATATCCATCAATTAAACCACGATTTAATAATGCGTTCAATGTTCGCCCGTCTCTTACTATTTCATAGTCTTTAGGATAATTTACGTGACTATGTTCCATTATTATATTCATTTTATTTATTCTCCATTTTATTGTTATATTTACCAAATTTTAAAGATATTTCTTCTTGTAGGTCTTGTATATCATCTGAATCCATTTCAAGCACTTTATAAATACCGTTAAGCTCACTTGTTAAGTCATCAATCCTATTTAATAATATTTTATCCATATCATTCAATTTAAAAATCCAATCTTTCTTTAAATCGTCCATTTTTATGCTTAATTTGATTATATCTTCAGCCATTCCATTAATTACTTTTATCATTGTTTTATTGTCCATTTGTATTATTCCTTATATTTAATTAATTCAATAGAATATAATACATTTTTATAACATATAGTAATATTTATTATTATTTATTATTGTTTACTATTGTTTATTAATTCAAGTGATATTATATTTAATCAGTTACTACAACAAATGGAAACAAGAAAGAGAGAAAAAATGGAAGAAAAAAAGACTTATTACTTAAGCGAATTACAAAGAGGAGCAGAAGAAGAACTAGAAGACCAAATTAAATGGTACGAAAAAGAAAAAGAAGAATATGATGAAGATGATTTAATTGCAGAAGTATCCGAAAATAACATACCGATTTACACCTACGAATTACTACAATATGCAAGTAACAATTTTGATTTAATAGAACCTAATGATTTAGCAGGGGATAGTCCTGATGTTGTAAAGATTATTCAATACAATATCTACGAATTATTAATGGAAGATTTATACGAATATCTTAACGAAAGAAAGGAAGATTAATCAAATGAATAAACCAATAGAAATAAATGAAGATTGTCAATTCTTAAAAGACCTAGACGGCAATCAACGAATAGCATTATTTAACTTAACTACATCTCTTGGAGCTGTTAAATTATGGACAAAAGGGATTAAACCTAGCAGACATTGGAGATTTAATCAAGTGAAAGAATATTTTGGAATGAATGGAAATGCAGAGAATTTTCTAAGTAAATTAGAAACATTAAACAACGTAATAAAGGAGAAATAATACAATGCAAAACATAACAGAAAACCTAACAACAATAATATCTCAAATTACCACTATGGAAAAGGAAAACGAAAAGCTAAAAGAATATAATGAGATATTATTGAACGGCTTTGATACCGATACACATATATTGGTAGAAAGAGAAAAGCTAGATGACTTAGTGGATAAAGCAGATACAATAATATCAGACGCTGATAGCACTGTCGGTGATTGTGAAGAAGCACAAAGCAATGTAAATAATGCTAGATATTATGCTGATGAATGTTCAAGTGTAGCATATGATTTAAGGGATAAGTTAGAGAAATTATTAAAACCAAAAGAAGAAGAAAATCAACCAAAAGAGGAGGAAATAACAAAGGTTGTTGTTAATGTAAATAAGTCTAACTGATGAGCTTTAAATAAGCGAAACAGCTCTGTAATGGAGCTGTCTTGGACAGAATAACAAAGGAGAATGAAATGAATAAAGTTATAATTAAAACAAAAACTACAAAAGGGAGAGATGTTATATTTAGATTAATAACTAAAAATCTACATTATAAATGTAACGGCATATGTGGTTATTATTATGTGGACAAGAGATATAATAACAGAAACGATTTAACTGGTATAGGTGTATTTTGTGAGAAAATCACATTATACTATAATTAAAAGAAAAAGGAGAAAGAGATGTTTAAGCACTTAAATAATAAAAAATTAGTAGATATGATAAATTATAGATATGAGAATGATTTGAATGATGATGATTATATTGCTGAACTAGTTAGAAGAAGAAAAGCAAGTGGGAAACAAATTGCTATTGTTAGTGGAGAACAATTTATAATTATAAAAAAAGGAGAATAAAATGGGAATGGACGTATTTGGGAAAAACCCAATAGAAAACAAAAAGAAAAGCGATTTTCCAATGATTGTAAAGGTAGATAAATTGGAGAAAGATGAAAAATGGAAAGAAAGAAGAGAGCTGATAGAGGCACAATCAGATAATTATTGGAAAGAAAGAGATGAATATGAAAATGCAAATAAAGGCATATATTTCCGCAATAATTGTTGGTGGTGGAGACCTTTATGGGATTTCTGTTATAACGTTGCACCTGAGCTAATATCAGAGGATTTATGGGAGAATGGACATCATAATAGTGGAGCTGGACTTAATGGTGAAGATGCTAAATTGCTTGGAGAAAAATTATTGAAAGCAATTAGTAATGGATTTGCTGAGGAATTTAAAGAACACCATCAAGAACAAGAAAAAGCTGAGGAATATCAATATCCATTTGATATTGAGAATGTCAAAGCATTTGCTGAATTTTGTATTGAAAGTGGAGGGTTTGAGATATGTTAATGGAAGATTATTACACAATATGCATAGAAAAAGGAGAAGAAAATGATTACAGCTAAAGACTTAGATAATATTATAAGGTGGGCAGTTGATACAGATGGAGTTAAATTTGGAAAAGAGATATACCAAAGGGATAGAGAAAGAATGGAAAGAGATGAGTATGTATCAGGAAAATTTAGTGATATGCAAACTAGATTTATATCATGGGTAGCAAATTTGGACCCACAGAACAGACAAAGGTTAGCAGACGCTATAAATAATAATCCAACAAATGAAAAAGGAGAATGAAATGAATATGGAAGATTATTACACAAAAGATGAGATTGATTATATTTGTATGTATTATGGACAAATACCTGATAATTTAACATACAATATGAAAGCAATGTTGGTAGAAAAACTTGAAGATGAAATTGGAAATAAAATAGAAGAAATACAAAAGAAAAGGAGTTAAAAATGATGGATAAAATAAATGAATTGCTTAATGAAGCAACGAAAATAGATAAAGAAGTGAATGGAGAAAAAGAAATAGAGAAAAGGGAGAGAGAGCTTATGGAAGAAGAAAAAAGATATTACGCAGATATCAAAATAACTTGGGGAGTTAGTTTTAATGCTAGGAATGAAGAAGAAGCTATTGAATGGCTTAAAGAACAATACAAAGATGATTATGGTATTGATTTAAATGATGATGAAATAATAAAACTGGAGGAGGAATAATGAAATATAGCATAAAAGTAAACCTAACTGAACAAGATTTATATCAGTTGCAAAGTGGAGAGTTGTATTTTGATTGGAGTTTTCCAACAGAAGAAGATAAAGATGTAATTATTAATGTTATACTAACAACAGGAGAAGAGGAGGAGGAATAATGGGAGCAGTTAGCGATAAAATGATGGAGTTCTTAGAGAACGGAGGCTATGACCTGGAGTATGATGAATGGAATATGCCTAAGATAGAGGACCTGGACGCAGTATTGGACGAAGCAATACCCGTATGGGAGTATTTTGGTAAAACAGAGAAAGAATATTATGGAATGGAGGGTATTTAATGGAGGCTGTAATTGTCGTAATATTATTAATAATCATAGGAATTACCATAGATGAAATATGGAAAATGTAAATAAAGGAGGAAAAATGATAAAAGGAATATTAGCTATAATGTTTATAATATACATAATAGTTGAAATAATAAAGTCAACAACAAGGAGAAGATGAAATGAGTGCTAAAAAAGAAAATCCTAGTAATTATATAGGAAGAACAAAAGAAGGTATCAGAAAATTAAAGATTAGAGAAAGAGAAAAAATAGGAAATCCTGAACATTTAAAAAGAAGAAAGTTGCTACATAGGAAAGACCCAAGAATTAGATTACGAGGGAGTGCAAAAGAAAGGGCTAATTATAAAGGAATAGTTTTTAATATTCTAAGTTATAAGGATTTACCTAAAGTTCCTAAATATTGTCCAATATTAGACATACCTCTATATGTAGGGGATAAAGTTTCTACTGATAATAGTCCTACTTTAGATAGGATAGATAATGATAATGGATATATTAAAGGGAATATTCAAATTATATCAAGAAAAGCAAATCAAATGAAAAGTAACGGTGATTTTAAAGATATAGAAATGTTGTATAATTTTATGAAAAAACAAAGGAGATAAAATGGAAAGACCAAAATGGATAGAATCGCAAGTAGAAATAATAACAGAGATGGTAAAATCTAGAGATATGCAATTTCATAATTTATACAAAGAAATGCTTAAAATTAAAGAAGATATAAGAAAACTAAAGGAGGAAAAATAATGGCGATACATATAAAAGATATAAAACAAGCAATAACATTAATTAAGGAAACACAAGTAAGTCTCAATAGGTTAAGCAAGATAATAACTAACGAAGATATAAGGACCTTATCAAAAAAAGTTAATAAGTTCCTTGATGAGATAGAAATTGATGTTTATAGCGGTTGAGACACAACGAGAATACAAATAAATGAAAATAGTATTTGGAATAAACAATAATAAATAATAATATATATATTAAGATATGTATATAGAAAGGTAAACAATATGAGTGACAATAATTTAACAACTTACCAACTAAAGGTAGACAAGGAAACGTGGAAGAAATTCAAAGGAACATCTTATCTTTTAGGCTTTGATTCGGTAAGTGATTGTTTAAAGCATTTAATTGATGAATGCGTAAAAAGGGCAGAATATGGCGATAAATAGTCCAATTGATATAGAAGGTATCTATACTGATTATCTGGACAAAAAACAGGAAGATAACCGCTTAAAACGGTATTCTGGTAAAGAAAGCTGGTATCATGCAAGTGGTTCTGGTAGTTGTTCAAGAAAATTGTATTTTGAATCAATTGAACAAGTAGAGCCATCAAATCCACTTGACGATAAAACGAAGAGGCTGTTAAGATTGGGCAGTATTGTGCATGATGATTTTCAAGAATCTCTCGTTACTTATAATAGAGATATATATAATAGAGATAATAATAGAGATATCTCTAGTGATAAAGAAAAAGAAAATAAAGAAAAAGAAATAAAATTCCACACTGAGCAAGAAATAACCATTGACGAATTAAACGTCAGGGGTTTTTATGATATTGTCTCAGAGGGAGAAGAAGTTTACCTGTATGATTTAAAGACATGTGGTGGGTATTCCTGGAAACTGAAGTTTGGTAGAAAACCAGCTTTTAATCCATCGATACATTATGAGCTACAACTTGGAACATATGGGTATGCAGTGAAGCAACAGTTCGGTAGGCTTGATGGAATGTTTTTGTATTATTACAATAAGGATACGTCCATGATGAGAGCAGTGTCGGTGCCTCTTACATACATTTCTAGAGCCTATCTGTTCTGGAGGAATGTTAAAGACGAACATAAACAAGGATTACCTCCGTTTAGAAAAGGTGTTTCACCTGTTCAAGATTGGCAATGCAATTATTGTCAGTTTCTAAACCATTGTAATCCACCAAAATAAAGGACAATTAAATGAAAAGATATACTAAACATCAAAAGTTCTGGTACGAAACAATGAAACTAGCTGGATATACTGTTAGCGAAGGAATGCCTTACGTGTTCACAGCTATAGCAGTATCTCTTATTTGGTGTTTAATTCTAACATTTTTAATTATCCTAAAATAAAGGAGTGAATATGAGTAATACAACACAAAGCACATTCATGAAACTCTTTAAGACTGATGTAAGTAAATATGTAGAACAAAAGGGGAAATATAATTACTTATCTTGGTGTTATGCAGTACAGGAGCTTAAACGTGCCTGTCCAACTGCAAGATGGGGAGTTACTAAAGCTGAGAATGGAGACCCATTCCACAAAACAGAGTGTGGTTATTTCGTTGATGTATGGGTAGAAGTTGATGGTATTTCACTATCACAGATACATCCTGTACTTGACAACAGAAATCAACCAATAGAGAAACCAAATGCTTTTGAAATTAATACAAGTTTACAAAGAGCTTTGGCTAAAGCAATTGCGTTACATGGCTTAGGATTATACATCTTTGCGGGTGAGGATTTACCTGAGCCTGACGCACTAACAAAAGAAGAGAAAACACATCTTTATAAGACAGCTAAACCTTTAGGAAATGATATGTACAAAGACTTAAAGGCTAAGGTTGAAAATATGGAGATAAATGCTAACAACTACGAAGCATGTTTAGAGAAAGTCGAACAAATGATAAAAAATAAAACAAAAGGAGAAAAATAATGGCTGACATTAATGATGCTTTTGATGGTATAACTGGAGAACAAAGTTTCTTCATTCC
>Ga0080013_1005501_pt1 | contig 11777 bp, 25 predicted proteins | sample ETNvirenome_6_85_FD_69236 | JGI IMG/M metagenome (GOLD analysis project Ga0080013, IMG submission 69236) | Marine viral communities from the Pacific Ocean - ETNP_6_85 (SPADES assembly) (version 2) | ecosystem: Environmental > Aquatic > Marine > Oceanic | place: Pacific Ocean | collected 2013-06-19 | reverse complement strand
TTTTCGTTCTTCCTCAGAAATATCTTTAAATATTATTTCTGGGATATCTTCTGGAGTAGTCTTTTCTTTCTTCAATAAAGCGTTTATGAAGTTGCTTTACAACATATTATACTCAAATTTAATATTTTATCTTAGTATTTATTGTATTTAACAGTTTTTCTTTTGTACTTAAATTCATATTAATTCGATTATTTAACCATTGATTACTAGGTAATTCGGAAAAGATTTGGAAATATAACTTAGTATGTGAGTATCCTCTGCGATAACCTTCTTCATACTCTCTTGCCTTAGTATGATTAGCTACCTTATCTTTAAATAAAAACCTTAGTAAAACATTACTGATTACTAAAATACTGCTTCCTATTAAAATTATCTCTATCATTTTACTATCCTTTTATTTTCCCCCTTAACAATCCCCCTTATATATTATATATATATATATATATTAATACATAAACCGATATATCGATATATGTTTAAACCGGAATATGTATAAGTTACTTAATATTATAATTACTTAATAGTACCCGATACTTCGATATATCGGTTAATACATATATCGGTTAATATTAAATAAATAACTTATATATATATATATTTATATAAGACCTATTTTTTGAAAAGAAATAAATTCATCAGAAGTAAATACTTTTTCAAAATTAATTAAATAGTTCTTATCAATTTCTTTCCGATTATCAATTGCATATGAACTTTTAGGTACTGATAAATACAAATCATGTTTAATTCCATAAGAAAGTTTAAATTCCGGAAAAAGCATTTCAGTATATTTCTTAGCCCAATCTTTCCCAAATACAGACCATATCGTAATATCATAAGTATCTTTTCTTAATCCTTGATGTAAAAGCTCTACTAATTCTTTGTTAATTTCTAATGACATTCCCCATTTCACTAATGTTTCATCGGCATCAACATATAATTTCATAGTATAGACCTCATCTAATTATACTTATTATCTTGACTCAATTATTTAATGTGTGTTATATTTATTAAGATTACAACTTAATTTATTATGTATGATAAACAAATAGACATAAATCATCTTTTAGCTAACCCAGTTCAAATTACTTGGATTCGAGGTAAGAAAAGACAAAAGATGGTTCAAAAAAGAATATTTCGATTACTAAAAAAGCAGAAGTTTTTTATTTTAAATACTGGGGATGAAGAATTTTTTATTGATAAAGGGGCTTGGGTATGGCAAAAAGGAGATAACGGAAAGTATAATAAAATAATAGGGAATGCCCAAAACTTTTTCCCTTTCATACAAAGTAAAAGGACAAAGAATAGATTTTTAAGAACTTGGGAATATGTAGAAGAAACTAAATAATGCAAAATAAGTGGGAACGCAGAGAATCTAAACAAAAAGCGAAAAAGAAGTTTTCACCTGATAATAGAAAATCAATACGTCTAATTGGACAACTTTCTATGCTTCCAAATAAACCAAAACAGAATAAGCGCCGAAAATTCAGATAGGAGTACGTCACATGAGTCCAGAAATAGATAAAAATGACCCAATTTGGGAACTGTTTATTGGATATTGCCGATTAATTGATGCTGAAGCAACAAATGCTAGTTTAGATATATATGGCACTGAACAAAGGTCAAATATAGCTTTAAAATTAGCAGGAACAAAAACACAGTATGATAGTTTTGAAAAAGTGGTGGATAAACTAACTGCTTTAGAAAAAGTGATGGATAAATTAGTTTTTAAATTAACTGCTTTAGAAAAACAAAACGCAGCTTTTCATAAAATTGATAGATATAATCAGGGAATTACTAATGCCTAGATACAAATATTCTTGCTCTACTTGTGGGCTAGATGATGTAAAACAAATTGAGTATAAATTACAGAAACCGGAAAATCTTCCTGCCGGACTTGTTAGAATACCTACTTGTTTTATATGTGGTAAGAAATTAAAGAAAAACTTTATAAAACCACCCAAAAACTGGTTTACCCAACAACGAAATACACCTTAAATGTATAAACCACTTCCCAAGTCAGTAACAATTAAAAAATCTAAGATACAGGGCCTTGGATTATTCGCAGAAAAAGATATTCCCAGAGAGACGATTTTAGGTCTTACTCATATCAAACACACATGGTTCCCGCAAAAATGGCTGAGAACGCCTCTGGGAGGCTTCTATAACCACTCTGATGACCCTAACTGTATGTTAATTAAAGGTACTATAGGTTCTTTTTGGAAACCTTGGCAGGAAATTCGTAAATTAAAAACCGTAAAAGATATAAAAAAGGGAGATGAAATTACCTGTTTTTATACGTTATGGGATATTAAAAAAACATTGGTATAATATAGGAACTTATCGTTATTTAAAACGAAGTTAACCGGAGGTTTTATTTTATATGCTTATTGTAACTGTTTCGCAAATACAGGGAATGCGAATTGTAGAAACATTAGGTTTAGTTCAGGGAAATACTGTTAGAAGTAGGGCTATAGGTAAGGATATATTAGCTATTATAAAATTAATAGTGGGGGGTGAAGTAACCGAATATACTAATCTACTTATAGAAAGTCGGCTGCAAGCTATCGAAAGAATGTCTTTTCAGGCGGAACGTATGGGTGGGAACGCTATAGTTGGTGCTAGGTTTGAAACTGCTATAGGAAAAAATGGTGAAATACAGATATTGGCTTATGGCACAGCCGTTAAAGTAAAATAATAAAAAGGAAAATGAAAAAACGATCTAAAAATATATTAATAGGACTCGGCGCACTTGTACTTGTGGGTTCAGCGGGATTTTTAATTGCTCAAGAAATGAAAAACCGGAAGAAGGATGTAGTTTCAGCGAAAAACAGAGCAGAAAATGCTTATGTAGACTCGCTAACCCAAAAAGATATAGCTTGGGGCTAAGATGTTAAATACTGTAGCCAAACATATCAAAAGTGTAATAAACTATTTAGTAAGAATAATTAAATATTTAGTTACACAAACGATTTAAGGATTTAAATTATTGATATGGACTCGGTAAAACGATGGATTTCTGGTTTTAATGAGAACGCTGTTCTAGCTTCTGGATTTGAGGATGCTTTTATAGGTATTTGTTATAGATACAATAATTACCCTGTAGCTGCATATGATAAAGAGAGATGTATCGAGGTATTAATAGAGGACTTTAGATATATGCAGGATATGCATGAAGAAGAATTTGAGCAAGAATTATACGGAAAAGCTGTAGAATACTTCGACTCCACGATTTTAAAGAATTATACCGGAAATAATAAACCGGTTTTCTTAACTTCATACCCTGATAAGGAAGATTGTTAACTTGTTTAAGATAATAAAAGTCTTAATAAACAACTTTAGAAGAAGTGTAATAAAAAAGAAAAATTCTAAATATAAATTTATTGATTTATTTGCAGGAATTGGTGGTTTAAGGATTGCATTTGAAAATCAAGGCGCTCAGTGTGTTTATTCATCCGAAAATGATAAGTTTGCAGTAAAAACTTATAAAGCAAACTTTAACGAAACTCCATCTGGTGATATTACAAAAATTAATGCGAAAGATATACCAGATCACGATATTCTTCTAGCTGGTTTTCCTTGTACGCCGTTTTCTAATGCCGGACTTAAACAAGGGTTTTTAGATAAAACGAGTGGGACCTTCTTTTTTGATGTTGTTAGAATCACAAATGAGAAAAGGCCAAAATTAATATTTCTTGAAAATATTAAAAACTTAATGTATCACAATAAAGGAAACACGTTTACGGTTATTACACAAACATTAGAAGCGCTTAATTATAATCTTTATTACGGTATTTTTAATGGAAAATACTTTGTTCCTCAACATAGAGAAAGAACTATAATAATCGGATTTAATAAAGATTATTTTGCTGGTAAGGAAAATTATTCAATCCCAAATATACCAAACGAAACAAAACATAAGTTAGGCGATATTCTTGAAGATACCGTTGATGAAAAGTACACGTTGTCTGATAAACTGTGGGCTTATCTACAGGAATACACAAAAAAACATAAAGCAAAAGGAAATAGGTTCGGTTACACACTTACACGCCTAAATGAAATGACTAATGGGCTAAGTGCGAGATATTGGAAAGATGGCGCGGAGATTTTAATTGAACAACAAGGAAAAAATCCTAGAAAACTTACTCCGAGAGAATGTGCAAGATTGATGGGGTTCAAAGATAGTTTTCAGATACCTGTGTCTGATACTCAGGCTTATATACAATTTGGGAATTCAGTAGTTGTTCCAATGATAACCTATTTAGCAAAATCCATAATGGAAACTTTAAATAGGTATAAAGAAAACTCTAATGTGTAATTCCGGGGATTTACTTTCCATTAAGTAAGTTACTTTAACCGACTTAACAAAGGTAGAGAGATCGTTCCCAGTACATCTAAAATTATAAAAGATATTAGTAGTCTGATAAGAGGCTCTGGGAACTCGTTAGACCACACAGAGAGAAGAATAAGTATCGCTACTACCGATAAGAGAGCTAATAACAAGAGATGTTATAATTGTAATACTAGCTAGTTTAGTAGGTTTAATCCCAAACAATAGTTTCCCTACTTGATTTTCTATCCCAGCAAGTGACGCAGTATCCATCCCCTAATTCTACGTTTGTGTTCGGACAAAGGTTAAGGCCAACACGTCCCCCCGAAGTCTGGTAAGGTTTAGAATTTTTACATACTCCCATACCTATCTTTGGTAAATACACTTTTCGATTACCATAATTACTCATTTTCTTTCTCCAATTCGTTATCAAACGCGTCCTCAAAAATTTTAGGGATTGGTGTTTGTTTATTCTCTTTATTTTGCATTACTTTATTTAAGAATTTACTTATTTTATTTTCCTCATGTTTCAGGCGCAGGTATGATGCTAAAACAAATAAATTATCCACATTTAATTCTAACGCATTTAAAAGATAAATTCCTTCTTCCATTTTCGCCAGAAGTATATCCGCAATAACGCTGTTAATTACAGCTTCTATTTTAGTTGTAATCTTTGTTAACGGCGATTTTAAATTTTCGTTCTTTATCTCAATTTCCACATAAGGAAGGTCAGATTCCCTCATTAATTGCCTTAATTCTAATATATATTCTTCCGGTATATTTTGAAAGGGTGCTGACATATTAAAGTTTAGGGGCTATTGCGTGTTTCATATCTTCTGCCAATTTATAGGCCGGTTTCTCCATTGGATGGCTTTTCGCTGTATAAAAAGGCCTTAGAAGTGAGTATTTAATCATCCACTTCCAAAATCCAACCCTCTTTTGATCTTTAACATGATATGCTTCGTGAGCAATAACTGAAAAAATAGTTTTTAAATTAGCACTATCCTCGGTAAATATATCTCTCCAATCCGCCCGCCATCCAAAGCTTTTAGTTATATGGATTATATCCCCGATAGTAACTGCCCATGCATTAAATGGGGGGTTATGTCCATTCTTTGCAAGAAAACTATCCGTTCGGATTTTAAAATTTAAGGTGTCATCTCCAAATAAGTTTTTTAGCTCAGAAGCTAATACATCCCACCAGTTTTCTGGGAAATTAAAGTGTAGCTTATCTTCTATTGCTTTTATATGTCGTGTGTTTTTAGGCATATTATCTTCCCCCATTAGATTATTATACCACTGGATGTGCTATAATATATATATATATTATGAAGTATTATGAAGAAAACGACCCAACAATTTTAGTATCTACCTGCTGCGGAGAAGAACCGATTGACGGCGGGAAACACTCAACCAGTATTTGTAATGGATGTAAAGATAACTCTACTTTTGTACAGCTCTTTTACTATAATAAGTTAAATGGTTATTACCCCGACTTTAAATTTGAAGGTAATTACACTTATATAAATAGTTTTTACAATGTTTCCCCAACTCCTAAGAAAAAAGATAGTAAATAAGCTATAGCATACTTGCACTAATTCTTTTATTGGTGTAAATTTATATAAGGTTAAAGACATTTAATCATTTAATTTCTTTCCTACTAGAAACTTTACGAGATAAGGTTTCTAAACGACCCGGAGATGTCGAAAAACTCTCCTCATTAGTTTTGCTAGGCCTTACGCGCTGGAGTTTTTGTGTTCTCTTCAGTCGTAAGGTCTTTGTTTTATGTTCTGAAATAGTATAATAAAGTTATGACTTATATTATTGGAGCGCCTTGCGTTGATGTACTTGATAGAGCATGCCTAGATGTGTGCCCAGTGGACTGCATATACGAAGCTGAAGAACATAAAATGATGTTAATTGACCCCGAAGAATGTATTGACTGCGCTGCATGCGAGCCAGTATGCCCAGTAATGGCTATATTTGCTGAAGAAGATGTTCCGGATGATCCTGAATGGGAAAAATATACAAAACTTAACTATTCTTACTTTGGACAAACCCAATAACGCTTTCCTTTACTTGACATATGTGTTAATGTAATACATATACAAAAACAAAGGAGAGAAAAATGGTACATAACCTTTATGACGAAAGATTCGTTACACGCAGACCAGCTTGGCATAAACTAGGCACAGTTTTTGGCGAAGATGTTAAGCTAACAGCTACACAAGCTATGGAAATGGCTGATATGATGTTTGGTATTGAAAAACACCCACAGGTTGTACGACTTGAAGATGGCACTGAACTAGCTACTGATAGTTATGCAGTTGTTAGGGAACCAACCAGCACCAACAATAACTATGAAGTGCTTGCTACGGTTGGCAGGCAATGGACTCCCATTCAAGCCAGAGATTTAGGAAGAATGATTGACCCGATTTCTGAAAACTTCCCGGTAGAATCCGCTGGGGCATTAGGTAAAGGCGAAAAGATATTCTTAAGCCTAGATGCTAGTGAAAGTAAGATAGCCGGTGAAGATCATCACTTATACTGGTTAGTAACTGATGCCAGAGATGGAACAAGCGGATTAACAATTGCTTTTACTCCGGTAAGAGTAGTTTGCCAGAATACTTTAATAACAGGTATGCAAAGTTCCAAAGTATCTATTAATCTAAAACATAATAAATCTATTCAAACTGATACAGAATTCTATTTGGATATTTTTAGAGACATGGCAAAAACTAAAGAACAAGTAGTAACCGCTATGAATTCTTTAACTAACAATGTATTAGAAAAGAAATCAGTTGATACAATAATTAATTATGCTTATAAAAGCGCATCAAGACCTGCAAGGTTAAAATTATCCGATGGGGTAAGAGCTGATGATGTTGATGCTAATGCTTGGACTAGAATTTTAGCTCATCGAAAAGATGAACTGGAGGAATACGACAAGCGGCGGCAACGCAAAGATGCAGTTAAAAATGTAGCTTATGAAAGATTGGATGTTTTCAATCAAGAGTATAGTCACTTTGCAAATACTCCTTGGGCAGTCTATAACTCCGTTGTAGAAGCAGAAGACTACCGAAGGGGACACAATGGGGAGAACGATGCTCCCGCTTCCTCTACGGCATTATTCGGGGAAAGGGCAAAAACAAAAGCTAGGGCATTTACCAAAGCCTTAGAATATGCTAAGTAAGTGTTTAAACCGCAATCCTTTCTTTTACTTGACAAACATGTTAACATAGTACACCTAATACAAATTAAGGAGGTCAGATATGACCATAACAAGCCAAGATAGTGATTTAATAGCATCTATTATAAGAGAAGAGATAGCAGGAGGTCGGAGCAGTGAATGGTTGCCATTCGCATTTGCAGATGCTCTGGAAAAAGAGTACAACAAGTTCGATAAAAAGAAGTTTCTACATGCCTCAAGACCTAAAGTAGAGGAGTGGAGGGTTCCAATCCCCGATGGGTTAGCTGCCCCCCTCCGATGCCATAAGAAGCATGTTAAGGTGTAAGCTTTTTAGAATCGAATAACCTAATACATATAATGGATGAGTTTCCCCATCCATTATATGGAAAGGAACGGACCCGGAAAATGGATAATAATATAATAGACCTGAAAAAAATAGCAGCACAAAGAGAGAACCTACATAAAAACCACAAATCTAGCAGACCTTTAAGTAAGAACTATGAGTATCTAGGTTTAAAGGGCGAAGCTAAATTTGCTGAGGAATTTGGGATACCTATGGATAATAAACTTAGACCTGAAGGTGATGGTGGTAGAGATTTTCCAAGTGTTTTAGGGAATATAGATGTTAAGACCGCTAGAAAAGCATTTAATCTTTTAGTTGAGGTTGGTAAAGTTGTTTCAGATGTGTATGTACTTGCAAAATATACCGATGAGACGGATGAAGCAGAACTTCTTGGGTGGGAGTATAAAGATAAAATACTGAAGGCGCCCACAAAAGATTTTGGTTATGGAATTATAAATCATTATATATCTAAGAATGAATTAATCCCGATAAGTCATCTCAAAGATATTGTTTTAGATAAACAGGAAAGGAAATAAGTTGGGTATTATAGATCAGATACTAGAACTAAACCCGGATGCTTTAACCGCAGATGGGTATGACCGGGCAATTAAAGGTATAGGGAACCGCGATGGAAAATCCGTTCTCCTATACTCCAGCGATAAATGTATTCAGCAGCTTATGGAAGATAATGACTGGACCTACGAAGATGCCCTAGACTTCTTCACCTTTAATACAGAACCCGCATATGTAGGAGAAAATACCCCCCTATTTGAATGGGATTCCGAAGTAAATGACTACAATGACTAATCAATATAACTGTAAGTTTGAGTGTCAAGATTGCGGATTATCGCCTACCAAAGATATAACGGATGACGAAGGTCGATTTGTGGCCTATTGTGAAACTTGTGAGAATGACCAAGTTTACGAGTGCTTACTGGTTTACAAGTCGCGTGGAGCACATGAATGTGTAGGCACTTATCCAACCGGAGTTAACAAACCAGTACGGCACATTTGTACGCAAGAAAGATGTTCCGATCTGCAACATATGGCGAAGCATCCCTATCCTTATGACTAATTCTAAGGTAAAATATATATTATGGATAACATAACAACAACAATTACCCCTACAGGACCCAGAACTAAATGACTTCTTTGGCTCATGTTAAGGAGATATAGATATTATGAAATGTTTGAAATGTAATGCAGAGAACCTAGACACAAGCAACTTTTGTGCTAGTTGCGGCTCTAAAATGCCAACCGATAAATGGCAGGATGATTTTTATAAAGTTGAATCCTCACATCCTAAATATGAAAATTATTTAGTCTCGGAAAGCCGGAAGTCGTATAAACCATTTTATGGGTGTCCAAATTGGTCAGAGTTACCAAAACGCAAACATTTTACAATACCTAAGGAGAGATACGAGGCTAAGTTACGTAGGGACGGGAAACCATATAGCTGCTTTATTTGTAAAAATACCCCAACTAAGGGTTCTCTTGTATTAAAAGAACCAATTTATCTTTCTCTTCAAGAAATACGAGAACTCAATCCTAATAAAGTACCTGTATTTTTAGAGGAATATAGAGATATACAGGAAGCATTTTTTGGTAAACTCCATAAATCAGTTACGGAGATTGCGAATTATCATCAAAGAAATGAAGAAATGATAAAACATATTTTAGAGCATGATATGTATGATGAATTATTTTCTATAAACCCCAATAAATCTGATTTTAAAATTAGTGGTTGGTATAGGCATAACTGTTTATTACTTTACTCAAATGATAAGCATAGAAAAATTAGGTATCATACTAACAAAGGTGATTGTATTACTGGGTCCCCCCTTACGAAATACCGAAATAGGTCCGAAGACCATGAAAAGACGCCTTGTATTGAGGGAACTTTTGCTTATTATGAAGATGAGAAACCGGTCATTTGGGATTTGCCAGAAAGAGATAAAAAAAATCCTTATAATACCTATCATAAGAAGGACGATGCCTTAATACCCTCTACATCACCGGGACTTCCAGCTTATAAAATGTATGGTAGCCCAATTCCGGACGGACGGCGTGCGAGTAATTAAAATAACCCCGTTTCTTCAAAATTTTTATTTTTTAAAAAAATCCAAAACACCCTAAAAAGTATTTAGTTTTTTCTAATCCCCTAAACCCCCCATCCTCCCACATATAATACATCCATTATAACCCCCCTATAAGCCCCATAGAGCAACGTTTATTACCCCCATATAAATATGTACATATACAACAATAATAACCCCCCATTTTCAATTACATAAATACACCCCATCATTAAGCTCTTTCTTTTTATAATCACCTCCCTTTTTATAATTATATTTTAATTAAGCTTGCGTTTGTTTAGAATCATCTATTTTTTTAGAAGTAAGGGTTATTGAGATCAATAGAACATCTGTTCTACACAACGGGGGGTACCCTTTGTCTTAGATATGTTTGGAACAGTTGTTCTAAAAATGTAAAACGAACATATGTTCTTGTCAGTATTTTCGGACAAGTATAAGAAAAGTAAAAAGACATTGTGAAATTTTTCACAAACTTTTTTTTTGACGATTAACGGACATGTCTTAGACAAGTATAAAAAATCGGGGTAGATTTTTCGGACAAGTCTAAAACAACGCATAACACAAGTCCGGAACTTGGTATAGGTAATAGCATCGTTTTGGGGGGCGCCACTATATATATTATGTAAAGTTGCGGGCACTTATTTAACCCAAATTAATGACCTCAGGGGTACTTGTAAAACTTGACAGTTGTGTTAGTATCACGAAAAAAGAGAGGTATCTTATGACGACTAGAGAACACACACAGGCGCGGGTTAAGGTTTCACATGAGCGACTAATTGAGATAGCCAAAGACCCAACAAAAGCAGACCCTAAGGCAGGCCATTTAATAATCGGTCTGGCCTTCAAAAAAAGAGACCCCAAGACCAAAGAACCAACTGGCGATTTAAGAATTATGTCAGTTAGGCCAAACATACCAGTTAAAAACCCCAAGAAGACACCATTTGACCCAGTAAGTCGAGAAGATTTTCTGAACAGGAACAAATTAATATCTCAGTTCGACATGATCGCAGGCCACCATAAAACCATAGGCTGGGACGGGCTTGTGTCTGTGACTATCAGAGGCACGGTCTACCACACTTAAAAATCCTAATAATCAGCATTGACCAAGTAAACAATAAAGGGAGCATTTGCCATAGTTAAAACACAACTAAATACGGGTACGATTTATTAACAGATAGGGAGATAAAAAAATGATTAAAACAACCGAAGATTTACAATTTCTGACAGCTTGTCATAATGTCCATCCGATAGGTGAAGTCACCTATGTTAAGCATCCATATAAAGCCTATTCTTATTTACGATTTGCAGGGTGTCCACAATGCCAAAGACCCGATGTGGCAATGGTGCGTTGGACTCACGAGGTAATAAGTTCATCTATTTATGACGCTTTTAAGGGGGTTAATTAATATGATTATCAATGATACAAGACTGAAGGAATGGCGCGCCAGATATCCAACATTTGATGCGGTTCTGCAATTCGAATTGGAGCATGGCAGAGACTACGGGACAGATCAGGCGGGGTATTTAACTCTTGCCGGTTCTGAGTCTGTATACTTTCCGGTTTTTCTCAAAGGGGATGAACCTGCACTGGATGAATTGTTTATTGACAATGCAAGGGCGGTTCATTTCAAGGATGTTAAGAATGGCGATTTTATACGCAAGAAACCAGACGCCAGAATCACTTATAGGAAGACCGCAGGGTCATACGATAGGTCGCGCAAGGAATACTGGCTTGAGGGGTGGGAGGATGCGGTTAACGCGATATGGGTTAAAGGTAACGATATCGTATATATAGACTTCGGTTATTAATCAATAAAACAA
>Ga0080013_1005500_pt1 | contig 11777 bp, 33 predicted proteins | sample ETNvirenome_6_85_FD_69236 | JGI IMG/M metagenome (GOLD analysis project Ga0080013, IMG submission 69236) | Marine viral communities from the Pacific Ocean - ETNP_6_85 (SPADES assembly) (version 2) | ecosystem: Environmental > Aquatic > Marine > Oceanic | place: Pacific Ocean | collected 2013-06-19 | reverse complement strand
TTTGTTGTTTTTGCTTCATAATCTCTATGCACTAAAAGCCCGTGATAACTAGCATCATACCATTCTCCACCGCCTTTAATGTTATACATAGTTGGTTCTTCAATCTTACCATCACTATTTTTATACATCTTGGTGGGATGAGCTACAATAAATACTAATACATCATATTTTTTAGCAAACGTTTCTATCTTAGTAAGATATTCCATAGTATATCTATTAACATCTTCTGTTTGACAGTCAACGTCTCTTACTTTGTTAAATGGATCTATTACGAGACATTTAATTCCTTTACGTTTAACTAACTCTGCTCCTTTACGTAAAACAGATTCTAAAGTATATCTTTCCATATCAATGAAAAAGAAACTACTATTTATATGATCTGCTACTTCATTCCATTTAGTTCCTCCGATATCTCCTTTATTAGGCATATCTCCCCATACTTTCCTCATTAATTTATGAGCGTGTAAAAAGGTAGGTGCATTTTCAGGAGACGCGAAAGCAGTTTTCCATCCATATTGTTTGTTGTAACCTACACACATTTGATCTACAAAATCAGATTTACCAGAACTAGGTATACCAGTTACAGTTATAAATTGTCCTGTATATGTGCTAAAAATTTCATCAAAGTTTTCTAATCCAATTTGAAAACCAGGTTTAAAACCGTTTTCAACAAAGTCAGTTATATCATCTTCGATATCTCTGAATGTAGTTACATTTTCTAATGGAACAGGTTTAGCTTTTATTACCCTTTCTTTAAGAGCTTCTTTACCATGTTCAAGTAAATATTCATTAGCATCTTTTAAGTCTTTAAAATCAGCTAAGAAACATACTTCAGCTCCTAATCTCCTTATTAGTTCAGCTTGTAAAGCTAGACCAGGAGGATCAGAGTCTACTGCTAAGATTATCTTTTCTTTATCTTCAAAATAATCTATACAGTTATCTAAGTAATCTAAATTGTTAGAATTTAAGGTTGCGCCATTCGGTACTGAGACAGCGTTCGATATACCAGCTTCATGTAAAGCTAGCACATCCATTTCACCTTCGGTTATTACACACCAATCATGACCAACAGTGTTGTCTATATTATAAAATACTTTTTCTGCTCCTTTATATAACTTAAAGTTTTTACGAGCATCTCTGTATTTTATATTAGTTAATTGTCCACCTACGTAATAATTAAATTGAATAGCGTTTTCTTCTTTACCCGTTTGAGGCATAAATTCTTTACATACTGAGATTTTTAATTCTTTTAGTGTATGTTTAGATATTCCTCTTGTTTTAAACCATTCTAAAACTTTATCTGGTAAGTTTACTTGTATTCTTTTTATGGTAGGTTTTATATAAACTTTTTCAGCACTACCTTTACGTTTGTAAGTATGTAACTGAAATGTTGAATCACAATTATGACAAGTACCAAGGCCACGTTCCCAATCATAAGATGAGCATTTAGCTTTCTTATTTTCAGGTTTCCTAGAAATAGAACACAGGGGACAAATCCCCTGCGTTTTTCCTACATCTAAGTCGTGTTGATTAAATTCATCAATTAAGAAACCATTTATTTCTTTATCTTCGACTTGCATTAATTTGATTTAATTAAAACGGTAGATCCTTTGCCTCTACCTTTGGCTTTTGTTTTGGTGGTGCGTCTCCGAAATTAGGCTCCGGAAAAGTTCCATTCGTCCAAACTACTTTGACATTACCTAAGTAAGTCTTCTGAGTTTTTGCTTCTCGTTCTTCCTTAGTTTGGTCAACGCACACTGGTCCTTGGTTTCCAAATTGGTCTGGTTCATCATTCACTGTTACAGTGATTGGTAAGTATTTACCTTTTTTACCTATGATAATTTTATCTTTAGGTATTGAATTAAGATTAATACTAGCTTTAATAATTCCTGCCATTTTTTATAGTGTTTCGTTAATAAAATACTGCTGAGGATCAAATCCTTCAGTTTTGTAAAACAAATCATATTCATGACTTGCTTTTTCTACTTTCTCCATTCCGGCGTTGTAGAATGAATCTGAACAATCAAATAGACCAATTCTACCAGTTTTCTTATCTATTGCTATGAATACAAATTCATATCCAAATAGCTCTCTATAGATATATGCTTGAGAATCATAATTATATTTCTTAGCATTCCATCTAAAGTTATCTAAGTCACTAGTAGTTTTTAGATCTATTATTAGTTTTTCATTATGATTTACAATATCTGCTTTACCTTTCCATAATTGATTGAATAACTCAGTTATTTGAGGTTCTTCAAACTTACAATTTTCATTATAGATAAGATCTCTGCATACATTGTTTTCCATAACTAATTCAACTAACGCTTCGATTTGGTCTACTTCATGTTCCAATAAACAAACTTCTCCTTCAGATATCTCTTTATATTTCTTAGTATTCCTACTGCTAGATTCTATTACTTTAAAGTTTTTCAACTTGTCTGGTTCTAAGATCGCAGTGTGAAAATAGCCTCCTATTACAAAGTAAGGATTGTTTTTCACTGGAGTTCTAAGAGCTAAAGGATTACTTAAAAGAGTTTTGATGTCTGAATTACTTAGATATTGTTTACCAAAATCTCCATAATAATGTTCATCAATTTTAAGTTTCTCTATTATTTCTTCTCTTTTCATAACGTGTTTAATAGCTCTTCTTGTTGAGCACTTACTACATACTTAGATTTAATAGCTGTTACACTACCACCATTTTGTATATATTTTTGTGCTTGTTGAAGAGTTTTATCAGTTAGTTTCTCTTTGGTATTTCCCTTACCGTGGGTATTTGTAGCATCTGAATCTTGAGTGTCATCAATCAAGAATAGATTGCCTAAAGCATATTTCTTTCCATAAGAAGACGCAGCTCCATATCGTTGAGGCATTTGCATACCTTTTTGATCTGTATCAACACCTACAATAGCGGTTGCTGATATAGCATCAGTACCATCATATAAGGTAGCTGTACATTGTAGTACAGGTTGATCACAACTTCCTGGTTTCATTGTTAGTAATTCTTCGCTAATTCTAACTGAAACTTTTAACTCCTTTAAAAAGGGTTTTGTTGCTTCTAGGATGTCTTCGGCAGATCGGAAATAATACTTGCCGAACGAGTTAAACCTACTTTTCTTCGATTTAAACTCAGTTTGAATTTGGGTTAATTTTTCGTTAATGGTCATATATTATAATTACAGGGTTTTTAACGGTTTTACATTAGTAACTTACAGGTAGTCAAGTACTTGCGAGTGATCTACATTCTCTATTAATTTAGTAACAGCTTGCTTTTTTAACTCTGAAACTCGCACATAATCGCTTGCTCCATAGATATGTAATTCTTTAGCTATTTCTTTTGCAGAATGTTTATTACAATCAAGTCCATAACTCATCCGTAATACTTCGTATTCTTTCTTGGTTAGATGTTTTCTTAATAATCCCATCAAATAGACATTTAACATTCCCATGTTATAAGGATCTGCTTTATCTGGTATTTGATATAACATGTCTTCATCATCGAATGGTTTAGCATCGATACTCAAAAACATACTATTAAAAAACATTTGCACCATCTTTTTATCTCTTCCATTGTCTCTCCTAATTTCATTCAGCTTATGTTCAGGGATTCTCATACTTCCTCTATTTATATCAATAGCTCTACGTACGCCTCCTCTTATTCTCTTAGCAAAGAATGATTTTAAGGTTTTTTCAACATCTTCAGATTCTTCTAATACTCCTCTATCTAATTTTTCTACAGCTTTACATAGCTGTAAACTACCTTCTTGTATTATATCCATGATAGACATAACACCTGAAGCTTCTTGAGAAGTAGCGAATTTTCGTCCAATGTTCTCCACTAATGGAAGAAATTTAATTTTAAGTTGATCGTTAGTAAGTTCTACGAAAGGTTTGTTTGGTATGTTTTGTATAGCTACCTTTATATCTTCTTTCCAACGTATGTAATTTTTTACATTATATTTCTTCATAGTTCAGAATTTAATAACTCTTTTTCTTTTCTTAGGTCATCACCCATGTTTCTATAAATAGTTCTTGGTGTACAATCACATAGCTTAGCTATTTTTGCTATAGTAATTTTCTCGCTTCGATCATTAATAAGTAACATCATATCATATATATCATATTTGTTTACTTTTCTTGATCTACCTACGAGTTGACCAACTATCTTAAGTTTTTCATCAGTATCTAATCCGCACATAGGATCAAATATGATTTTCCTTAGTCTATTTTTTGGTGGATATTCTAAATCCATCATGTATACGTCTTGAACAATCTTATCAATCATTTCTTGAGAGATGTTAAACGTAACAAATTCGTTTGCTTTATGACATAGCATGTTCGCTAGTTCTTTAAAGTCTTTTAATTCAAGAGTAGGGTTGAGATACCATAGGACTAGAAGGTGCCACTTAAGTGATTTATAAGTGGTTATCTTCGCCCTACTTCTGAATAAGTCATAGCAATCATTAGTACCGTCCTCATAATAATAACCCCAATCAAAGATCTTTGTTGGTTTATCTTGTGGTATGGTTCGGTATATGATTTGCTTTCTGTTTAAATAGTCCATATTTCTATTTTGTGACATTTGCCCCCTACTCTATATCTTTAACCCTTGTGTCACAGTTTAGGGTTTGATATATCAAACCTTCTGCTTGTATTATATTTTCATCATTAAGATCATATTTGTTCATTATATAATCTTGTAAATAGGTATATTCGGTTTTATTATTTCCCATTATAATTCTAGTATTTTTAATCGTCTACTGTACTTTTTATACAGTGTCATTTTGGTTTCTAATTCTTCTCTTGGTAATTCTCCTCGTATCACATCTAAAGCTAGATGGAATATTTCGTTATGTAGAGTGTTAATCTTACATCGTAAAAATTCTATATGTTTTTGTTTACGAGGATTCCATTCAATTTTACTCATCGTTCCCAACTATATTTAGTTTTGGCTCTTATTTTATTTAGCTTCTCTATTAGTCTGTAAGCTACGTCTTCACTGATCTCATCAGCATAAAACATGTCATATATTAATCTTCTCATAATCATCTATTATGTTTGTCTCTACATTCAGGACAAATGTCGCAAAATGCATATTCTTCTGATTCCATTAATTCACCACAAAATTCACATTTTTCAGCTTTATAGTAATTAGTTATCAATTCTGTTACTTCACAAAATAGCATTTCATCTATTAGTTCTTTGTCTATTTCTGGATACATTTCATTTGCTAAGGCCCATGGACAACTCCAGGTTTTAATTGGTTTATTCATAATTTCTTATACATTTAAATAGCGGATGTCTGTAACTTCCAGCTTTAGTTCTTTCAAAGTATGTAAATGTTGCACGTTTGCCTATATAATCGGCTATTGTCATTACCATTTTAGTCATATCTTGGTAGTTATATCCTTTACCAGGTGGACAACCGAATTCAATTCCGTCATCATCCATCATAATAAACTTACCTAAAGTACCAGTTCTTTTACCTTTTCCTAATTCATAACCTACAATTGTAGCTTCTGCATCAGAGAAATCTTTGAATTTCATTAATCCATAAGATCTAGTTGATCTGTATCTACCCACTCGATTTCTATAAATAGATCCTTCATATCCTTGTTTAAGGAAATATTTGTGAGCATTAAGGGCTTCTTGGTGGTCGGCAACTGTATTAGCTTTTACAATTCTGATAATAGGGAAATTTTTATAACTCACATGGTTTTCTAAAAACTCTCTTCTGTATTCGTATACCCAATCAATTGGTTCTCCATTATAAGATACAATATCATAACAGTGAAACTGTATTAGTTTTCTTGCTTCTTTTCGGTGTTCATCGGTTGGTTTGGTTTTTCGCACTAGAGAGATTATCTTTTCAAAATCATCTCGTAGGTCATGGTTGTATAGTTCGCCGTCTAAGATCGCATAAGGGTGTTCACGAAAGAATGCTTTTAACGATCTTTTAATGTGATCTACATTCTTAAATTCTTTGTGAGTTCGTGAGAACGCTCCTTTAGCAGATATAGTACAACGAACGCCATCCAGTTTTGGTTGTATGTACGCAGGATAAGTTGCTCTCTGCGGATCATACTTGTGGGCTAGCATTGGTTTAATCATTGTTAAAATCTCCTTTTCTTAATCTACTTTTAATTGATTGTAATTTACTTAGAATGATAGCAGCTTTTTCAAATTCTTCATTGTTCTCATATATCATTAGAATAGTTTGTAATCTAGCTAGTTCACCGATTAACATCTCTTCTTCAGATAGAACAAAAGCTTCTCTATGTGGTTCTTTACCATATAGATCAGCAATATTGCTATGGAATTCTTCATCCCATTCAGCTTGCTTCACTTCTAATTTAGCGATAATTATATCCGCTAATCTGTTCATTTCTTTAATTGTCATAACGTTGTGTATTTATATTATCCGTTAGTATTCGTATTTAGTTTGTAATCTAATAGAAAGCCAATAAAGACAATTATATTCAATCCTAATGACGTAGCGATCTCAATTAGATCGTGATACACATTTAAAGATAAATGAATGTGTCCTACAATCCAGAATGGTGTCGCTAAGTTCTGACTAATCCATATTATAGTAAATTTCAATAACTTCATAGAGTATAAAGCAATATCAATTGTAATACTAATACAGTTAGACCAGTTAGAGTTCTTATTAACTCCATTAGGTGATTATATCTATCTAGTTTTCTTTCTATTTTATATCTTACGTTTTTCATACCACGAAAAGCCCGTACCTTTTGAGTACGAGCTGCTACACCGGAAATTAAACACTTTCGTGTAATGGTGCTCTGTGCTTGATCAGTGACTAATTCGATGAGTATTGATCTTCGTGGATGTCTAACTAATCTAGTAAAACCATATAAGCTTCTGAGTTGTTCACTCTAAACCATGTTAATGCTTTATGAAACTCATCAATTCTTTTTTTAGTTAAAGTCTCTGGATATTGTTCAAATACTATATTACAACCCATTATAAAGTCATATAATGATAGTTCTACTTCATTTAAGTGATAACTTTCTTTACTAAATGGATTGGTTACATCTGCTCCTTCAGAGTATTGTACACCTTTAAACCACTTAGGCAGTTTCTGGCTCTTCTTCTTCGTCTTCGATTCCATATTCTTCTTTTAAGGATTTTAATTCTTCTTCTGTTATATCAGTTTTTAATTCTTCTATTATATCTTCTACACGATCTACAAACATTGACACTAATTTATCATCAAAGTAAGAGTCATCATAAATACTTGCGTCAATATAGAAAGTTTGAGATCCATATCTTATTTGTTCTTCAAAAGCGTCAGCTAAACCATGATCATAATAATATACATCTTCACATATACTTATATGTCTAGTGTTGTTAGCTACTATATATAAGCTATATCCATCTGCGCTACTATCTTCATAAATAGCACAATCAGTGTTTTCAAAGTCATTTATTTCGTGAGATATATCAATATCGTAATAGTTTTTTACTAATTCTATTAATCTTTCTTCAGGTAGTTCCATTGTTTAATTTTTTAATTGTATATAATACTAATCTTTTAAGTCTTTCATTTCTAGAATATATCTTTGTACGTTCTTTTCTTGTAGTTTCAACTAATCCACCTTCATGTATCCATTTGTGAGGTACTTCATAAGTTGGATTTAATTGATAACACTTTCCATAAGGTAGATCTTCTTGATATAAGTTTCTCCTTATATAGCCGCTTTTATATTCAGCTACAACTTGTCCAGTTGGTAGTTTAAATGCCGTAGTTCTATTAAATTCTTGAGTTGGTGTTGTTACATTCTTAGCACCTAGTGCATATAATGTCTCTTCATATTGATTTTCTGTCATATTCTAAGTTTATTGGTTTAAAGAGATTTTCCCTCTTTTTTTGGTTCTCGATCTCTTTTTCAAGATCTTTTACTTGTTGTTGTATGGTTTCTAATAAGGTCATAATTCACTATTTGGTTCCTTCTGTTTTACGGTATTTTGTTTAATTTTCCATTTCATATCTTTAGCTATAGCTGGAAAATAAGTAGTTGTAAATATTGGTGTTTTACCTTCTCCTTCTAATTTTAAGATATCTTGGTTCATTTCTTCTACATATAAATCAAGTGCTTCACTTAATATATATGCTTCATGTCCTGTAAATTTGTTCATTTGTTTTATTTAATTATATTATCTATTAGTTATCGTATTTAGATTGTAATTCGTTTTTGTAAACTCCTATGTTTACATTTATAAAAATTTGTAAACTCCTATGTTTACATTTCGTTGTTTGTATTATAAATAATGATACTCTAAAGATTTTATACAAAAATCAAATATTTCTGTAAATGCTTCATGCATTTCATCATCAGATATTTGATCTGGGCATAATCCTTCTTCTATCATTTCTTCTCTAATCATCTCTTCTAAATCTAGTTCAGCATAAACACTTGATTTTACACGTTCTATAGCTAGATCTATTTCTAATTTAGATAATCCTTTACTAGGTGATGGTGGATTATATCCAAACTCTTTCACTTGTCTTAATTCGTTTATTGTCCTTTTTTTAGCCATTTTTTAATTATATATATTGTTAATACTATTGGTACATAGATTGGTGCCATCACTAAACCTAGTAATGCTATTAATACATCTCTAATCTTGTTCATCGTTTTGCTTTTTGTGTTTAACTTTTCTCGTATAACGACGTCTATTACGGTGCACACTAGGACGCATAGCATCATAAATTTCTTGTATCGTGACTTCAATCTTTTTCATTTTATTTATAGTTATTATCCATAGCGCAATGTATTACATTCTCTTCTAAGAACTGTACTAAATTATCTATTAAGTCCATAGGTGGTACGTGATCTGCTAGATTTACATAGTCATTCACCATGAATACTATTTCTTGTAATGCTTCTTTATCATTCATTTTAGTAGTTGTATTATAAGATCTTCACAGTGATCTGCTCTATTATACCACTCATCTAAATTTGATGTAGTAGCATTTTCTAAGATAGTCTGCACTGCATCTAACTCTTGATGTAACATTCTGACTATCAGCTCGATATCTTTATCGTCTAGTAAGAACATTTTCTCTGTACTCGCTGTTCCGTTATCCATTTTAATCATAGTAATTCTAATTTATTTAATAATTCATTTGACTTTACATTCAACATGCTATCTCCATGATTTTCTTTTATTAAGTGTATTAATGATTTTTTAACATGCCAAATCTCCATTAAAGAAGTCTCAGTATCTTTAAATCTAAATCGGTAAAACATAGATCCTCCATAAGGTTTTATTTTATTTTTAAGATCATTTATAAAACTATCTACTATCTCTTCAATTTCTTTATCAATTTTCTTTTTAATAGCTTTTTCTATTGCGTTAGTATCTTTCATCTTTATTTATTTATTTAATTAGAACGAGAGAGAGGAATCGAACCTCTCATGTCTAGAACAGTTCAACTAACCACCAAGATTTCTGTGTGTTAAAGGTATCATCTTAATACCAGTTAGTTCTACCTGACCTCGCTGTCCAAGTTGAGCCGTCACTCAACCCCACAGTTTTTCTTCTTCTCCGACAACGCCTGTCGCGAGTATTGAAGTCGTGGTTTAGTTTATTACAAAAGTTAAACCTTTATAGTTGAACCACTGAGTTCTCTCATATGGTACATCATTTAGCTTATAGCCTTTGTAAGTTTGTTTTTGTACTTCTCCGTTTATAGTTTTAGTAATCGTTACTAAATCTCTTTGGCCTGTGTGTATTTTTATTGTATTCATATTAATATTATCCATTAGCGTTCGTATTTAGTTTGTAATTTATTAAACTCTCTTTTATACATAGTTTGTAAGTAACCAGGTAGATTATAATACCATTTAGGAAAATCTCCACCTTTTACATTCATCATCTCTTTCTTAAAGTGCTTCATACTGTTCCCTTGCTTTAATTAATGCATAACTCCATTTCTGCCACTCAGTTCCGCATGTTTGACTTTTATTATCTGCTAAAATCTTTTTAGCTATCATTTCTATTTCTTGAATTTCATTCATAATTTTCTATTAATTCTTGTATTTCACATAATAACATTTCATCTATTTCTTCTTGCGTATAACTATCTTTGTATAGTTTATAAGCTATATCCCATGGTGAACTCATTTCTTTTGGGTTTTAAGGTTATTTATTTCTCTTTTTAGTTTATGTATCTCTGCTTGACACTTTCTCATTTCATTTTTCAACTGTCTTGCTTGGTAAAATTGATTCCAAGAGTACAGGTTTTGTAGTTTTTTAATATTCGTTCGCATTATCTATTTCTTTTTTTAATTTTCTTCTTTTCATTAATCCATATTTAGTGTTTACTATTACAATAGCATAATTCTCTGCTATATCATATGGGATTCTACCATCTTCATAGTCTCTTTGTAACCATTGTTCCATATTCTCTAAGTTCTCAATACATTTATTTATATTTCTAGAGTAATGGATCTTAGTCATTCCTTTATGGCAACTAGTTATTATTAATGGTATTAACAATAATTTCTTCATTCTTTGTATAGTTTACGGATTTCCGCACCTAGTTTAGCATCATTAGGGTAAACACTAATCAAATGTTTGAGACATTTTCTTAACAACTCGTCAGAACGATTGTCTTTTAAAGGATATTTACTTATCATATCATTTCAAGTATTTGACTTATTAGCATTGATATCATTAAGTATATTAGAAATCCTGTACCTGCTATAGCATAAATATATAACGCTACTTCTTGAGTTAATAAATCTTTAACTCTTTTTATTACTTTAACCATTTTTTATTTTTTAATTTGGTTATTAAATTGTCTACTTCTTCAGTTGGAAATGTGGAGTAGACCGAATCCACATTATTATCAATATAGTTTTGATCAAAGTCTTTTTCTAGTACACCAAATGGTGATGATAGATGTTTACCTTTTAGCAAGTATGGGCCAAAGTTAACTGGGTCACCATAGATGTGGATTTTAAACCACACTTGTCCATCTTCTTCCACTGAACGCTGCACTTCAAATCGCTTCGTTCCTACATATTCTAGTATTCTATCTTTAATCATATTTTCTATTTATTTAGTACTGTAGAGTGATTACAACTCACTCAAGATCTTATTTCTTATTATTACAGCATTTAGTTTAATTCTTCCGCTTGTCTGTAAGCATATATTGCTAACATCTCTTGAATTAACTTAGTTTCTTTATCTATTTTGACAGTTTCTTCCATTATTTAACTTCTATATTTCCATTTTCATTTACTCGATAATCACCTTTTGGTTGAGTTAATCTATTTGACTCTGCAAATTCTATTAATCTCCATTCAGTTTCACCTAATATTTCTAAATAGTCATTAGCAATAGTTTGTGGTAAATGTCCACTTACTACATCTTCTTTCATCCACTCTTGTAGATCTTGTACATTATCTATTGCTGAAGCAATTTGATAAGTATTCATTAATTGGTTTCCAGTAAAAGACATTACTCCCAATGCTCCTACACTTATTATTAGTTTTTTCATATTAGTTCACAATAAAGATTATGAGAAAGATCTTGATCTTCTTTACTTAGATTTTTATATTCAGTTAGTTCAGAATTACCAACAATCATTATTGCTTGTTGTCTTAATTCTCCTTGAGTGACAGCTCGTTCAACACTTGCAAACGCTTCGCTCCAACTCATATTTGATATTGATTTTTTATAGTACATATTTATTATTTTAATTTAGTTATTTATTTTTCTTTTCTAAAATTGTTATT
>Ga0080013_1005497_pt1 | contig 11783 bp, 11 predicted proteins | sample ETNvirenome_6_85_FD_69236 | JGI IMG/M metagenome (GOLD analysis project Ga0080013, IMG submission 69236) | Marine viral communities from the Pacific Ocean - ETNP_6_85 (SPADES assembly) (version 2) | ecosystem: Environmental > Aquatic > Marine > Oceanic | place: Pacific Ocean | collected 2013-06-19 | reverse complement strand
ACATTGCTTTCTTTTTCTTTGACTTATCAAAATCTTTCTCATCTCGTTTTACAAATAATGCAGAATTTACCAAACCGATTCCGTGAGAATTCATTCCCTCTGTCCAATCTGTATCTTGGTCTATCACATAGCATAACTCAACACCATAACCAGTTAGTTCCCTAACTACTTTTAGATTTGGATTATAATTTCTATCTCGGTTTTTACCGAGAACCATATCATTTCCAAATAAAGATGCTACTGCTATACATTCTTCTATATGGTTTTTCATCTTCGTCCACCTTTATCAAAATCTTTTGAGAATTTTTTGAGTTTACCGAATGCTCTGAACTTCTTCATCTTCTCTTGTTTTTGCCATTTCATTTTATCAAACACTTTCATTCTCATATGTTGTTTTACTATGTAATAAATATCAACTGGATTCCCTCCCATCGATTTTATCCAGCGTGCATGTTTCTTAACCAACTTGGCTGATACATGCTCGTGTCCGTAGTGAGTAATATGTCCTTTCTTTGGGTGTATTCCTGCGGTTTCATCTTTACCTATATCGTGAAATAATGCTGATAGTGCAAAATCTATATCACCAGTTTTAAGTGCTCTGTTAGTAACGGCAATCGTGTGTTTTAACACATTACCTTCTGGATGGGCATCTCTCCGTTGATCATAATTCTTCAAGTTATAAACTCGTTTCTTCAAGTCACTTGGTAAAGCACTATAAATATCTTTAAATTTCTTCGGTGTTTTCCGAACTGCTATTTCATTTAAAAATTTCTCTTTCTCCATTGCCTGTATTACTTTTCCTATTTCAGGTCCTTTTATATCTTTAGGAACTTCATTTCCCTTTACTGATAATTTGAAACCTACTAATTTTTTAAAATCTTTTCCTATATAGTTACCAAATAATATAATTTGTCTACCAGTTAAACTTGTCTTTTCTTGGAACTTTTTAACCATATAAACATTTTCAGGTTTAAAATTCTGTAAGGAATTGAGGAACATTATATTTGTTCCCTCTTTAGCAGAATACTTCAAACTATTTAGTTTTTTACCCAAAGAATTTACATCATTTTTGCGTAAAATCCAAGACAAAAATATGATATAATCATTTTCATTTATGTATGGGTTATCCACTTTTAATCCTGGTAATATCTGTTTTGTAAATCCTAACTTATCACACAATTCCATATATTTCTTTGGTGATTTTGCTTTAGTAATTGACTTAACAAATTCTTCTCTAATTCTTTCACCACTTACTCCCTTTAAACTTGGGTCTTTCTTTAATGCCGCCAAAGTATCTATGTGCATCGTTCCACCAAGTGCCGCATTAAATCGTAATGCTCGTAGTTTTCTTAGTGGATCTTCATCAAATCTTAATTCTGCTTGTCCCACCGTCTTTACCAATTTTTTCTTTAAATCTTCTAACCCACCTACTAAATCAACTATTTCTTCTCTACCTATGTCGTAGAATAGGGCATTTACAGTTAAATCTCTACGTTTTATATCACCTTGGATATCAGTAAAATCTACTGCTTTTGGTCGTCTACCTTTTCCAATGTCTTTTCTAAAAGTTGCTATTTCGTGTCCACCTACTACAACAACTCCAAATGACTTTCCAACCTCATAAGTCTTAAATCCACCTTGTTTTGCTATATTTAATACTTCATCTGGTTTTGCGTCAGTTGCCATATCAAAATCTTTTGGACTTATACCGAGAATTGCATCTCTTACTGCTCCACCAACTATATAAAGTTGTTTATTATTCTTCTTAAACAATTTGTATATCTTTTTGATATCATTTGGAACTCTTAAAAATACTTTATTCCTTTCATTTATTGGTAATAATTCTCTAAGACTAATCATATTAATCATAAATTGATTTAAATGGTTTTGGTTTAAACCATTTACTTTTATCTTTAAATGATTCTAAAACATCTAACGCTATATTTCTCTTAAGAGTTTTTTCTATACCAGATGTTCCTGGATTTGAATTCACTTCAAGCATAAATGGTGGTTCATTTTCCCTATCATCAGAAGGTATAAAATCTACACCCACCCAAATTCCATCAACAGCTTTAGCGGCTTTAATACATTCATCCGCCTCTAACTTTGTAAGTTTATGTGGAAGTGGTTTAGACCCCTGTGAATAATTACTTCTAAAATCCCCCTTAATAACTGGTCGTTTCATAACTCCCAAAATTTCCCCATGCAACACATGAACTCTTACATCATATTTTGTTGGAATATATTCTTGTAATAATAAATCTACCTTTTTATCTAATTTAAGAACTAACTGGACAGTAGCAAGTAATGACATTTCACTTTCTATAAGCATAACTCCAACACCTTGAGTTCCAGAAGATGTTTTTAGAATTATAGGATATTTTGTATCTAATCTTTTAAAATCATCTAAAACTGTTTCTTGATTTCCAACAAGAATTGTTTTTGGTTGTCTTAAATTGTTATCTGCAAAATATAACATACTCAAATATTTATCATTGCAAACTCGTTTACAATTACTTGGATTTACACAAAATATTCCACTTCGTTCTAAAGAAATAATTTCATCTAACCAAGACATTTTTTTAGTAGCATCAGCTACTTCCTTTACTAAAACTAAAGTATTCTCTGGATCAATTACAAATCCCTTTTTATCTTTTGCATTATGAATTGTTACCTTACCATCTGATTTATCAACATATGCGCCATCCATTTCAACAAGATAATGTTCTGAAGTTACTTTTTTTGCTTCTGGGCCCCATCTTTTTGGAACATCTAAATCTGATAAATCTTCTGGATCGTAATGATATACAATAACTAAACGATATTTATCTTCTTTTGATTGTTCTGTTAATATATCTTTTAATTTAATCATTTTACATAATCCGAATCTTGTTTCGCGAAATCAAACCAACCACCATATTTTATTCTCGCATTACTTACAAGTTGTTCCCATTCTTTTATAGTACCATATAATACATTATTTCTTGTACTCGGAGAATAAACTTTATTAAACATATCATTTAATCTTTTCATCTGTTTTGTAATGTCATTAGCCATTCTCTCCATTTTCTTATGTTCGGATTTCGTGGCTACTTTTTCTTCTGTTATTATATCTTTTAATTTAATCATACTCTTGAACTCCCCATTACATATGAACCAGCAATTGATGGTGTATATGAAAGATGATATGTATTCCCACCTTTATGTAACCAAAAATGAGTTCTTATATTTGTCTTTTCTATCTTATATCCACCAAATCCCCTTTTCATATCTTTTATAAAATCTTTTAATGTATAAGTATGAAGTTCTCTACCAGGCATTACATTATCTCCAACCTGATAGTCCACCTCGATACCTTTTCTTTTATCAAATATTATTGGTTTATCAAACCCAGCAGGTTTAGATACTTGAACATTGTAAAATTTAACTTTCTTGTCTAACTTACCATATCCTAATTCTTTAGATTTCTTCTTAAATGCTCTATCAAAATCTCTAAGAAAGTGTTTTGAAGCCCCCTCTTTGGAATCTCTCATCGCACGAGTAGAAGCTGATTCATTTAATACTATGTCTTTTAATTTTATCATTTTAATTTTTTCACTCTAAGTATATGTGTTACAGTTTTACCACCTTGAGGGACAGTACCTGCGTCTTGTAATTGCTTAATTACCTCTTGATATTTCTTTTTCTCTGACGATGTAAGTTTTGCACTTTTGATTATTTTTGGATCTTCAAGAACTTCATATACCCCTAATCTCTTTTTAGGTTTCATATTAAAATATTGAAAAATATCACCTTTTCTGTATTTTTTCAATGTATTATAGCTATCAAATATGGCAGGTTCTACTTTTTTAACTTTAGTTCTATATGCAAAATAGGCAACAGTATCTGCAGTAATCTCGTTAATTAAGTCTTTTAATTTAATCATTTTATTTCTCTACACCATATCTAGTTTTTAAAATTTTATCTAATTTATTTTTCTTATAAGAAAATACCAAATCTAAATTTTTTGTAGCATTTATAACATGACCATCTTTAAGATGATAATTTAACTTATCATCTGAGTTCTTTATTTCTCCTGATATAGCATCTATAAATTGTCTCTTTCTACCAGTTGGATTTTTAGAACCCCACAATCCTGTTTGTGCATATTGGGTAAGAATTTTTAAATTTACACCTGCTTCAGGATGTACATTTCTACTTACTTCTGAAGTAAATATTCTTTTAGCATTTGCTTGTAAAATTCCACCCGTAACGGGTTTGTTTCTCATACCCGTTTTTATTTTAGATTGAAATTTATCACCCTTTGGTCTTTTTAAGACAAGTGCTACAAACAATGCTTCATTTAATAATAAATCTTTTAATTTAATCATTTTATTTCCCCAACATCTGTTTTAAATCTTTTTTAGGAATAAGTTTTTGTTTCTCAATCCACTTCTTTGCTCGTTTATTTTTTATTGGTTTTTTCAAAAATTTATCTATTCCCTTTCCAACCAACATTTTAAATTTCTTTTGTGCTTGTTCAGGACTTAAATGTTTATTATTATCTACTAAAAGAAAATTAGCATTCCCAAATAATCCTTGAAAAACTGCCATATTCTTTTGAACTTCTTTCCAATATGTTTCTACCGTATCTGCTGGTAATCTTCGTGGTCTATTTTCATTTCGTTCTTGTGCAACATCTAATGATGTATTTACAAATACCATAAATGTATCATATCCCATATCCATCAAACCCCTTCGTTGAGATTTAATCGCATTAAACTTATGTCCAGTTCCATCAATAATAACTCCCAATCTACCTTGTGTATATAAACGTAATCTTTCTTTACTTAATTCCTTTGTACGACCTCTCATTCCACTATAATCATCATAAGTTGGATCTGTAAGTTGTTTAAATAACTCATCTGGCATAATATCAATATCAACAGTTCCAAAATACTTTCTCAGAAAACTTTCTAATTCTTGATCTTGATTTACCATTTTCAATCCAGTTTTAGATACATTAATTTTTTCAGGTATTCCGAATAATTGTTGAGCTACATAAGATTTTCCACTACCAGGACCACCAGCGAGAAATACTGCTTTAAAAATACCTGGATCTCTAACTCCCTCATTTAAAGTTGAACCATAAACTTTTATTCCATCATTCCAAATAATTTGACTTCCTTTTGGTTCAATATAATCATACTTTTCTAATTCTTTAACAATTTTATCAACTAAACTTCCATATCGTTTTTTAAGTGATTTTATCAAACCAATATATTGTCTTTTAGGCATTTTCCACCCTGTATTAAAACTACCACGATTCATCAGAAAAGATTGTCTGATTGTAGATTCTATTTCATCGGCTTTACTCTCTATTAGTAAATCCATTAACCTTAACATAAGCAAACTCCCGCTAGATATATTGATTCACTAATAAATATAAGATAAGGAAAATATTAGAAGTTATTTAGGTTATTTATAATTTTCGTAAGATTTTTCTTCAACTAATTCAGATTTAGTTTTTAGATTAATTTCTTTTTTTATTTTTGCTCGTTCATCATTAATATAATAAACTTGTCTTGCAAGTTCTATAAATTTTTTATCAAAATCATTTATAGACTCTAATTTTCGAAGTTCATCTTCAACACCCCACAAATTTTGATTTACATGAACAAGTTCTAAAAATAGTTTTTGTCTTTCTGACATTCCTATTTCTTTCAACAATGGTTTTAAAATCTTATATTCTTTACGAATATTTTTTAATTTTTCTTTATCAGTAACCATTCTTAATTTTATTTTTAATATAGTAATTTTATCAACTAAATCACCATTTGGAATTTCTACTTTCATTTTAAATATTCCATATATTTTTTAAGACCTTCTTCTATATTATACTTTGGACTCCAACCTTCCATAAATTTATTTTTATCTGCTTGAGTAAAATACTGATACCCTTTGGGTATCCAATTTTCTTCTCTATATTCATAAGATATTTCCATCAAATCTAATATATCTTCAAATGTATGAGCCTCTCCTGTTCCAACTTCATATACTCCTTTTGGTACTTTATTAAATAATGGATAAAGTGTTGCATCAACTACATCATCAATGTAAACAAAATCTCGTTTTGGTTTATTTGGAAATAATTTAAAAAATCCTTTATCCCAAGCTTGATATGCTACAGATGCCATATTTCCTTTATGTTCTTCACCAGGGCCATATACATTAAAATATCTCAATGCAATAAAATTAGTAACTTTACTCATACCATATTGTTCTGTAATATATTTTGACCATCCATAAAAGTTAGATGGTAATCCATTATCACCATCATTAGCAGCAGATGACGCGTATATAACTGGTTTTTCATATATTTCTGCTAAATCAAATAAAACTTTACTAAACTCATAGTTGTACTTCATCATCTCATTATTATCTTGTAACATAGTATCTGATATAGCTCCAATATGAAGTATTGTATCACACTGTTGTACCGTACTATCTAAACTTTCTTTCCAAAATTTCTTATTCATATAACCTTTTTCTATACAAGACATAATAAAAGTTGAATTATTTTTAAGTGATATACGTTGATAAATACTATTACCAATAAATCCACTAAAACCTGTTAATAATATTCTTTTCATTTTAAGTACCCTTTTTAATTATATTATGTTTAGTTAGCATACAAAATTTCCTCATAAAGATGATGTCGAGTGGCTGTTGATAAAATATAAATATAATCATCTTCTTCCTGTGAAGAAATATATTTAATATACCTTTTTATAAGAAGTTCCGGTTTTGGAACACACCCAAAATAAGGTAAAATATCTTTAATATCCTTATTATATAATCCATCTTCTAATAAACTAATAGAAAATAATAATTCTTTTGCTTCTTTACTTTTATGTTTCTTTAAATGTTTAATAATATATTTACCCAAACATTTAGGAGAATAATCATCATTTAAAGTAAGAAATTCTTTAGCAACTATATGTCCATCTGGAATTAAACATAAAACATTAAAGTATCCTCGTAAAATAGCATTTTGTGTTCTATACTTTTCTAAATTTTCTCCTTCTAACCAAATAGAAGGATCATCTTTTTTATTTTCTAACCCCACACCCTCCCATTTTTTAGGAAAACGAAGAACACTATGTTTAAAAAATGTATCAGGAACATCATGATTAGCTAAACTTTTATAATGACCAAATCGATTAGAATATAAACCTAACTTAGTTCCAGAGTAAGGAGCAAATGTAGATGCCCACGCCATCGTAGGACCTCCTGTTTTTTTCTTCAAATCAACATTCAATTCTATCAAAGATAAATCAGCATCTAAATTTATAGGAGTTAAATTAGTAGTGGCTCCATATGGAAGTCCTGTAATCTGTTCTGTTCTTACTTTAAAACCTCTACTAATTACATTATACATTCCCTCATACATATCTTCTTGAGCAGTACCTCGATCTAAAATTTCTTTTCTGATATCTATATCTGCAGCTTCAATTGCTAATGTTAATCCATGACATCCAGCTTTTTTTATTAAATCTAAACGCTCTTCACCACTCTTTCCAACTGTCATTTCCCACCTCATTGATGCATGATATGGAATATTAACTTTACTTTTCCATTTCTCAGCTAATTCAGGAAGCCATTCTTTAGTATCAACCCCATGAACATCATCCTGAAAATATATAATCTGAGTTGGCCATTTCTTTGTCATATACTCTGCTTCTTCTATTATCTCATCCACATCTCTTACATTATAAGGAAATAATCTTCCACTCATACCCAATTTCATTGCAATAAACTTAATCATCTCAGGAGTAGCGTTAATATCATCTGGACTACTACTATTATAACAATATGAACATCGATAAGGGCAACCAGTCATTCCTATAATACTTTTTATTCTACTATTCCCATACTCTGGATATTCACTATACAATAATTCTCTATCTGGAAAAGGAAAAGGTTCCGTTTCTGAAAGTGGAAGTACTCCCTTATCAACTTCTCCAAGAAGAATTTTTCTAAAAGATTTAAATCCTTCACTCATTACCACATAATCTGCATGTTTACTACCATCTAACGGAAAATAAGTAGCATGAGGACCACCTATTACTATTTCAATACTTGGATTTCTCTTCTTAATAATATCAATTGCCTCAAATACTTGAATATGATTTCCAGTATAAATATTAAACCCTATCACATCAGGCTTATATGTTTTAATTTTTTCAAACAACGGAATAAAATTATGATTCTTAGTTAAATGAAATTTTCTATCCCACCCTAATTCTTTAGCTAAACCCCCCAAATGTAATAATCCAAGTGGTTCAATTACAGAATATGCTGCTACCAATAATACTTTTCCATTATCCATTATAAATTACCAATTATATTATCTACTTTATCTTTTACCATATTAAAACTAATTTGTTTTGAACATTCGAAATTTTTATTTTCAGGACACCATAACCAATTGTTTGCATCAAACTCATGTGTATGCCAACAACCATTGCAAACTTTATCATTATGAACCCTTTGAATTCCTGTATTAAATTCGTTCCATGGTTTAGACATTCCAGAAATCATAACTACTGGAGTTCCAACCGCATAGGCAACCCACGCTAAACCAGAACTTATTCCTATAAAAAGTTCAGCGTGTTTTATATCATGTATTCTATCTTCAATTGGAAACTCTCCAGTTTTATTTATTACTCCTTTCGGAATAAAGTTCCAATGATCTTTTATTCCAAATTGAGTATATTTATCTATACATATTACCTTATATCCCCTTTTTTTCAAATATTTTACAATAGCATTCCAACCACCCTTTAAATTCCAATATTTAGATTGACAAGTTGATTGTATAGCTATACAAACATACTTTCCTTTGATTCTTCTTGTTTTATCTGGTATAACTATTTTCGGTTTTATTTCTTTATATTCTAACCCTAAACAATTTGTAGCCTGTTCTTGTACACCACATTCTTTATAATTTTTCAATGGGAATGGGTTATCAAACAAATCTTTCTCTTTTAAATTTAATCCATAAAAATCTATAATATGTCTTTTATTAATATTACTCACCAATACTCCAGGTTCTACAAATGTTAATTCTGGATAAACTGGTTCAAATAAATTATTCCAATATGTAGAAACTACAACTTCATTTACCTTAAATTTTTTCTTGTATTCAAGACAATATGGCATCCACCCTATACTATCACCAAGTGCTTTAGATCCAAAATAAATATAAACTTTTTTAATATCAGTTTCAACTGTTATTTCATCTCCAATAGTTTTAATTATCATTTCATCTACAGCAGTTTTAACTTGTTGTGGAGTAATAGTTTCAAAATCATGCCAATCTTCTAAAGTTTTACATTCTTTAATTGGATTCCAATTCCAATCCCAACAATCCCACGTATGCATAAAATTATTCCACCATCCAGATTTTTCATTATCATTATAAAGTCTAATAACATTATTTTGAAATTCTGTAAATGGTTTGCTCATTGATGATATTAAAATTGTTGGTGTACCAACTGCCCAAGCCAACCAAGTTAATCCAGTACTTATCCCTATATGAAAATCCGCATAGTTTAATAAAGACATTGCTTCTTCCAAAGTACACCCAGTTTTATCAATAACTCTTTTTGGTATCTCATTAAAATATCCACAATCTTCAGATCCAAAAATATTATGTTTATCAATACAAACAACCCTATAACCGTTCTCATTCAAATAATCAACAACTTCTTGCCACCCATTTATCCAATTCCAATATTTTGCCTGATTAGTTGATTGTAGTGCAATACAAACATATTTTTCTTCAATATTCCTTTCTTTATTTGGAATACTTACTTTAGGTTTTATTTCTTTATATTCCAAATCAAGTATATCTGTGGATATCTGTTGTAATGGAGGTATCCCTTCATCACTATTTATATGATCTTCTGAATTAATTTCATATATAGCATCTGCATCATCAACAATAGGATAAATACGATCTCGTCTGCCACCTTCTATCTCTAAAAATTCAATTTCTTTATATTCATCTTTAAACAAATTATTCCAAAATGTAGAACATACAACTTTACAATTATGTTTTTTTCTAAATTCTTCCACATATGGAATCCATGCTAAAGTATCTCCGATGGAATCACTTCCAAATTTCATAAACACCTTTTTTATTTGGGATATCATCATTCTATCTATAGCATCAATAACCATATCTTCTCGTATTGGTTCAAACTCATTCCAATCTTCTAAGGTTTTACATTCTTTAATTGGATTCCAATTCCAATCCCAAGGATCAATCCTATGAGTATTATAAAATCCACTATTTGAATGTTCTTTATACACTCTAATATTATTACTTTGAAATTCATTAAATGGTTTCGTAAAAGAAGAAACCATAATTACAGGAGTTCCTACCGACCAAGATAACCAAGATAACCCAGAACTAATGCTTATAAGAAAATCTGCATATTTCAAAGTTACCATACGTTCTGTTAATGGTATATTACCTGTTTTGTCAATTACACCTTTTGGTATTTTGTTAAACTGTCCAGGTGCACCAAACTGTTTATCTCTATCTATACAAACAACTTTATACCCAAGAGATTTTAAATATTTAACAATTTTATTCCAACCACCTTTACAATTCCAATATTTACATTGTGCTGTACTTTGAATTGATATACAAACATATTTTTCTTCAATATCCCTCGCTTTATTTGGAATACTTACTTTAGGTTTTATTTCTTTATATTCCAAATCGAGTATGTCTGTAATTATCTGTTGTATTGGTGGTATTACTTTACCCGTTCCACTATTATCTGCCCATATCGGATGAGAGTGTTTCCAAATTTTAAATGTATCATGTACATTATCAATAACAGGATAAATAGGATTGCGTGGATTTCCTCCTATCTCTACAAATTCAATTTCTTTATATTCATTTTTAAACAAATTATTATAATATGTAGCACATACAACTTTACAATTATGTTTTTTTCTATATTCCTCTACATATGGAATCCACGCTAAAGTATCTCCGATAGAATCAGTTTTAAATATTATAAACACCTTTTTATTAAATAAATCTTCACCATCTAAAATTTTATTTTTAAGTTCAAATTCATCTAAAAAAACATCTAACTTTTTCACTTACCAACCATCCTTTACCTCAAAACAAATTCTTAACACATCTTCTTCTGATAATTTATGATGAAGTGGTAATACTAAATATTTATTTTCTATTATATCCATATTTGGAAAAATCTTTCCATCACAATGTTCTTTAAAAATAGAATACCTATCATTTCTAAAATGCATTTGATTTGACTCTATACCCTTTTCTGCTAATTTATTTTGTAATCCATACCTAGCTTTAACTAAAATTGTAAACAACCATGCAGCATGTTCTCTATCATCTTTATTCATACCAACAATTTCAACATCGGAAAAGTCGGATAACTCTTCACAATATAAATTAAAAAGACGTTTTCTATAATTAGAAATTTTATCAAACTCCTCAAGTCCAGCCAACCCTATAGCAGCGGATACATCTGTCATTTGATATTTATAACCAATTTCTTTAATATCATTATCCCAAATTCCACTCTGTTTTGCTTTTCTATCAATACCAAACCACCGTATCCGTTTAGCAACATCCTCATCTACATCTTTAACCAATAACATACCACCATCACCAGTTGTTATATGTTTTATAGCTTGAAAACTAAACATAGTATAATCAGATATTTCTCCAATATTTTTACCTT
>Ga0080013_1005496_pt1 | contig 11783 bp, 20 predicted proteins | sample ETNvirenome_6_85_FD_69236 | JGI IMG/M metagenome (GOLD analysis project Ga0080013, IMG submission 69236) | Marine viral communities from the Pacific Ocean - ETNP_6_85 (SPADES assembly) (version 2) | ecosystem: Environmental > Aquatic > Marine > Oceanic | place: Pacific Ocean | collected 2013-06-19 | reverse complement strand
GTGGAGTTAATTGTTTAATACGATACTCTTCTTTCATAGCTTCACTTGCTGTAAATCCCGACTTATTCCATACTAATTGAAATGGTGTTCTACTTCGTACATACTTACTACCCTTACCACTCGCATGTTCTTTCATTCGTCTATGTATATCACCCTTACATATTCCTGTATAAATACTCTTGTCCGAACACTCCAACATATAGACAGACCAATTAGTTTCCATACCTCTTCCTGTAAACTCGTCTTTCTTCATAGACTCGTCATTATTGAGCATATTTAATTTATCCATATTACTTAGTAGACCGAGATGGTCTTTGATGTCTAAAATTTGACTCTCTATATTCTCTACCCGTTTAGTTAGCTTTTCTATTTCATTTATACTAACAACACCATGACCATAGACCTTATGAGGTCGTTTAATAATTTGTAGGATATCTCTAATAGACTTCTCAATATTGAGTTTTGGTCTTAACTTATTTAACTCGTCTATTTTGCTCATAATTTCTATTACCCCATACTATCCATACCACCATAACCATAAGTGGAAGAAGAAGTGCTGATATAAATATAATTAAGTCAACCATCAAGAACTCTTTGCTCTTCTATAAAACGATTTCTTACTTATTACCTTACCCGTATTATTAGTCCATTTACCCTTTGTAATGGTAACTTCACTACTTGGATACCACAACCCAATACCAGTATCTCCACCTTCCATCACAAATACCATATCTTCACCATCGATATTTTTTCTTTCTTGAGCATATCCACGGCGTTCAACGATATGAACACCATCGGCCTTATACTCCACTTTCTTAACTCTACATGGATTTCTTTTATTCATCTTTTAACCTTCCCTCTATTCTATTTAGCATTGTTAAGCTTAACAATTCTATTCTATTTAAAACTTCTATTATTTGGTCTTGAGTATGTTCCATACTCTTAAGTAACTTAATTATCTTATTACTTCTATCGGATTTTTGTGCTTTCATAACTCTTACTCCTTATCGTCATCTTCCCAACTCGGAAGATTTAATCCTAAATTCCATATCATCTCATCCAAAGACATATCGATTGATTCACTATTTTCTTTATTATATTCCTCTTCAAAATGGAAAGGATTCTCTTCATTATATGGATGTTTATCGTACAATTTGCTATAGAATGGCATTATCATTTCATTATATTCGGGATGTAACTTCATTAGATGTTTGATACAAAACATCATCCGAACCCAATCTCTAGGTTCAATTTGAATAGGTTTACGCACAAGCTATATTTTGACTTAGGATAGATTCCATTAATAATTGTTCGTAGTCTTCCTTCTCCATTTTACCCAATCCCATTTGAAATAAATTATTTAATTCTTCATCGTTCATTGAAGATACAATATGGTCAATTGCATCATCAAGAGATTTACGAGCCTCATCGGGCATCTCCTCACAAGAGGCCGCAATTAAACTATCTATTAGTTCGGGTATTGTCATGATAACTCCTTATTTATAAATATGATTGATTCTATATATACATACCTCAAAAAAAATTTCCCTAAATTTCTCATTTGGGCATCTTTCCCATTCTTACTCTCATCTTATCCACATAATCTTTCGAATCTTTTAATGATGGGGCAGTACCCATTTGTTTCTTAAATTCGTTTCTGTAATGTTTAATAGCATTTATCGCTTGGTCTTTGTTTATAAAAGCCTCCAATTCATCATCCAATTTAGACATCCAATTCCAATCAGTATCACCATTATATATCTTTCTCCTGAACTTCCATATCTCATTAGCCTCTACCATTATTTCTCTTATCTCACGAGGCGTCATTCGGTCATATCGTTCATCCACTTCCATAAGTAAATCGAATGCTTCTATATTACTTGGTTGGAATAGATGTTCATCATCTGGTTTGTCTGGTTCTGTAGCCTTACATAACTTAACTAACCTATTAAGTTTTTCATACATCCATTGTTTTTTGTTACTCATCTATGCCTTTGCCACCAATGTAATCTACCCATATCATCTTCAAAACATTCCCATTTACAATATTTCCAAATACACTTCCATTGATAAATCATAACATGATCCTTATCAAATGGTTTCATACTCCAGCCACAAGGACAGACTGGAGTATTTCCAAACCATTTTTTCAGTAACCACTTTATCACTTAGACAAGAACTTGTCATTCATAGTCTTAGCAACATTCATCATATTAGTACAATCGATGAAACTCGCATCCTTACCATACATTCTTTTGAAAGTATTTTGGTCATTTTCACTATTGTAACCCTCAGAGATAAAGTAACTCATTATCTTGATTCCATTGTTCTTCATCATCTTAGTCATTCTACGAGTATGGTCAATCGCTCTATCTCCAGCGTAATAAACCTCGTGTCCACCATATCTACCACCAGTAGAAAACCAAGGAGCTCCATCTGAATAGTTGATGAAGTAATTATCTTCACCTTGGGCACCACCAAGAAATTTCTTCATAATGGCTTCAAAACATAGTGACTCAGGAGTAACTCCACTAGGTTGAAGAGTTTTCCAAAGAGTTTTTATTTTGGTCAACTTATCTTTCTTACTATTGTAAACAATCACTACGACAGGTTTTTCTTTGTGAGTCCATCTAACATCAACAGTAACATGAATATTTCCAGCCATATCAGCAGCTTTTGCCATCGCAACAACAGATTTGATAGCTTTTTCAAACTTTCCACCACCCATTGAACCACTTCCATCAATCGACAGATGTAAGTTAGCTTTGTTATATCTCTCTTTTTTAATCTGTGAAAAGACACTTTCATTACCAAAACCCAACTCAGAGATTAATCTCTTGTTGATTTTACCAGTATTTTGTCTTGTGAAAATCAAGTCTTTTTCTTCTCCACGAATTTTAAGTTTTCTACCGAGAATCGCACCAAGTCTGAAACCTTCGTTAATCGCATTGACCATTTGAACACCACCACTCCAATTGTATCTTCCATCATAGTAATGGTCATCAAGACTACGAAAGAAAGGAAAAGCTCCACTTTCAATAAGTTCCTTGGTAAGTGATGGAATTACAACAGTTCCAACTTTACCAATTCTACCATCCCCAACCTCAACCAACTCAGTATTTGAGTTTGATAGGGCATTTACAATCTGAGAATCTTTCTTAGTCAAAGTAGACTTTTTTGTCTTACCATCTAAGAACTCTTTCTGATTCTCAAACATTTTCTCAATCTGTTTTTGTTGTCTATCCGAAAGTTCTTCACCATTTGACTCAGTTGGTTCACCACCATCAGTAGGAGTCATCTCAGCATCGCCAGTATCAACCTCAGTTCCATCAGAACTCTCATTACCACTAGGATTACCTTCAGACTCTTTATTTTCACCATCCTCGGACTCTTCGTTGTTACCTTCACCATTACCTTTACTTGGAGCATTATCAACCACACCCCAAACAATCTCAGAAACAGACTTTGCCAACTCGATGGCGTCATCAGTAGATTTTAATCTTGAGATGTTACCCATATCGATTAAACGATAAATGTCAGCAAGTCTTGGAAGAGCCGTAAAATCAGTACCTTCATTAGTGAAGTTAACAATACGAAACATATAAGAATCCAAGTCCAAGTCACGATACATATCTGAACCAAGACCTTTCGCAACTTTTTTACCATTAAAATACTTGTTATATAACTCGTGGTAGTAACCTTTATAACCAGGAGAATTTCTGAAAACGATATTATCGACTCGTCTATCTTCAATGTAATTTACCATACCACGAAGAAATTCCATTTTCTCGTGGTCTAAATCAAACTCTCTAACTTTTTGAAGGTGACGAACATCAGCAAAAGCATTAAAATCAGAATAGGCGATGTGACTACCCTCGTGAAGTGCGAGTCCAACAACATAGTCAAAGTTCTTCTCATTAATATTAGCTCCGATAGTAACAGACTTACCATCAGTAAAAGAATCCCCACGAGTAGGGAACTTGACAGGAATATTTTGACCACTTACGATACGAACAAAATTACCAATGGCTCTTTTGTGACCGGCAAGAGCAATATGGTCTTTACCTTTTTTTACTGGCTTGTCATCGACATCAGACAACAGGTCATCGACCAAACTTGTCCTCCGATTATCAAACCAAAAATCTGAATATTTACTCATTAATTTTCCTTTTATTTCCCATTTCACCTAAATATAACACCAAAAACATACACGAGTCAAGCATTATTTGCATTTATGGTAAAATTCTTTTATTAAATTGTTTATGTAATTGGTTAGCATACTTAGCCTGTTTAGGTGTCAATGTACCCCTAGAATGTACCCGATTGGTGATACTATCTAAAAACTCCATTTTCTCGGATTCATACTGACGAGTGTAACCACATTTAGATAACATATACTTCAACTTAGTTATCTTAGACAACATCGCATCCCGTTTCATTCTGGTTTGAGGACTACCATAACACTCATAAGTTGCAGCCGCATTTTGGATTGATGATAACATCTTTAATGTTATATTACTATTACCAATCAACTTTCTGTGCATATCAGACAGAAAATGATGATAACCAGTTGGTAGTGTTCTCGTGTATTCGTTGTCGTCTAACAACTTTCTGAGACTCTTTATTTCTTTTTTATACTTTTCTTTGTTAGACATTAACAGCTCTTTCAGCTTTCGACATCTTGGTCCAATTCTTCTGTACAACACCACCACCGAGCTTCTTTCTATTCGCATCTCGCATCGGTTTCATCATTACAAATATAAGATGATTCATTTCTGCGTCAGTAAGTTTAGGTGGTACAACTTGTTTCTTGGGACCTTTCCTAACAGTTGGAAGAGCCAGTTTCCTCTCCAACTCTTTGATTTCTGTTTTGTTAAGTGGTTTCACAAATAACTCCTTTATAAGTAAATATAACTATAAAACACTATACGAGTCAAGCACTTTTTGCACCTGACTCGTATTATTTTTTGACTTCTATATTGTCCAAACTCCATCATTATCAGTTGGAGCAATTTTTCCTTCTTTCCTCATCGTTGATACTTCCCACATTATACTATAGAACCAATTAGCGCCAAGGTTTTCTTTTAGAAACTCGACATCTGAATTTTGTTCTAGCCATTCTTTGACTTCATCTTTGTGAGCTGAACCATTGAGATTTTGAAGAGCAGAAATTACTGAGTTCTGCTTTATTGTTTTTTTAGTCATTTTAGACTCCTTCGTTTTGTTTGTACTATAATATACAAAGGAGTTATTTAAGTATTGTAAAAAGTGGGTGATGTTTTTTGCAATTATTTGTTTTTTATCTTGACTTATTTTAAGATGAGAATATAGACCAGACCTTATCAACAATTAATGCTATAAAACCCATTCCGATGACACTTCTCCACTTTTGGGAGTTTTCTCTGAACTGTGTATTCTGTTTGGTTTCTGCCCATAATCCTTCGTGTGGATTAAAGAGGTTTTCTTTCATAAACCTTAATGACTCTTCGGTCTTACCGTGAGCCATTGACATAGAACTTTTTATCTCATCTATATCATCTTTTATATTATCTATTTTTTCGTGTATTAACTCAAACTCTTTTCTATCTGCAGCGTTCATGTCTCATCCCAAAATATTTTAGCAGTTATACCAAGTATAATTAGCATTAAAAAATATGTAACCCATTCCGATTGGTTGGGTTCTATTTCCATATATCAATAAATATAACATATTTTTCACTCCAACATATTTCCCTCGTGGGAAAATATAAATTATTTCTTTTTCTTTAATCCTATTAATCTTAAATTATGAGATATAAATCCACCTATTTCTTTACGACCAGTTTTACTTCGATAATAGTTTTCTAACCTAGTCCAAGGACAATCTAATGTTCTACTGAACCCTAAGTGTATAATCCAAGCACATATTGGAAATGAAATATAGAATGGTTCACATATTAAAACCAATGGTACTGATACTCCAGCAAGTATAAGAAATATCCAATGTGATAATTGAATTAAAAATAATAATATTTCGTCTATAATTCTCAAAATTATCTCCAAGGTAACATAGTCATACCAATCATATTAAGTAGATACTCCATCACAATTACAAATAGTAAACCACCACCTAATTGCCAAGCCCACCATTTCCAACCTTCTAAACTATCCGCCCATTTACGAGACTTAGAGTTTCTAGCCTTATCATATAGACCACTACTCTCACCTACCTTACTAGCCCAATAGTTCGGGTCTGTCCATTCTTTTAGTTTTATTAACGGCCAACATATTGTCCGTAGTATTTTCATAATCATTTTTTCTCCCATATCCAAATTGGTTCACAAAATCTCTTGTCTTTGTTCTTCTCTACCATCTCTAGGGTTTTCTCTTTGAACTGATTGTTATCTTTAGCAGTTCCAGCTCCACCAGAGTTTGGTCGTTTAGCCATTTCCATTCCAATACAACCTACATATTCCATATCTCTGTATTCATCAAGAAACTCATTCATCGGATCACATATCTTTAAGTATTGTGCACCACCTTTGGTTTTTGCATTTACATCTGATATATTAACACATAACTTACCACCAGATTTTAATGTTGGTAACATATTGTCAAGAGATTTCTGAAGAAACTGATAGTTCCAACTATCTATGTCTTTGTATCTAACCCAACTTTGATTATCATCTTCACCATATCTTTCTATATTGAAATAAGGTGGTGATGTAAATATAATATCAAAGGTATCATGATATTCATTAAAGTTGAAATCTTCAGCCGCGGCAAGATGAAACTTAGTCTTCTTTTTATTTTCAAAGAATGTCAAATGATTATCGTAATATCTGGCTTGTCTTTCGTAAATAGGATGATTCTCTTTACGAGGATCTACACCAACATACAATTCAGTATTCATACTGGCATAGAATCCAGCCAACCTATCACCCCAACCCATTGAAAAATCCAACACATTTTTTACATTGAAATAATCATACATAGCTTTTGCCACATTTGGTTTGAACTGAGAACAAATATATTTACGAAGTCCAATCATAGTCCTTAATATAGACCTATCTATCTTGGTTAATTTCAATGAATAAGCAGCACCCATCAAACTCTTCATAAAATCAAATGTTTCCCAAGTCCTTTTAGGTCCTGGATAGGAACTTGATTCAACCGACCATCTATTTTCTTGTTGGAAATAATTACTGGCTTTATTACCTATGTTGTTTCTCGCGAAGTACCATTGTGAACCTCTGTAATCTAAAGGGTAATCATAACCCTCTTCACTTCTAGCAAACCACTCACCTTCTCTTAAAATGTCATGAACCCAAGTTCCTTTCAACTTGTTGAAGTCTTTACGACAATCGTCCTCGGTCATCTCCATTGTCGGCATTGGATAAGTCATCGCCACAGATGCCAGAGATTCTTTTACATCATCTTTATCGAATGTCTCTTTTATGTAAGTCCATTCTTTTTCATCGATGTGAAGATATGGTTTTTGGTATAGGAACCTGTCAAAGTAGTTAAGATACATTAACAAAACCTCTCTATTGAATCTTCTCTAACTTCATTTCTAACATCTGATTTCCACCTCTCCATAAAAATTCTAAATTTACGATTAGACATAGTTCTCTTTCCTAAATTAGCAAATCTAGTAGTGATGACAAAATTACCCTTTACATACCCCTTATCATTATCCAACCTATCACAACTCATAGCAGCATTATTTCTTGATTCAAATATATCATTAGGATTTAATTTATAATCCATCCAATAACATTTACCACCTTGCTTGTTATATTGGTCTTTTAAATCTTGAACTATAATCTTTATCTCCGTTTCCTCATAAGGTATATTTGCAGTACCACTTGTTCCAGTCTCGTCCAATTTAACTGTTCTTCTTCTTGGTCTGAGTGAAGCATTACCCTTAATGTTCATCATCAATTGTTCAAATGGATCTTTCATTATAGATATACTCTTTCACCAGTACCAACCATTTGTTCATACCACAAACCTTCTTTGTCGTGCCAGACATATGGTGCTTCTGGATTCTCACTCCAATTAAATCGCCCATACCACTCTGAATCTTTACGAAGTAGATTAGCTCTATGTGATGAATGTAATTCTTCCTTACCTAACCAATGTGGCTTAACCATATTGTTCACATCATATATTTCCATATTGTTATTGTAACCTCTATCTATCCACTCCATTATAATAATGTTGGTATAGTGTTTAAGAGCTGGAACATATGGTGTCCACATAATAGTAGCTGGGTGGTTTTGCCAACCTTGTTTCTTAGGATTTTCAATAGCATTAATAATCTGCATACCCTCAACTCGTTGTTTACCAAGTCGTCTCCAATCTAATACTTTGGCAGATTCTCTGAATGATTCATATGGTAAAAATGTCTGCATTATTCACCCGACTCATCGTAGTCTGAAACCCAAATATTTCTTTGCCACTTTTCTGACCACTCGTGGTGTCCTACACATTTTCTTAACTGAAATTGTTCTATCCAAAACTCCAATGTGGATTCAAGTGGCTTCTCTACATATAACATATCCTCACCCAATCCCCTAACAGTACAACCTTCCATTTGTTTAACTATGTACTTTGCTAACTTTTTATTTTCACTCACCAAATAAATCCTTGAATGCCTGATTCGCGGCCTTAGATTGTTCTGTTTTCTTTTCAATTTCTTCTTTTTTCGCTATCACGGCGGCGTGGTCACCTCGTTTCCACTCATCATATTCTATATGAGACGCCATCATATCAGCTTGATGTAGAATATAAGCGATATTGGTCTTCAATTGTCGGTCAGGTGAGTAACTAATATAATAGTTTTTGTTAGCCTCTTCATACATACCATCAGTTAATCTCAAACCAATATATTCATTCTCTGTCATTTTGATACCAAAGTGTTGTAGTAAGAACAAACCTCTGTCAGTTACGGTCATATAATGTGGTTTACCATTATGTTTATACATTAATCCTTGATTCTTTCTGTGCCAATCAGAATCATTATGTACATAATAATCCTCTGTCAAGTCTCCTACCTTTCCCAAGTCGTGGTGAAGTGCTGCAAATATCAATTCCTCTTTATCAAAGTCGTCAATACTAGCTCCATTCTCACCCCAAAGATTCCATATCTTAATGGACAAATCAGTTATATGTAGGACATGTTCTACATATCCACCAGGATGTGCATTGTGATAATGTTCCCTACCACTCGCTGGTGCCAACATCATTCTCTCTTCGAAGTAGTCATACATCTTGTTTAGTTTTTCAAGTCTGTCTCCAACAAAAGTATCATTAATAATACCTCTCAGTTTAGACCAATTTTCTTGTATTTGTTCAGGTGTTAGTTCTTTCATTTTAAGCTCCTATGTTCCAAAATAAGGTTTTACCATTTAGTTTCTCTATATTATTTTCTAACCACCACCAAGCTTTTTTATCCCAATTGGGATTGCAAGGGAATGGTGTTTCATAAAAATCCATTTCATCATAAAAATCATATGGTGTATCATGAACAAAAACATTGTTCGAATAGTAAACACCTCTTGACTTTAATTTATTAGTTACCGAAGATATTGTTGATGATGATATTACATAAACTTTTCGTTTCATTGGCCAATTAGAAATATCCATAAATCCTTGAATCATACCAACTGCAGTAACACCACTACCACCAAGGATAACCAAATTATCAAAATCATTTTCTTCAAAAAATACCTTTGTTTTATTCTTCCAATACTCGTGATAAATAGAATGGTCAAATGCATAAGGTAATCTTTGCCATCCTTTTTCATCGGCCATCTTCTTCATAGAGTTATACACAACCTTCATCATATTTGGTTTCATAGGTACAAGTTCTGCTCCATAAGATTCAATTCTATCAAGAGATTCTCTTGGATAGTTTTTAGAGTTACCATACGCTATTTTTATATCATACCCAAGTTCCTTACCATAATGACCAAGTACCCAACCAGTATACGAACCTCTGACAGTTAAGTGTACTACTGGTTTATTCTTATCTATTGCATCACTTGTCAATAATTGTCTAACACCATCTATCTTAGCCCACGGTGGTAAATCTAAGTCTCCATTGTGTAAGTCGTCTCTCTTAACCCAAACAGATGTACCTTTAAGTTTGTATTCTTCTAATGGTGTGTTGTGGTTTAATCCCATATAATTCTATTCAATATATCGTAAGTAATTTTAGTATCAAAAATCATATGATATCTGTAACTATCTCCATGATTGTATACAGCGTGTGGTTTTCTCTTATCCATATACCAATACTCACCTTGTGCCATGTGATATTGTTTTGTATCACCTTCTAAGTTTTGCATTTCGAAATATGCTTCTTTATTAGTCTTTAGTGGATAATGCATTCTTGCCGTTTTACCAACTTGAATACCTGCATTCATTTTATCAATACCTTTGTCACTATGTCTTGTGATGATACCTCGTTCAGGAGATACCTTAGCAACAGCCAACCACAGACAATCATCTAATGAAGTCATATGTCCAACTATCTCTTCAATGATAGGAAACCTTTTTATATAGTCTTCGTTTAACTCACCTCTGAGTCCTTGTTTAGCTTTACCAGTTCCATAAGTTACTATCAATGGAATAATCTCAATACTAGTCCAAGTTTTATCTTTACCACCATATGATTTTTGATGGTCTGCCACTCCCCATCCATCTCCAACATACTCATCTAATTCCTTAGTAAAATCATCCAAACCCTCAATCATAGGATAGTCAAACTTACAACAACAGATATCTTCATACTTTAGTATTCCTTGTTGTTGTAATGTACCATTATAATATATCCCTCTAACCTCTGCACAAACTGCATCAATCTTCGAAGATATCCAAGTCGAACCAAGTGCTTCGGGAATAGCTTTATCACCAGAATGTTCCATATTAATGTGGGTGAACCAAACATCTCTATCTGAAGTTAAAAACATACTATCTTCAGACCTCATCCGTTCTATATAATTTATTAAATCTTCTTTGTAACCATCTTTGTAGAAAAACCTTTTTACGACATAATCACCATTCTTTATTTCACCTACCACAGATGTAGAAAAGTCTCTGATTTTTCTGTTACTCTTAGAGTAAGACGATACGATGCCATAGTTTTTATTTTCATCCACATGTAACTTACCATTTTCATGTTCGGTTTTTAATATACCCCAATGCATTTTTGCAAATGGATTTATCTGAACATCTCCATCATACTCAATAAATAATTTTGATATCTCTTTGTAGTCCATCAGAAAAATATTCCTTTTGTCCTATCCAACACAGCATCACTCACACCATTCGATAAACAACTATTAATTATGTTCTTCAACTCTGTATGGTCGTGTGGGTTTTTATTCTCAATATACTTCCATGATGTATGTTTATAATAATGTATCTTACCAGTATTGATAAGTTCATCTCTGTTTTCAGTACCTAATATATCTATGTGCATTTCTTGTACTTTACCCTCATTCACTAACCTAAGTAAAGATTGATTATCGTGACACCTAGCACGACTTATACTTACAAATATACTACATTTCGATGAAGAAAACAAGTCATAGTTAAACATTTTTTCAGTAGACTTATTCAATGGAACACAAGCCACTACATTCTGATACTCATCACTTATCTTATCTATTTTAGTCGAGCTATCAACTATGTCATACTCTCCAACCATCAGTTCTTGTAACTTCTTAGATATAGAACCATTACCAAATATCAGAGTCTTTCCTTCCCATAAACAATCGTTAATCCACCTTGCA
>Ga0080013_1005495_pt1 | contig 11784 bp, 14 predicted proteins | sample ETNvirenome_6_85_FD_69236 | JGI IMG/M metagenome (GOLD analysis project Ga0080013, IMG submission 69236) | Marine viral communities from the Pacific Ocean - ETNP_6_85 (SPADES assembly) (version 2) | ecosystem: Environmental > Aquatic > Marine > Oceanic | place: Pacific Ocean | collected 2013-06-19 | reverse complement strand
GCGTGGATCTCCGACGATGATCTGCCTGATGACTATAGGTTTATAGGCTTGGTGCTGGAGAAGCCCAAGTGGCGGGAGGATGACTATGAGCATATGTGCTTTAAGCTTCTTTCCGACGGCCAGGTTTACTACATTGAACCGGAGATGGTGAGCCGATATGAAGAAGTACGATAAGTTAGTTCGCGATAAGATTCCTAAGATCATCAAGGAAAACGGCAAGAAGTGCAAGACAAAGTCTTTAAAAACCGAAGACATTGAAAAGTACTATCGGGCCAAGGTCCTTGAAGAGATGGATGAGCTGTTTGAGGATCCGTGCCCAGAGGAGATGGCAGACCTGATGGAGGTTGTCGACTGTTTGCGCAGAGCTCTCAAGCTTTCCATCGAGGATGTGATCGACGTGAAGCACACCAAGCGCCAGGAACGAGGTGGCTTTGAGAAGGGCATTATTCTTCGCGAGGTTAGTGATTAAACCTCAGCGCCTGAATATTTAAAGTAGGGCTGTCGTATGAAGATAAAGATCAATCCAGGCTTAGAGCACATCACCGATCGTGCAGATTTACTGCAGGATTTCGTTGTGTTTGTCTGCAAGGATCTACAGTGCATGCCTTGCGACATCGACATCGTCAACGGCAGAGATAGTTCTGGCCTGAAGACCACAGCCCAGTACGATCCCAATCGTCACCACGTGATGATCAACGCCAAGAACCGACACTTCGGAGACGTGCTCAGATCCATCGCACATGAACTAGTCCACCACAAGCAGAACGTTAACGGTGAGCTCTCCGGTCCGGTGCAGGATGTCGGAGGTGACATCGAGGATGAGGCCAACGCGCGCGCTGGAGCCATGCTAAAGTCTTTCGCATATCGCAAAGGTCCTGAGAGGATCTATGAGCAAGTATCTGGGGAGCCTAACCAATCCCGCCAAAGCCTTGAGACACAGCTTCGTACCTTCCTCGGTAAAGTAGGCATTCTTCAAGCCGGCGGAAAGGATGCAAAACCGGACAAGGAAGACGATGAAAAAGAGAAGAAGAAGATTGAGAAATTTTCGGCAGCCAAATTAGAACTTCGAAAAGCGGCGAACCTTCTTCGAGACAATCCTGTGCCCGAATATGAGAAAGAAGTAATTTCCCCTATTGCTGGTATGGGTGCACCAAACCTTGCAGACGAAACATCGAAAAGATATGCCTATAGGGGTATGGGTGTAGCAGTCCAGTCTATATTGTCAGGCATAGTAAGTGAGATAGGATCAGACAAACAACGGGGAAACTTTGTCATTGTTACACATCGCGTAAACAGATCTGATGAAGAATTCGATATCTACAAAGTTACTTATGAACATCTTGGAGAGCTGACAGCTAACGTGAAACTAGGCCAACCAATAGGTCAAAATATTATTATTGGCTACACCGGTACCGAAGCTGAGGCAGGAAATGAAAAGAATGAATACTTGAATGATGACTTTTTTGAGATTGAAATTTTGCATACGGGTAATAAGATCGGTGATAAAACTACTCGAAAAAAAGATCCAGTTGATTCTACAGAGTTCAAGATAAAGAATGAAGCATCTCGGCCCAAATTAGATAGAATCATTTACGAGCAAGTAGATGAGCTTCTTGAGCTCAAGCAGAAGTTTCTCAATACGTTCACAGTGAGAAAGCCTTTAGATACACTTGAAGTGTCTGGTGGTTTTGGTTCTGATAAAGAAGCCCGCGGTTATATTCACAAGGGAATAGATTACAGAGGCAACAGCGGTAAAGATCCAGTTTACTCTTCACTTTTAGGAAAGGTTCTAAGCGCCAGAGATGGTGAGCCCGAAGGCGTGTATAAGAACTTTAAAGATATTAAGGATAACTGCAAAGCCAAAAAGAGGGGAAAAAACGGCGGAAATATTATTAAAGTCGAAACCTTGTTCCGCCTTCCTGATGACAAAAAGATCATCACGTTTTATGCACATCTTTTCGACGGGTCAATCAAAGTCAAGGCAGGTGACCTTGTTAAGCCCGGACAGCAGATTGGGATATTAGGTGCCAGCGGATGCACTACCGGGCCTCACTTGCATTTTGGGATGAAATCAGGTGATGCGTGGATTAAGTCATACGAAGAACTGCGGGAAATCGTCGGAAAGATTAGATCTAAATTTAATAGTGTCATAGAAGACGATGACAAATTTCTTTCTCTCTTTGAAAAGACCATACCCGAAGCTTATCGCAAGCCAAAACTGGCCTCCGAGTCGCTTGAAAGCCAGACTACTATAAAGAATTACATTAACGAGATCGTCTCCGCTTACGGTACAGGTCGACTTGATCCGATGGGCGGAGGCATGGGTAGAATGTTCAAGCTCGGTGTCGATTACAAGAATGCCAGCACGAACGTTCCGAGAGTGGGCACGGGCTACGTGGACAGAACACACGCTATGCCATATGAGATCGTTATTAAGACAAATAGAGATCCAAGAGAGCTGTTTAAGACAATGTTCGAAAACGATTTCGAGGCAGAGTTAGTCGTGATAGTACCTGACCAGGTTCACTACGACAAGGATGGGATTAAAATGCAGTGCCACGTCTCGACTAGCAGGAACAAGGCTGACAGCAGAGACGTGAAGCTAATTCAGGATGCGCTATACTCTTCGATCCTGGGTCTTCCTGCAACGCCCAAGGACGCGCAATTCGTGATAGATGTTAAGTCCGTCGCTAGCAAGATAAGACGATTTGACTAGTTGAAACAAATGTTGCTTTACTTGATATATAATAACATATACGACAACGTTCAGGAGTACGAGTATGTCCCAAAATTCTAATCGCTGGTTGAAAATGGCAGGCCTCTTAAGCGAGGCTGCTGATCCCACTGAAAACACCCTTAACGAATCCGCTGAGCCTAAGCAAGGCGCTGTTCTGGTTGAGGAAAAAGTGCGCAAGATGGTGCGCAAGCAGATTAAGCGCATTCTCGCTGAGCGCAAAGCACAGAAGGAAGACATTTTGTACCTGCAAGGAATCTTGAATACCCTTCTCGGTGATAACACCGTAGATGTTGATGGTATGCTCGGACCGCAGACTGCGAACGCAATCGCTCAGCTCCAGCGCGACTCAGGCCTTGAAGCAGACGGCGTAGTAGGTCGACAAACTTATACAGCAATGGCGTCAGCTTTGGATGCAAAAGGTATGGATTCTGACCTCGTTCTTGGTGAGCTAATGGCAGATGTTCCTGTGATCGGTCGGTCCGGGCTCGTAAGTGCACCTGCTTCAGACAGAGACATTGAAATGCCCGTTATGACCCTGACTGCTAATGATCCTGCCAGCGAAAAAGCTGTTGCTGATGCGCTTCGCGCGCTAACAGGTGACGATTCTCTGGCAAGTAAGGTAGGCATTCAACCTGAAGATCGTGCTGCTGTTGCTGCTGCTTTAGAACAGGATGACGTAAAGATTGCATCTGTTGATCCCGAAGGTAAAGAAGTAGGCGTCATGGCAGGCACAAGAGAAGACGGCTCACCAATCATGCTTAATATTCGTTCGAAATTAGGTGTTACTCTTGATATCGAAGAACCTGAGCAGCTTTCTACCGGTTTCATGTCCGGTAACTTGCTAGTTGACGTCGACTAACAAAAGGTGTAAATTAAAATAGATTTGTTATAATAAGCGCAGGAGAACAAAGATGCCTGCGCTTATTATTCTTTTGTCTGTCAATTTATCTAGTGTACACTGCGAGCTTCCCCTGCCAGCATTAGGTTCTCACGTGACCTCAAAGATGGGCAAGAGGCCTGATATGTTCGGCGATCCCAGCAAGCTAAAAGATCATTGGGGCGTCGACATCATGGCGCCGAAAGGCACTCCGGTGCGAGCAGTACTCTCAGGATATGTTTTCGCGGCGAAGCATTTCCAAGACGGCACCGGCAAAGGTGTTTTCATTAACTCACGGGGCAAAGACGGAAGATTCTTTACCGCATACGCTCACCTAGACAAAATTCTTGTCAAGGAAGGCACCCGAGTCAAGAAGGGCCAGATCATTGGCTTAGTAGGTGAGACAGGATCCGCTACTGGGCCGCACCTTCACATTGAAATGATGCTTTACAAGTCGGGAACGTGGGCTGAAAAGTACTTTGATCCTACGCCGCACATGTGCAAGTACAGAGAGCGCTTAGCTAGCAAGATCTATAAGAATGGCAAAGCGTACACCTGGAAGCACAATCACTAATCTCTGGACTTAACAAATCACCTAACACCTCATATTTAATAGTTGTAAGGTGATTTGAACGTGAGACCTCGATGGAATGACATGTGGTTGTATCTTGCTGCGCTTGCCTTAGCGCTCTTCTTGGCAATGCATACTTACGGAACTGCCTCGGCTGCCGAAGACATTCATCAAGAAGACAAGATAACCTACAGGAAGAAGACGACCATCGACTTCTCAGATAAGATGATCGAAGGTGAACTCACCAAGCCAGAAGGTTCCTTCGTCGGTGTTCGAAAAAATATTAAGTTTAAGAATTTCATCAAGGTGAGAGCAAACTTTCGAGATAAGCTCTCGTCTTCGGCTGATAACATCTAGGGGTGGTTATGATCTTCACGGATACCTGGGCACACATGGCAGGCGCAGTGAGAAGCACATCCCTTAAAGTTCTGAACGACTGGGAGCGCATGGCGATAAGGTGGTCGATGAAGCATGAACCCGACGGTCTTTCTTTGCGCACGAAGAATCTATTAGATGACATCGACCGGGTCACCTCCATGATCGAGGACGATCCCTGCGACTACGGCTGGGAAGAGCAGTGGGGCGACGAGATCGAGGCGATCGGAGCTACGATGAACCGGATGGGGATAGTAGCATGAAGTTTTCAGGGTGGATAATCAGATCAGAACGTTTCACGAAGCTGATATCGTGGTTCTTTCCTGTTGGGGGAATCACGCTCTTTCCCTTCATCGTTGTTAATGCCAAGTACGAGTCTGAGACAATGATACGTCATGAGCGCATTCACCTCGTACAGCAGATGGAGCTACTTGTGATCGGATTCTACCTACTCTACCTTTACGACTGGGTCAAGCACCTTGTCATAACTTGGAAGCCTTACGAGGCTTATAAGACTATACGCTTCGAGAAGGAAGCTTATGATAAGCAGGACGACGTGACATACTTAGATAATAGAAAGCCTTACGCGTGGCGTGAGTACAGCTAGGAATAAGAAGTGAAGATTACTAAAGGTAAGTTAAGACAGCTCATCCGCGAGGAGATCGAACTTCTCAACGAAGCTAAAGTAAAGCCAGAAGCTAGGCCGGCCTTTAGAGATATCTTAAAAAACATCGGCTATAAAAAAGACATGATAGATAAACCCTTCGACTGGAAGGGTGCAAGTTACCAGTTCAATAGAGACGGCACTGTAACGTTCAAGGGCCAGAACTACAAACTTCTCAGCCCAAAGGGAAAACCAATTAGAGTCTCGCAGCTTTATCTGACTTCTTTCTGGAAGGGGCACCCTGCAGATAAACTGCAGATTGTGTCTCGTCCAAAGATTCCGATTGGAAAACCACCCGGTAAACCTGATGAGAGTGCACTAGACCAGTTCACCGAGTTCATGAAGCAAGCAGCTGATGGTGCTGCAACGGGCGAAACCGGATGGGGTACTTACTGGGGCAAGAGAGTTGTAGGATTGCGGAAGGTATAGGAATAAGAAGTGAAGATAACAGCAGGGCATCTTAAACAACTATTGCGTGAGGTGGCGCATCCCCAGCCGCTTCCTCGCAGAACTGTGTCAGTTGAAGGGCACGAAGTAGATTGCGAGATCGCCGACACTGACGCTTCTAGAATGCGAGGCCTTATGCACAGGCAGGATCTACCGCAGAACACAGGCATGCTCTTCGTCTTTCCGTGGTCTGAGCAGCAGTCCTTCTGGATGCGCGACACACACATTCCCTTAGACGTTGCGTTCGCAGACGCGCGCGGCAAGATACTAAACATAGAAGCAGGGAACCCGCTTTCAGAGCGCAAGATGCTCTCACAGGGCCCCGCGATGTACGTTCTTGAAGTGCCCAAGGGTTGGTTCGCCTTTAGACGTTTAGAGCCCGGATCGATACTTAACTTCGGAGATTAGTTTTAAATAAGAGCGGCCCTCCTAAGAGGCACGCAACAGAATTGTTCCCAGCTTTGTCTGGAGCATATTTCTGCGGTCCACTATAACACACCCGCAGGAAAGAAGGAGATGAGTTATGTTAGAATTAGTACAATCACTTTGGAGCTTGGTTTGGGGCGTAGCGCTCTCAGTCTGGGATCTGGCATGGGTTTTGCTCAATGGAGCACTTGACCTACTGCTGGTACTGCATAATGATGCACCTCGACTTGAAGGCTTAGCCGTCGGCGTCGGACTCGCATGGGTCATGATGCGCCGTGACAAGCATCCACTGCTTCGCGCACTTAGCGCACCACTGAAGCTCGTGCTTGACGTTTTGGATCTCGCATGGGACCAGGTTGTCGAGGTTGCTTCTGACGTTTGGGAAACCGGAGTCAGCTGGACCAAGACTGCAGCTGGTGTTCCCGTAGGTTGGGCACGTTCCGGCTGGAATTGGGCACTTGGCGGCCTACGCTCCCTGCGTGATCGCCTGAGCTCTAAGGAATAGTAGCCTATGCTCGACATGCTCCGCCCAGTTCATGACACACTACATAAAGTAATTGATCCTTTTTGTGGTGATCCATCATATTTAGGGATGTGCCCTGAATTCTGGGCGGGCATGCTCGTTGCTGCGGTCATTGCAAAATATTGGGGCAATAAAAACATTCAGGATTTACTCGGTAAGATCTTGAAAAAGAAGGAAGATAAAACATGAAGATTACATCCGGCGATCTAAGAAACATCATTCGATCCGAAGCAGAAAAAGCTTCAGTGATAAATGAACAACAAGGCCCAAGTCTAAGCGATGCTCTCGCTGATGTCATGTCCAGGCTGGCGAGAGAAATGTACGATCAAAAGGGTTCTCGCTATGAAAATGCAGACAAGACTATGAAGCGCCTAAAGTCATCAGTCGGAGTCCTAAAATCTATCATGAAGAGAATGCAGCCTGCTGAAGTCGGCAAAGCGCTAGACAGAGAACGACTTCTCGCCCCAGGTATGTTTTCTGTGCACACCCCTAAACCGCTTAGGAAGACTCGAGATTCAAGCAGTCTTGTTGATTCTTTCGAAGCAGTATCTGAGATTCTAATTGCCAGCGACGAAAGAGGTTATCCCAGTATCGGGAAGTTCCTGTCGAAGATGGGAAAATCTTTAAATAAATATGCCCCTAAAGGTCAGGAGCAGTTCACGTCAAGAACTGTAAAAGAGCCTGAGAAGCTTCTTTCACTTAAGATTGACGTCAGTAAGAAGCGCCACCGACGAGGTGATGCAGTGAAGGCAGTTCAATTAGCACTGATAGACCAGCAGATTAAAGTTGAAGCAGACGGCGCTTTCGGCCCCAAGACTCGAGCAGCTATTAAGAAGTTCCAAGAGAGGGTCAACTTAAAGGCTGATGGCATTGCAGGACCTAATACGCTTAGGAAGCTTGCTGGAAGAGTTGAACGCCAAGATATCGCACGCCCGCTGAGGCAGATGATCGAAGCTGGAATCATCGTGGGATCAAGGGGTGGAAAAGCCGCAAAGAAAGCTAAGCCAAAAGCTGAGCCTAAAGCTGAGCCAAAAGCTCCCGATGCCCCGAAGAAGGACCGCGGTGTAGGTGAGGATGAGGAGCCAGGCGATGAGCCAGAAGAGGCAGAGCAACGCAGACGACCAGTTGAGCGCAAAGCGAAACCTATTCGATTGGGCGGCGCCGGAAAAAGATGGACAATTTACGCAGACGTCGCGATCGCTAATGACGGTGAACGTATTCCTACGTTTGGAGAGAATTCTCTGATATCACGACTACAGGCAAGCCAAACTAAGCGCGCAGCCCAGACCCAAATTACGATAAGGAATGCTCAGACCCGACTCCCGAATGCACCCACCAACGAATCCCTGAAGCTTACAGCCAGCAACCTTAGAAAAATAATCAGAGAAGAGATCGCTAAGTCTGTGGCGTCTAGTCCGGTTGCTCTTACAGCAGACCAGCTTAGAAATCTCATTATCAGCGAGGCCGCCAAGCTAGGTGCAACTGATCTTCTTCAGGAAGACCTTCAATCTATCGTCGACACTGGCGAGGTTGTTAGTCGCAGAAGGCGAAGAAGAAGCAGGGCCAAGCCTAAGGTTCAGCCTAAGCCTGGTGCTGGAGGCGGTAAACCCGGTGATCCAGCTGAACCAGCAACACCAGCCGAAGAAGAGAAAGAAGAACTGATGGGTGAGATTGAGCTTGAAGATCTCGCCATCGACGTTGCTGACAACTTCGTAGCAAACCTTGACCTTGAGGATTTTTACTCTAGCGTATCTCACGAAGAAGCCGGAGCCGCGAGAAAAGCGTTTATGGACGCCATCAGCCAAGTAGCTCAATCTCAGCAAGGAATGTTTGTGAACGCTCTTGAGCAAGCAGTTACGGACATCACCGGAGAAGACCTCTACGACCAAATGCAGTCTTCTGCCAGAGGGTGGTTGGATGACAGCCCAGCTGCTTCGGCGATCAACAAGCTCAAGAACAGAATCAAGGCTGCCAGGAGAGGCAAGCTTAAGATCAGTGAGAGCAGAACCCGAGTTCTGGCCGAAGCTTCTCGCAGGGATCAAGTTAAATCCATTCAGCAGGCGCTCGTTCAGCTTGGCTACGATCTAGGCAGGTTCGGACCTAACAAGGACGGCATTGACGGTGACTTCGGTCGCAAGACTGAGGAAGCTGTAAAGATGTTCCAGCGCGAAAATAGTTTAGATCCTACAGGATCCGTAGGCGCAGGTACAGCTGAAGCACTTATGAAAGCAACAGAAGGCAAGGAAGCTGAGACTAAAGCTGTTGCTGATGCTGAAGCTGCTAAAGCTGCCGCTGATGCCGAAGCGAAACGAATCGAGGATGAGAAGAGAGCTTCGGCAGAGATCCAAGCCGATGCGGCATCCAGAGCCCGGGTCGCTCTTATTCAAGCTGAGAATCTTGGAGCTGAGGTTACAGGAGATCGCACAGGCGCCTTCGGGACTCCTCTTGAGTTCATCATAGATAGGCCAAACTCTGAGCTAGAAGCTGGCGCTAACAGCGTTACGGCAGCCAAGCTTAAAGATCTAATGATGAATGTTTACTTCGGCACGAATCGAAGTCTAAGCATGGAGGACATCGAAGTTAAGATTGCTGATCCTAGAGAGGTGGATGCTGCTGTTCGCCCTGCTGAGCTTGAGGGCAAGATTCGTTTGACAGTTACAGGACCTGCTCGCGAGGTCTCCTCCTCGCCATTAGCAGAGGTGAAATCTGCTAAGCTTTTTGAGTCATCACAAACATCTACTCGTCGAGTTCGTTTAAACCGAAGTCGCAAATAGCTTTCAAGGAGTTGTTTATCGATGAGCATCCCTGGGACTCGTCACGATAATAAAAGATCTGATGCCGAGCTTCTTCAAGAGCAGGCAGATCCTGCCCTGTCCCGGATTATGTCGATGGATCGAGGCCCGTTTAGGGACGAGATGTATGGCGACCCCTTTGAGTACGAGATCTTAGGCGATCCTTGCGCGGATCCAGAGAAAGTAACGTTCAAGGTATTCAAGTTCAGTAGCAAAGCCCGCCCTGGATACATGAAGCGCCACAAGAGAAAGCTCGGAAAGCGTGTCTTGGAAAAGGGGCGCTTCATCTTTCCAAAGACTTCCAAGTACCGAAAGCTCGGTCTTGCAGGCAAGGACTCATGGCAGATTCTGCGGGATAAGCTCGGTGGTGCTGAGGTCATCTGCGATAGGGTCAAAGAAGCCGAGAAGAAAGAGAAGAAGCCTGAGAAGAAGTCTGAGAAGAAGGCGGACGACGCCACGGGTGGGCGCACTCCCGAGGCCGGCGCTGAAGTAGCTGCGGACACAGGGGAGAAAAAGAAATCTGAGAAGAAGGCTGCAGCAAGTGGCCCTCTCCCGGGTAGCTTAAAGTACTGGATCCTCAACGGCAATACAGGCCTGAAGGATTACCCTCTAGACGTGGGAAGTTCTGAAGCTGCAAAATCAACTCTTAAGGGTGCCACTGAAGAGCTTCTTGGTAGTAGAACCTCGCAGCCCTTTTACTATAACCCTGCTACTCTTGGGTATGCCTTGTACTCTCTGGTCGGTTCAAATGGTCGCCTAGACGTTCCTGGCGGCATAGGCGGATCTCTCTATCCATCTATAGCTCTTAATGCCGCGATGAAGCTTATTAAGATAAAAAGGCTAAACCCAGACTATAATGGCGCGCTGACAGACTTGATGAATAAAAAGCGTCGTAGCATGAGCGATGAAGAGAAGAAGATCGCAGGAGCTCCTGCCACAAAGAAAGTACCCAACTATCCCGAGATGGCTCAGTTTGCTCAAGTTAATTCTAACAAGCTGGCAACGTATTTAGGCATGCCCTTTTACGGGAAAGTATCTGCGGATGTTCCGGCCAAGCCTAAGCCCGCGAAAGAGAAGAAACCACCCGCTGATGAAAAGAAACCTGGTAAAAAGCCCGCATCTAAGCTTGAGATTCCACAGGGCAACTTAATGAACAAGTCGGTTAATCTGGGCGGCATGAAGATGAAGATAACTCCCACGAAGCTCGTCTTAGATAAAAAGAATTACAAGGCGACTGCATACGGTTTTGATGTCAGATTTACAAAAGCTGTGGGAACTCCTAGCGGTATTCTCCTCGCCGGCGAAGGCGGGATGGGATTTGTGAAAAAGAGTGGCGAAGGCATTCTAACTCCTCAGCAACTAATAAGCCATGCCCGAAAACTTAAGAGTAATGATAAGACTGATATTACACTTGGGGATGTGACAGCAACTGTGTCTCCCATGTCAGAGGCAAGGCGCATCACTCCGCAACAACTTAATCGCATCGTCTTGAACGAGCTAAAGAGCATCGGGTTTATAAAAGAGCCACAGGAAACAACTATGAAAATCACAGCAGGCCAGTTACGCCAAATAATCAGAGAAGAACTCGGAAGAGAAGAAGTTTCCGCAGAAGACCTCGTGCTCCTCGTCATGGACGCACCCGCAGACGAGAAGGAAGCACAGTCACTCGCAGTCAAGACCGTGATGGATCCCAACGACAAGGCGAACTCTTTCTTCGTGGATAAAGGTAAGATCTACTTCTTCGCCTCAGCTGATGATTTGCGGTCGTGGCAGCAGATGACAAAGGAAGATCGAATGGACAAGCCAGCACCAGAATCCAGTCAGGAACTCGGAGACCCGTATATGTCTCGTGAGGAGTTTCGCGAGAAGGCTAAAAAACACAACTGGTATTACGAATACTCTAGCGGGGATAGATACTATAAAGGCAAAGACGCCGCGGCAGTACTTCGACGTGCCTACGAGGACTTCAAGAACCGCGGATGGGATCCACCCTCGTGGGCAGATCTCCGGCTTTGGTCCTACGAGAATATCATTGAAGATCTGCAACAAGACGACGCCGGAAATCTCTATCGTTCTGACGCACCCCAGCGCCCGGCCTATAAGATCTCTAAGGATTCCACGATCTCTCGAGAAGACTGGAACAAAATCGACCAGTGGTTTAGCAAGTGAACGACAAAATCAGAGACATGATTATCGAGGAAGCGACTGCAGCAATGCGTGAGCTTCTTCCACAGTTGATCCGTGAGATTGCCCAGAAGCACGTCAAAGCGCACGTTCGAGAGCAGGAGGCTCTGCACTTCGACCAGGGCAACGACTACTACTAACCATTTCAAACTGACATGTTATAATCAGCACTGGAGATCAGTGTATGA
>Ga0080013_1005494_pt1 | contig 11786 bp, 1 predicted proteins | sample ETNvirenome_6_85_FD_69236 | JGI IMG/M metagenome (GOLD analysis project Ga0080013, IMG submission 69236) | Marine viral communities from the Pacific Ocean - ETNP_6_85 (SPADES assembly) (version 2) | ecosystem: Environmental > Aquatic > Marine > Oceanic | place: Pacific Ocean | collected 2013-06-19 | reverse complement strand
GTCTACTAGAGCCGAATATAAAGTAGCTAAAGAAACCATAACAGGAGGCTCAACAGCCCGTCTTTTATTACAGGATTTCCGTAAGAATGAGTTAGATTTGAAGGAGAAATCTATTGATATAGATACCCAGAAAAGAATAGCTATGAGGGATCAATTACAGAGTCAATATGCCCAAAGAGAGGCTAAGGCAAAAGAAATAATTGATAGTGTCCCTACAAGAATGGAATTAGCAATAGGAATAGCAACAACAGCTATAGCAGCATATTCTACATTTGGAGTAGGAATGTTTGCTACAGGGATGGGACAAGCCTTAATTTCACGAAGACAGAAGTATAATGCTGCTGAAGCAGTAACTCAGGCTAGTCAAACCGCTCAACTTACGGCTGATGCTCAACAAAGAGCCTTTGCAGAAGAAAAAGAAAGACTTGAACGAGAAGCAGAAAAAAGAAAGGCTATGGCATCACTTAATAAGAGAAAGAATCCTTCACCACTATTTCCTCAAATATACAAAAAACAATATTGATAAGGAATTAACATGGGATACCGAGACAGATTAAAGTTTAACATACCCAATTTAACCTATGCTGAACCTAGCTATGGAACACCTGTGGGTTACAACAACCAGAGCCCTGCTCAGAGGCTCTCTAAGCCTCTCCAGAACCTTTTAGGGGTAGCAGGTAAGGTAGCTCAGCAGGACATAGCTAAGACGCAGCAGGAGGAAGTACAGGCGTTTAAGCTGGAAGGGATAGAATTAGACAAACAGGCTAAATTAAAACAAATTAAGTTTGATAAGGAGTTTAAAGAGAGCCAGTTAAAGTGGAAGTTTGAGTATGATCAAGACAAGATTTCATATGAGGAGATGAAGGAGCAGCAAATCAGAGAAGGGGGCTTAATTCGTAGGAGATATAATCAAAAGTCCTTTGCTGAATTAGAGGCTAGTGGTTTAATAAATGCTTCAGAGAATCCTTGGTTAGCCTTTGGGGCAATGGAGTATGAAGGACAGATTGGTAAAAATAGATTTGAACAAGGAGTAAGAGATTGGTTTGCTGAACAAGAGCTAAATCCTGATGTGTTATATAATCCTATTAATGGAGTAGAACTGTTTGATGAGATGATGGATCTTAATAGAGCTAAGTCTTATATACAATTACCCCAGAATTATGTAGCTCAGGAGGCATTTTTAAAGGGATCAGAGTCTTTTTATGCTAGTATGAAGGCTCAATATATGAAGGGATTTAACGCTCATGCGTTAGGAGTCCGACGAAATAACTATAATTTCCGAGGAGGAAGTGAGGTTTCAGAGTTTCAAAACGCCCAAGAAGCCTTTAAAAACATGGATACGGGTGGCTTAGATGAGGCTATAGCTAAAGTAGATCCTCCAGCGAAAGCACTTACAACTGATAGAGAGAAGAGAGAGTTTCTTAATTTAGATGCTAGAAAAGATCTGGCTGAAGATTGGCAAGTTTTGAGTGATGATTTACATAGACTTAAAGATATTGGTGAAGATCCTACAAACTTTTTAATTAATTTATTAAATAATACTCAATTAAGTCCAATGGACAAGGAGTATGTAATAAATTCCCTTAGATCGGGTACTGGAAAGTTGTCCAATACAGAAAAGGGTAAGGCTTATTTAAGTCTTCTACATGACGCAGCGTTAAAACAATCTGATGATGAATGGACCCAAAAGAATATCTCAGCTATTTATAATCTGAAAGCAGAGATTAAATTAATTTCTGATAGCGTAAATAGTCATGGAACTAATGTAGATTCCCTAAGAACAGAATATTTCGTTAAGATTAATGAGTTATATCCTACTGGTAAATTCCCAGAAGAAAATGCTGAAGCAAAAGCAAATGTACAATTAGAATTAGCAGCAGGAGTAACTAGGAATAGAGGAAGTTTAACCCAGACCCAAAAAACAGATATAGCATTAACTAATTGGATTCAGGAAACCACCCAAGATATAGTAGCTGGTGGTGCTATGGATACAGAAGATATAGTTGGTATATCCCAGCAACTCCAAAACATTGGATCAACTTCTACTAAGATCATGCCTAAGCTAACCTCTGCTATTAGAGAAGAGATTGGAAACTTTGTTACTGAATATAACTTAGCTGAAAAGAACAAAGTAGAGCTTCCCTTAGTATCAGATGGTCTTAGGAATTTATTTGCTGTAGCAGCCCAATATAAAGAGGCAACAGGAGCAACAGGGTTAGTCCAGAGTTGGACTCCAGCGGGTTTATCAGTAGCCTCTGATGCTTATATTCAAATTTTAGGAGAAGAGCATAGAGCGGGAAGACTTGGTTTACATATGAAACCTAATACCCCAGCTTATAATATGTTTGTAAATGCTTATAACATATCTGGTGGGTCTACAGATAGTACATTGAGGAGGTCTTTGGTTACTGCTTATGATGCTTATAAACAAGATTTAAAAAGTGAAAGAGCAGGAGGAACTCTTTTAGCCATTGATAAAGTTATATATCCTGATGATGATGATGGTGTAAAGAATATACACGCAGCAGATTTAATGGAGGAATTAACTGGGGAAAGAGGAACCCCAGAACAATATAATCAAATTTTTCAAGCATGGGCTACAACTTATGCGGCAAATCTTGTTAATTCTGATGAAGTAACTGCTGCTGAAACAACTTTTAATGATTTAGAGGGTAGATTTAGTATAGAAGAGATCAATGGAAATAGTGAGTTCCACATTTTAGAAGATAGTGAATCTAAAAATGGCTTAGAAGCTCAATTACTCAAGAATTATAATGGAGATAGTGATAAGGTAGAAGATAATTTACATAACTTTGCTGATTATATCAGAGATTTACAAAACAATGATATACAAGAAATAGGAGATAAGTTTACAGCTAATCAGATGGAGATATATAAAACTCAGGCACCAATAGAGGCACAGGCTAACTATGAAGCTTTTATAGCAGAAAAAGAAAAAGAAGATCGTAGTTTTATAGATCTGTTAAATTTAGAGGATGCTTACGAACACTTTTGCTCTATGGAGATAGGATTTAAATTATTCAAGAAAGAAGTATTTAATAAAACTAGAGATGAGGTTATTCCTGTTTTTGAGACAGACCTCTATGGACCTACAGGCAGGAAGAGCGGAGATAGGATTACAGGAGCTAATTTAGATTATTTCGTAAAGAAGCTTTTATACAACTCAGGTAACAATAATCCTACTCAAAATGAGGTAAATCAAGTAAAAAATAACATAGCATTCCACATTAGAGACTTTAAGCCCTTTAGTCCCGATGGTCAGGCAGAATTCCTTAGAGACGCAGAATACAGCTATATTGAATCATCTAAGAAGGATTTTGCTAAATGGATTAAAGATAATCCTATTGCATGGAATAAGTTGCTAATAGATGATGAGGATAGATTAAATGATAACTTTAATATGGATCATGAAATTACCATCAACAGACTAGTAACACCAGAAGGAATCCGTTATACCTTACAGGATGAGGACGGAATCTATTTAAGTTTTAGGGATTTAAGGCTAGGTCCAGTTACATTAACAGCAGAAAATTTTATGGTGGATAAATAATGGCACAAGATGACTTAAAAAATATAATTGACGAGTTATTAAAAAAGGATTTAGAGGTTGGTGGTATTGACGAAATACGCACGGACATTAAAGAGTTTATTCCTGATCCTTCTGTAAAAGCCCCAGAGGTTCCTAAGACCCCAGAAGAGACTAAAGTTAATTTACCTTCAGAGATTCCAAAGGTAGATACAACATTAGTTGGTGATTTTGATCCTGGTGATGAACCTATAAGCCCTTTTAGTTTTTCAATAGATCCCTTTTTCATTCAAGCTCGTAAGGATAGAAGTCCCTTAGCCCCAGGGGCTGCTCCTTGGAAGGCTTGGGCTAAGAATACTTTTGTAACTAATTCTCCTTTAACCTTTATTCCTGACGCTTTATGGGGTCCAAAAACCAGAACTCCAGATGACCCTAATTTTTCTTGGGCAGATAATCAGGATCATTGGAAAAAGTTAACAGAAGGAATGCCAGAAGGTTTCGCTGATAGAATTATTAATGTAAAATCTCTTGGTCAGGCAGAGGAAATTCATGATATGGCAATGTCTGTGTTAAAAGACCAACAAGAAATGAGTACGGCATGGGGAATGAAATCAGCCCAGGCTGCTCAACTTATTGGGGGATTTCTAGATCCTGTTAATTATATTCCTATTCTTGGATTAGGGGGGAGGGCACTAGCTGCTTCTAAAGTTATGGGTTGGTCTACTAAGGCTAGGGTAGCTTTATCTACTGGAATAGGTGGTGCGGAAGGTTATGTTTGGGGCAAAGCATTCGAAGCAGGAGATCCATTAGGACAGGACCATCCTGATTGGTTAGCTCCTATATTTGGGGGTTTTCTTGGTGGTGGTTATGCAGGAACCTTTGGCAGAAAACACCAAAGGATGTATCATGATTTGCAAAAAACTAGGATTAAAGCGGGGGAATATATTAATCCTCGTACAGGTCTACCAGAACAACAGTTTTATGGAGCAGATATAGCAACCCAAAGAAGGATTTTAGTTAAAGAACTGGCTAAACATTCTCCAGATGTTGGTGGTGATGCAGATAAGTTTATATTCTATAAACAACAACTAGATAACTTTGAGAAATTTCATAAGTTAGGTACTTGGGTCCAGGAGGAAACTTCGAAGCGTCAGGTATTGATTGGTGTTGATGAAACCAAAGGAACTCAGCAGGTTGAGTTTGTAAACTCTGAGACAGGAGAGCGTCAAACAATCCCTATAGAGCAAGTGGGAAAAGGTCCTAAGCCCAAAGATATTACTCCAGAGTCTGTATTAAGAAGTAAATTATGGAATGAAATAGATACTCTTGGAGAAGAAGAGTTTAATAGAAGATTTAGGGAAGCTGGTTTACGGTTACAACAAGAGGGTAGGACTAGTATAGAGAGTCCTTGGAGTACTAGAGGTGCTGCTAAAGATCTTCTAGATTGGGAAATAGCTAGTAAAGACTTACAGGAGCGTTTTGGTGTAGAAAGACCTGAAGATATACAAATTTATAAAGATGCTGCTGCTATGGCTATTGAATACAGAGGCAGGGGTGAAATTTTAAACTTAAATGTATTAGAGCATTTTACTGCTCTTAGATATAGGAAAGATAAAGCTAGAGATATTCTTGAGTTTTTATATAGAGAGGGTTATGCTACTGGAGAAAAACTTGCCCCAGGAATAAAGGTTGTTTGGCAGGATAGAACACCAGAACAAATGTCAAAACAGTCTTTGGAAGAGGTTCTGAAATATTCTGGGGAAGATTATTCTCCTACATTTGAGTTTAAAGAGTTAATTCCAGGATTAAAAATGGAAGACGACTATACTTATCATTACACCGTTTCTCCTTTTGGTAGTGAACTCCTTCCTTGGTTCCATACAGGAACTAGACAAGCTGCTATGGACAGAGCAGTAAAGACAGCAAGGCACGGGGGTAGAAACAAACCACCTTTAGGTCGTGTATTAATGATTCCCAAACCTGATCTTTCTGATAAAACTAAATGGTTATATTTACCAGAGGATTTAGGTAGTTGGGAGCCAGACAGATTGATTGATCATTTAGTACAAATGCCAGAAATTATAGCATTAAAAGATGAAGGTCTGATAGTTGGATTAGAGAGAATTAAAAGAAGGTTTATTACTGGGCAAAAACATGTTCAGAATAAGTTGTATGGGAAAACTGGTGTAACTAAAGATCCAGAACCTGCAAAATACACCAATACACCAGAGGCACAGAGAGAAATTGCGGAGGTATTGAACTCCTATGGTTTTGAGGGAGGTTATTACATTAATGCTGTTGAGGACCCAGGATCTACCTCTCTTGCTTGGTTCCAACCTCAAGATGAATTTTTAAAGCATTTCCAAACTAAGCTATACGCTGGAGTACCAATTGATACAGAAGAGATTTTGGCATGGATAAGAGCAATGGCAACCGCTGGTAAGAAAATTACCCAAAAGGCTAGTACTGCTATCCTTAAGCTATTCAGAACTAAGCAACAAAGGTCCTTAGACAAGTATAAAAAGGTTGAGGGGGATTTAACTAATTCGGATCAAAAGAGGCTGGATTTTTCTGAAGAGATACCCCCAAATGAAGTAAAACTACAATCTCGGCAATCGGACCTTTCGAAGCATTTAACAAGTCCACTTGGGGAAGAAAAGGAGATGAGATTAGAGCCTAATTTTTATAAAGATTGGTTTGCTCTGGGTTTTGATAGAATACATACTCACTTGTCAAGAAATAGAATCGGGAATGACCCAGATGTAAAGGTTAATCCTAGTGAGCTACTTGCTCAATTAAATGATATTTTGCCAGGAGAATTAGATGCTCAAATGCTTAAGAGGTATAGAGAGATTTTTGTTGAATGGAAAGTTGCTTATTACGAATATATTAACGACCTTCGGAAGGATGCTCCTGAGCCGTTGCCATCGTTCTTAGGACTACCTAAAGTTAAGAATAAGGAGGCTGAAGAGTTTCTTAAAAATCTAGGAGATATCAAAGAAATAGATGCGGTAAGACAAGAATGGACCCGCAAGGCTGCCAGTCTTGATAAAAAGCAACTGTTTTTAGAGTTTATGGATCCAGAAGGTGCAGAGCGAGGTGCTGAGAAGCATATTTTGGGAATGTATCGCCGACAGCTAGAGAGGCTGGAGAGACAGAGATATGAGCGTGGTGACTTGGACCAAAGATCTGATAATGAACTTCAAGATCATGTCGAGAAGCAGATGCGGCTAAAGTATCCGCAAGAAGCTAAAATCATGGAATTAGGGGGTCTGCTGGGTGCGCAGATAGAATATGGGGGATTAGCTAGTCTGAATCATGAATTTGGCACCTATGTTCAAGATTATCTTCATAGTAAGACTCCTTTAGGTGAGTGGGAAACGAAAAAAGGGCAATTGGATGCTCTTCAAAAGGAGTCTCGCGAAGCTATTAAAACTCTTGAGCAAAACATTGAGGATGAGGCTATTTTTGCTGAATCTTTATTGGAAGCACACGGTCTACTTAATAGAGAAGCCTTAACTGCTCGTATTGCTGATATTAAACAAGCTATCAAGGATAAAAAGAATGTTGGTCAAAGAGGAATGGTTACTCTACCTCCAGGGGCAGGAGGAAATAAACCAGGGAAGAAAGAACTAGAGGTTTTAAGGTCTGCTCAAAAGTTAGCTAAGGACCTTCTATTTCCTTTGGGACAAGAAATAGTTAGCCAAGGACCTACAAGAGTTGGTGGAGGTACACCTAAAACTCTAGAAGATGTAGAAAGACGCTTACGAACTCTAGCACAAATGGGTATGCCAGAAAAAGAGGCGGCTAAAGCTAAAGAAAGATTAATGAGGGATTTAAATTTAGGTGCGAAAGTTGAGGAAGGTGTACAGGACTTTGATAGTTATACAACCGACCTTAAATACCTAGAAGAGGTAGATAGTGTATTTACTGCTCCTGAATATCCACTCCAAAAGCAGGATGTCGGACCTTGGAAGGGGTTAAAAAACAATGAGATAGATGAGGTTAGAGACGCTATTAACATTCTTTCTAATTATTTTAAAGAAGAGTTATTACCTGAGTTAGCTAGAATCCAAGAAGTTAGGGTAGCCTATGAAAAGCAGAATCCTAATATTAGAGGTAAGTTTACAGGAAGACATCTTAATAAAGAAGAAAGAAGAACTCTTAAGCTTTTTAATGAAACCGATTTTGATAATTTACCACTTATTGAATATCCCAGGATATTAAATAGATTACTTAGGATCACTAAAACTACTCTGGGAAGAAATAAAGCTGAAGTAATGATTTTAGCTAATTTAAATCTTAAGCATATTAAAAAGGGAGATCCTACTTCTGATTGGAATAGATTAACTCAAGACCCAGTATTCCGTCAAGAAGTTTTGGATTCTTTTAAAACAGAAAGTCCTTCAGAGTTAAGTAAGGAAAGAATTAAATTCTTATCTACTCTTCATAACATTAAAACTCTTCAGGATATTGTAACTACTAATGTTGATCCGTTGCTTTCTTTTATTCCTGAAGATGTTGTAAAACATATTCGTCAACTTGGAGTCGCTAAAAGTTTACATGGACCTGCTAAGGAGGTATATGAATTTCGCAAGAGATCCTTAATTGCTAAACTGCGTAAAGAACCACTACTTAGAGAGAAATGGGGAAAAACAGTAGGTCCTTTAAATAAGTGGTTTGATGTAGATGGTTTAGATTTAGGTAACATAGAAGAGTTTCGTGCTGGTTTTACACCCAGAGATTTAGAAAATCTTTTAAATGATATTAAGACTGGGGCTAGTTTGATTGGTGCTGCTATTAAGAATAAATTACTTGTAGGTCTTCCTCCAGCATCAGTAGCAGAAGATCTTAAGCCTATAAATACAATAGTTAGAGCCATAAAAAATGGTACTGTTAAACTTTATAATATTTATCATCCTAATCAATCACTCTTAGTTGACTCGGTACAGGCTGGAAATTTATCCGAAATGAGTGTTGTGGCAGCCCGTAATGCTGGTATTGATCCTAATGATTTAGTAGTTAGAAGGGTAACTCCAGAAATGTTTCTAGGTGATATAGATCCAGATACAGGATTACCTAAGCGTATTAATGATATTATTAGTGATGAGAACTGGAATAAAGGTTTTAAAAAGATTCTGGGGGGAGTACACGGGGCATTAGATCTTATATCTCTAGATCATTCTATTAGAGACAGAGCTTTATATAAATTTTACACAGAGGAATTAGAAAGAATAAATTGGAATCTAGCTAATGCAAGAATGGAATTAGTAGTAGGTCCTGCAACAACGCGTGATGCTCAAAAACTTGCAACTGATCAAACTAAATTAACAGAGTTAATTAAGAGAGTAGAACAGCGGCTGGAAACACCTAGTGAACTAGGACGGATAGAAACAGAAGAGGGTCTAGGTATAGTAGATTTAAATAATAAAATTAATCAATCTAAAGAGACTCTTATTGATCTTAATGAACTTATTAGAACTACTCGTTTAAGAATAGATAATTTGGTAGATATAGATACAGCATCTCTAACAGAAGAGAACATAGGGTTCTTATCTGACAATCATGGTAATGTCATGTCACTTCTTGATGCTTATACCAGATTAGTGAGTGATAGGCATTCGCTAGAGAGAGTTCTCATCCCAAGGTATGAACACACTAGAGCATTAATTAAGGATCGGAGCAGAAATGTTTTTGAGGGAATTGTTGATCCTGATAAGGTAATTGAAGCACAAATACCTGATTTCACAGAGAGTAAAGATTTTTATGCCTATGTATCTAAGATGGACAAGAGGTTAAAAGATCATATTGATAATCAAAAAATAAATGTATTAAGCCCAGACTATTTTAAAAAGCAGGGTATTGTAAAATTATTTAAAGCTAAACGAGAAGAGCTTAATATTATTGTTAATGGTTATAATGCCCCTAGTTTGTATCCAGAATTCAGTAGACTTCCAGCACGAAGAGATGTTTTTTCTATCTTGGAGAAATTTTTTAATATTGGTGGAGTTAAACTAACTCTTAACAATAAAGCTATTGAAGCGTATAAGGATGTTAGTTATGAAAAGCTGTACCAACGAATACAAGCGGTGGCAGAATTTGGAGATGACCCCGCCTTGTGGACTGATGATGCCCTCTCGCATCTGGGCTACGGGGATCTGTATAATCCTCAGTTAGCAAAATTGGCAGTACCAATTACTGTAGATCCATTGCGTCAACCACTAGATGTAATAAGATATAGGGAATTGGATCTATTAGACTTTGCTAAAGTAACAGTAGAACAGTTAAATAAAGTTTATAGTACTGAAGAAACTTTATTTAAGGATTTAGATTATTTAGGGGATTTGGCAGAGTATAAATATCTCAAAAATAATAAGCTTAGGGAAAAACTTTTAACTGATACAGGAATTGCTTCTCCTGTGTTAAAATCCCATATTAATAAAGCTGCTAAATATCTTGCTGAAGAAGTTATGCGACTAAAAGAGATAAGAGAGAGTATAGATACCCCAGGAGCGATGGGAACTAAGGCTAAGAAACGGGCAGAATTTGCAGAGAAAGCTTGGTTTTTAAGTAATTATGGTACTTCTCCAGCACAACTTTTGGAGCCTCTTAATGTGTTTAGGGGAAAAGTACCAAGTATAGATATACCTCATCAAATAGGTATAACAGAAGATTTTCCATATTCTCTTCAAACAAATTATGATTTAGCCGCATTAACTGTTTGGCTAAGAGATCCTGCTTCGCCTAATGCTACTTGGTTGGATGCTACAGAATCTGAGGCATTTACTTTCTTTAGAAATAAGATAACTTTAGATGTTGAAAGTCATTTACGAGTAGCTTTTAATAATTTAGAACAACAAATGGATGCTGAATTAGCACCCGTAGCTACATTTGAAGAATTAGCAAGGGGTGATGTTGAATGGGGTGTTAGAGCTAAAGACGATCCTGACAAAACTACTTATTTTTATGCTGGTCTGCCTCCTTTTGATATAGTTGACCCAATAAAGGCATTTTGGGGAATCATTACTGAGAAAGCCAAGAAGTTTTCTCTCTTCTTCAATGGAAAGGATTTCTTAAAACCAGATCTTCCCCCATTAGTTAGAAAAGACCCAGCCAGTAATTTCATAGGCACCTGGGGAAAGGATGAAAATAACCTTGTTATCTTTAGTGATAAGTTACCTAATTTCATAAAGAGACTCCGTTCTAGGAGGGGAAGATCTCAGGTTAATGAGTTGGGGCTAATTAGGAAGTTCGGTCAATGGGTGTATGGCTCTGAGAGGCTCCGTGTGGACGCAGGAGATGCTTCCGAAGGGGTTAACATGGCAGCAGCACAGACTCTATCAAAGTCCACTCTACTTGAGCAGGGAGCGGTTAAAGCCCGTACAAGAATTCTAGGTGAGTATACAGATAGGGTTATGTCAGCTAGGGATAGAGTAATTAAAGATACCCTGATGCCCAGAAAGGAAGTGGATGATATTGATGTTATTGTTCAGGATACAGTATATGTAGTTTATCAAAGACTTCAGAAAAGTTTAGGTGCTAGTTTAGGACTTAATGATGGTGCTGTAATTGACGGAGTTATGCAAAACTATCCAGACCTTACTAGAGAAGCAGCAAAGAGTATCGTAAACTATGCTAAAGAATTGAATGATATTAAAACTGATTTCTTGAAAAGACATATTGGTGTAGATATAGAATCCTTAAATTTGGTTACTAAGGTAGATGTTACTGATCTAAGAAGATTTGCTGGGGTCTTTGAAGAATTAAGAGATGTTAATATTAATAACGAAGAACTACTTAGATTCCTAAAGACTGATGTTCTCAATGAAGTTAGGAGCGGGATTGAATATGATGACTTCTCTAACTTTGCTCAAAAATTAATTGATGATGAGAATGTTATAATTCAAGAGGGTACTCTAAAAGAAATAGTTATTCCAGATATACTAAGGCTTCTTGATCAATATGCTGATTTTTCTACTTATGAAAATATCCTTCAGATAATTGACACCTTTGGTTTAGATCAGGTACTAAAGAATCCCCAGAAGTTATTACTCTCTAAAGAGATAAGTGATGATTTTAATGTCAACATGCTTAAGCCTTATTCTGATGAGCCTTTTGTATTCTGGGATAGTTTAAGAGATCTAAATCAAATTGCTGCGTATGGTCAAATAGAGAAGATGCTTGGTGATTCAGTTAAAGGAGCAGAGATTGGTGTATTAACTCCAAGACAAGAAGAGTT
>Ga0080013_1005491_pt1 | contig 11790 bp, 20 predicted proteins | sample ETNvirenome_6_85_FD_69236 | JGI IMG/M metagenome (GOLD analysis project Ga0080013, IMG submission 69236) | Marine viral communities from the Pacific Ocean - ETNP_6_85 (SPADES assembly) (version 2) | ecosystem: Environmental > Aquatic > Marine > Oceanic | place: Pacific Ocean | collected 2013-06-19 | reverse complement strand
GAGTGTTCAAGCAGTTCAAAGGAAAGTAATAAAGAAAAATAAAGATATTAATTGGGGAACCATAATGTTATATACTATTGGTAACCTAATATGTATAGGAGTAATCGCCTATTATTTGTGGGTGAAATAAATATGACGTATAGTGAATGTAATAGATGTTTTGGAAGGGCATTCTTCATAGGCATAGATGGCAGAAGAAGATGTGTAGTATGTTCTCCATACAAGGAAGAGTAAATGGATAAATTAATAGTAAGTTTTACAACTCTACCCTCTAGAATAGATAATGTATATAAGATGTTAGACTCTTTATCTGAACAATCATATAAAGATTTTGAAGTCCACGCTAATATACCATATTACTCTACCTTAGAGGATGAGAAATATATAATACCTGATGAATGGAGTAAGTATAAATTTCTAAAGGTTTATAGAACTAAAGATTGGGGGTCATATACAAAGTTATATCCCACCCTTAAGAGAATAACCAACTTTCCTGTTATCACTGTTGATGATGATATAATATATCATAAGGACCTAGTAAAAGAATTTATAAAAGCTGATATAAGATATTTTGGCGAACGTGCATTAGGATGGTGTGGAGTATGGTCTAAGGATGATTCAAGATTCTTTGTTGGTCCTACTGAAAAAGATACAGAAGTGGATATAATAGAAGGATATAAAGGTGCGCTATATTACAAAAAGTTTTTTAACATGAGTAAATATAGAAGAAATATAGAAGATTATTGGTGTGACGATACAGTCACATCGTTATTATGTAAGGCAAAGAAGATGGTATGTAGATTCAAAGGAGATACAAACTTCGAGCCACGCATAGAAAGCTTTCCCTATGTTAAATCTATTGGTATGCCAGATGGTGGTATAAAGATAAGAGTAGGAGAAGTAGGAAGTAGAGGACGTTTAGATAGGAGCGTAAAGGCAACCTTTAAATAGTCCTTAGTTAATGAGGTTAATAGGAAGTATTAAAAATGTCAGAAAGAACAAAAGTATTTGACCAAGTTTACAAGGCCGCTGAACACTTTCAGCGAACAGGTAAACACAAGCAAGTAAGCTTTAGGTATAATCCTGAAGTAAGAACAGAGTTCGACTTCTCTACATGGAAACATGAGAGAGATAGTGACTCAGTTAGAAATATCCTAGTAGAGGATGTAAGAGTATCAAGTGAAGGCATGGTATATGCTATTGGTGTAGACAACAGGTATAACCTTAAACAGTTTACTAATAAACACCCTCAGCATGTCCGAGCTTATCGTATTGATAGAATGGTGATATAATGAAACAAATGGGAACCATAAAAACAATCGACCAATATAAGAGGGTTTACATACCTGATAACATATTGGAAGAGATGGAATGTGCCATAGGAAGTAACGTTGTTTGGATGCAATGTGAAGACGACGGCCACTTTGCTCTTAAGAAAGTCAACGTAGAGATAGTTGATTAAATATGGGTGAATTGCTCGACGGCTTCTGTAAGCTTATAGAAGCTGATGAGGATGTTATGTCTATTGCTGAATTAATGACTACTGAAGAGATTCAGCAATGGGAACTACTCGTCAAAGCTTTTAGAGATATAAACGTCACTAACATAGGTAAAGACCTAAAGAAAGTATCCTCTTTCTACAATTTAGAAAGATGGCAAGAGATGGCTATACTAGCCTTAGTAAAACATTTTGAGTTAATGATAAAGACTGCCCAAGAGGATGGGCAAAACCTACTACAATTAAAAGAGAGTTTAAAAGATATGAAACATAACATAGAGGTTCCATCATACGATGGGATGTTTGGATAGAATGTATTGGACAGAAGAAAGAAAGCTAAGATTAGTAGACTATATATCAGGGATGATATTTGGCTACTGTATAGGCATGATAGTAGGAGTGTGGATAATATGAGATGTTTGAGATGTGGTAAAGATTACATAGGTATGAAGAAATCACATACGTTTAACTGTCCACACTGTGGAGGTATCGCATGAGTAGGTGGGATGCTTTCGACAAGATATGGGCAAAAGGAAAGAATAATAAGATGGTCCAACGTCTTATGGCTAAGTGTGTTCAACGTAAGTTAGAACCCACAGAAGAAAATTGCAGGGATTATTGGATGGGTTATATTAGATACTATAAGGATGCCCACACCGGACAAGAGTATCATCTAAATCCACGCAAGAATAAAGTAATAATGAAACAACTAAAAAGGAATAGACATGACAATAGCAGAAGAGAAAAAACAAAGAAAGGACCATCACACAAGATGGGCCGAAGAAATAAATTTAAGAAACGCTAGATATAGTGAAGAAAGTAATTGGTATCCATTCGTTCAGAATGTAGAAGATATACTAAAGAGAATCGACTATATGTGCCAAAGATTCGATGATATAGATAATAGAATCGGTGAGGTAGATGGAAAGATTAATAACCTACGAAAGATTTTAATTAAACTTGAGGTAATTGATGACAGATTTATCTTCTAAGGATAGTAAAGAAGATGTTGCTGATATGGCCGCTGAACTTATTAATAGTAAGATAGATGCGGCAAGACGTGATACTCAGCAAACACACCTATTACGTATAGGTCCATTCCATATGGAAATAGTCCCTTCACCTGACGTAGACATAGAGGAGTTATTTATTAGGACATATGAATATATGACCGAACAGTATAAAGATAACAAAGCCTTTTGGAACGCAAGTGAGATGGGTGGTAAACATTATCAATGAAAACTATAAAGGAAGACGAGATTGTAGGTAGTTGCACTCTGTGTAAATCTACCTTACATGATAACGATTATTGGGTGAATGATACAGCCGTAGTAATAAACGCCACATGGTTATGTGGTGAATGTTTAGCTAACTTGTGGTCAGCATCAACAGAAGCTTTAAAGAGATATAAAGTTCATGTTAATGATACTAAGACAACAAATGAAAAGATAGCTAATGAATATGGTATATCTATAGACCCAAAGACAGGCAAACTAAAGAAAGCAAAAGCTTTAAATAGAGACCAGACATTGGTCAAAACATAAAAGGAGAAGAAACTATGACAGAACAAAAGAAAACTGGATTAGAACTTGTAGTCGGATTGTTCCGAAACACAGATAAGAACGGCAACGTATACTACACAGGCAAGAATGAAGCTGGTGAAGAATTCGTTATGTTCAGAAACTCTTATTGGAAGGAAGGGGCATCTAAGCCATACTTCCGTTTAATGAAGAGAACAGAAACAAGTTCAGCAACAAAGATAGAGGATTAGAGATATGGCACACCCATTAGACGACCTTATGGACGCTTGGATGGATATGATTACATCTACACCACCTCGTTTCAGAGCTACTAAGTTTCCAACTTATCTACAAGATGAGATAGGAGACTGGGAAGATAAGAACGGTGAGATAACTATCACTGTTGATATGCCCGGAGTATCAAAGAAAGACGTAGAAATACATGTTGATAAGCATATGGTAAAGGTAGAGGCTTCTACTGAAGAAAGAGATTATACTTTTTCAAAGAAGTTTACACCTGAACTCAACCCTGATAAGGTTGAAGCTAAGTTCAACAATGGTGTATTAGATATAAAAATCCAAAAAGCTGAAGAGAGTAAGGGTAAAAAGATAACTATTAAATGAGTGTTTACTCAGATTGGATACAGTCACCCAAAAGTCAGAGAGTCTGGTTAGAAGACTCTATGAGTGCGTTGGGTCAATTCGCATTTATAGCACCAATTCACAGAGTGAAACATTGGAATCAATCCACGAGACGTAGAGTTAAATGTTGGGCTGAAGAAGGTGAGTGTGTATTTTGTAAGCAAGATATACCTCGTATCAATGAATTTACTTATGGTTTATATCATAATGATACAGAGTATGTAGGTGGTGGTAAGCATAATATATCTTATTTATCTGCTACCTTAGCGACACATACACACTTTCAAAAGTTATTCTCAAAGATGATAGAAGAAAACGTTAATCCAACGGATGTAGTATTCGAGTTCAAACGAACTAAGATTACAACTGCACAAGGTAGGACTGTTAACGGATATGCTTTACAGCAGACAGATATGGAATCATTTGTTAAAGAGAAGTTCAGACCCTCCTTATTTAACTCTGAAGAACAAGAGTATCATTGGATTGTTCCAGAAGAGATAGTAAAGTTTTTGGAAGACAGAGATGGAGAGCCTATGTCTCTTATTGATTTATTCCTAACCTTAAAGGATAACTTTGCTGGTATGAGTGAAAAGGATTTAAAAACATATGCTATTCGTTTATGTGAGAACAATGTTCTTAATTTAAGAAAAGCAAGGAAGAAATGGATATGAATTGGTTCACAGATTATGATAGTCCCAACCATTTGGACATAATGTTCTTTGGAGTAGTATGGACATTCTTAGTGATAGAGTATTACCTATGGAGGATAAAATGAAAAAATATGAAGTTCACGACTTAACTAGATATTTTCATAATGTTAAGAATAAAAAAGGAGAACTCAATCCTATCTTAGGGGAGGACGCGACAGCATTAACTGCGTGTCTATCCTATCTCTTAGAAGACACTAACTTTGTTATAAAAGCTTATTCAGGTACAGGTAAGACAGTCATCATGGATGCTATCTTTGGCCTATTACCTGATGAGTTTTATCATACAATGGAACACTTGTCTGAGACTGCTGTGTGGTATGACGCCGATAAAATAAACCGTTCAAGGTTTGTAGCCATACCTGAAGCACAGAAGTTACCTGAAGGGGTAATGGAAGTCATAAAGACTTGGGGTGATAGTAGGGCGGCCTTTAGAAAAAAGACTGATATTACGGTGGGAGAGACTGTTAAACAAACTCTCAATGCCAAATATGTCTTCATGTGTGTAGCTGTAGAGAACACAAAAGGTTCATCTTATTTCGACGCAGAGTTAGAACGTAGATGTATGATTATGCATACTAACCCAACAGTCGTTCAGACTGAGAGAGTTATTAAGCATAAGCTTTTAGAAGCTGCATCTCCACTAAGCGATTTAACCACTATGTCTGATGCAGAGATAGAGGGATTGCGTAGACATATATTAGATGTCATTGTAAATAGAGATGATGAAGAAGCTATTAAACTGAAGAACCCCTGCGCTCCTTTCCTATTTGAGGCTATACCAAGTGCCTTTCCTGTCTCAAGGTCTAAAGTCCAGTATCTATTAAAATTAATTAATGCAGTTGCTAGATTTTATCCTGACGAGATTCTAAGGGTAGAGAAAGATGGAGTTGCGTATGGACTTGTAACACCTAAACATAATTGGTTAGGATTACGTATATACTTAAATTCATTTGTCGAAGAGTGTTTACATATGCCAAGTCATGGAACTGACATACTTAAATTATTCCCTGATACAAGACTAGATAAGTTTGGTTTTGCAGATGGTGAGACTATAAGAATGTCTACTAATGAGATAAAGAAAGCCGCTAAGGCTGTTGGTCTACCTTTCACTAAGCTAGACCCTATACTAATGGGATTAGTTATGACAGGTTTCTTAGAAATGGATGATGATAAAGGTAAGCGTATGTATTACAAAAGTCCACTGATAGACGAACCAGTGGCAAAAATAAACTGGAGTGAATTAATTGAAGAAACGAAAGAGTTTATGGGAAAGAACTGGTCTACCGTGGCTGGGGAATACAATGGTCGCTTTTGTAGCGATATTAAGATTGTTGACCCGTTTACTGGCGACAACGTTAGGCTGGGTTCGAGAGCAAAGACAGCAAAAGAAGTAGAGAAAATGGATTACCCAAAGGTTTTTAAAACCAAACGTGATTCAGAGATTAAGGACTATGAGTCCTTCCTATTACACGCAGAAGGAGACTATAATGAAAAAGAACTCTCAGCCATCAGGGCCACCTTTAAGAAAGACTAGACTTCCTAAAAGAGAAGAACAGTTCGCTGTGGTGATGGAGATGTCTGGGGGTTCGAGATTAAAAGCCATGTGTGCTGATGGTAACACACGCATGGTAAGGATAGGTGGTAAATTTAAAAGACGTATGTGGGTGAGAGTAAACGACCTCATACTAATTAAGCCTTGGTCTGTTCAATCAGATACTAAAGCAGACTTCGCGCATAGATACTTACCAACTGAAAGGAAATGGATTATCAATAGAAACATATTACCAGAGGAGTTAAATATATGGTAGAAAAAGAAGAAGAAGTAATAAACGTATTAGAAGAGCATTGGAAAAAGTTAGGAATAGAAGCAAGTTATATGGATTTTACCCGTAGAACTGCTAAGTATCCTAAAGATAGAGAAGCAGAATACCTAATAATAGGGTTAATGAATGAAGCTGGAGAAGTAGGTGGAGCATTCAAGAAAGAGATAAGAGATGATGTAAACAACACAGACCTCATTATAGATGAGATGGGTGATGTTCTATGGTATCTCACTAGACTATGTGATTTTCATGATATAAGAATATCAGATTTAATGAGAGAAAACATGGTCAAACTCTTTAATAGAATGACACCTGAACAAGCTGAAGCTTATAGGTTAGAATGAGTGATATAAAGGAACTGAAAGTAAACACAGAAAATGAACGCAAAGAGTGGATAGAACTTCTATACCATTGTGTTAATTTCCATGAGCAGATAGCACAGGAAGTTAAGTCAGAGATATTAGGTGACGAAGAATCTAAAGCTATGTTTATGTATCATTCCTCTATGTCTAATGCAGTGAGAGATGCCATAGGTTTAATACAGATGTGGGAGATAAAGGAAGAGAATGAAATTAAAACTGCTAAAGAAATCATGGATGAACAAAGGCAGTTAGGTAGACCAGAATGAAAGTACCACTAATAGCAACCGTGAGTCATAGGACTATTGACTTAAGAGATGGCTCACAGAAAATTAAGATATATAGAAACGGAAAGGTAGAAGCTGTTAAGAGTCCTCTTATCCCATATTATTATACTATGGATGAGAATGGCGAAGAGTATAGAACTATTGCCAGTGATAAGAAGATTAAACTTAAGAGGAATAACTACATTCCAAAGAAAGATGCTGTTCCACCAAATGCGTTCTATGATGGTGGACGTGAAGCCCTTCTGGAGCGTTTAGTAATCGAGAACCCTGACTTCTTTAGTCAGCACCCTAACACGGATGATTTAAAGTGTCTCGTGTTCGATATCGAAACGCACTCACCTGATGGGGGTTTTCCTTTTGGTGAGAAGTACCCCGTCGTAGCGATAGGCATAGTAACGTCCACTGGAGAGCGTGAAGTATTATTATGGGATGGTAAAGATGACAGAGATGTTATACTTAAGTTCGCTGAATATGTTCACGATTATGACCCAGACATTATATGTGGTTACAACCTTGTAGGGTATGATATACCCCAAATATTACATAGAGCTAATTTCCATGGCCTTAAAGGCTATAAAAAGATACTTAACAGAGATAACTCTGAGTGGGGTTGGGAGACCCCTAAAGACCAGAAAGAACTGAAGATGAACGCTGGAGGACGCATAGTCCTCGATTTACTGAGGTGGACACGACTTGATTACTCCCTATCAGGTATACCACGAGGTCTCAAGAGTGTGGCAAAAAATTTCGGATTGACTCCATTGGAGCTCGATTTTGCTAACAAAGACCTCTTGGATTATTCCATAGAAGAGATAAACGACTACGTCTTAAGTGACGTTGACGCAACAATGTATCTCTATAACCACTATTTTCCCCAGATACAGTATATCGCAGAGACTTTATGCGTTCCACTGGCAACATATGTCAATGCTCCATCTAGTTATATAACTAAAATATTACAAGGAAGGAGCTTATTTGAGCAAGGTATAGTAACGCTAGATAGAAATAAAGAAAGACATCCAACTATCTTTAAAGCAGACAGGGGGAACTATCAAGCTGCACATATAGAGCTTTATAGTCCCGGATTTCATCAGAAGAATGTAAAGATAGACTTTAGTGCCTTCTATCCCTCTATCGCAATGGCGCTTAATCTTGGTCCAGATACTACACAAATAGTAGGATATGGAGATTATAGCGACAAGTTAGAGTATATAGATGACATACTTTACGTACCTGATAACAAGGTGGGTAAAAGACTAATGGTTAAAATAGACCAGTCTAGGAAGAGCTGTCTATATAAGATGTGTACTGAGTTCACAGAAATGCGAAAGCCTTATAAGCTTAGCTCGACGAAAGAAGATAAGAGCAAATCAAATGCTCTTAAAATAATGGTGAATACATTCTATGGTGCAAACGCTAATCCTTATATTACTTATGGTGACATGGGTGTTGGTATTACTATCACAGCAGTTGCGCGCTGGCTCCTTCTATCAGCTGTCGATATTATCCGTGCGAGATATGGAGAGGATGCTGTGGTATATGTTCATACTGATGGGATTAATACTAATGTGGATGTTGATGAGTCATGGGTAGTAAAACGGTTGAGGGCCTTATTAACACATGTTATTCCTGATGCTGAGTCGAGCCATATATCTATGGATAAAGACTATTTTAAAGAAGGCGTATGGTTACAAGTAGGTAACTATGTATTAAGAAATGAAGATGGTAGTCTTACTAAACATGGAAGTACGTTTAAGGCAACGAGTCGTTCTCAATTTTATTTAAAGGTATTAGATAAAATCATAGAGAACCGTATAAACAATACTGTCAACAGTACTTTCATTGAGAAGCTATACGATTTGAAAGAATATGAATTAGAAGACTTCGTCATGCGTAAGAGTCAAGGTCGTAAGAAAGAAGATTATAAATCTGAGACTGATTTAATATTAAAACTTATTGCTATGGGTGAAGCTATTGGTATGGAATCTACAGAAGGAACTACTTATTACTATGTTAAGACTAAAGAAGGTTATAAGTTAGTATCTACTGTCAAAGATATAGATGAGATAGATATGAGATACTATTGGGATACTATTAGTACATTATTACAGAAGTTCCAATTACAAACATGGATAAAGAAAAGACCACCCTTAACAGTATTAGATAGTAAACAACAGAGTTTAATGGAGTGGATATGAAGCCACAATCTTTATATACTCGACTGGCCTATAACTATGTAGTTGCGGAGTCTGCTTCGAACAGCACGGCTTTGTCAACCAATAAACAGGAGAATAATAATGGATGAAAATGACGGTAAAGGACTTGCTTCGTTCTTGAAGGAAAAAGAAGTTAAAGTAGTATGGCGAGAAGAGGAAAAGACGAAAGTCGGAAGAGGAATGATAGTGAACGATGACGATAATTTTGTATACCTTACTGGTGAAAAAGGAACAGTCGTAGTCAATAAAAGAGATATCATTGCTATAAAACAGTGAGATAGACTATGAAGAACCCTCCACAGCAAGCAGGAGCTCAAGCTCCCTACGAATACACAACACCTACTAAAGGTAAGTTAAGATTAATGCCTATATCAGATAGCTTATGGGCACCTACTGGATTTGGAACTAATACTAAAAATGTTTCAGCTCTTCTAACAAAGGATGGACACCATATAGGTTATGGTGGTTGTCAGAACCCACAACATGTGCCTTGTGATATATACTGGCCATTGGGTCAAGAAGAGGAATATTATACAGTTGAGAACCTTCCAATAATGAATCCGGGCCAAGAAAAGTTCGGAGAGAAATCATTCCCTACATGGATAGATAACTTTAAACCTCATGTTGTCTGGACACATTTAGATTTCCAGATGTTTCAACACGTAGCAGCATATAAAAGTCCTGCTCAAGCAAACGTACCTCTCATTGATAGTGAGACTGGTAAACAGTTAAACACTAAACAACAAAGAGAAATGTTTAAAGAAATATATAAGGATATGAAACGTCGTAGTAAATGGAAGTGGGCAGCCACTATACCATTCGATGGAACACCTTGTGTTAAATCATGGCAGGCATTGTTAGATGAGATTGACTATAAGATATGTATGTCTAGATATGGACAGATAGTTGCTGAAGACCAGTTCACTGGTTGTGAGAACACATACTACATACCACATGGAGTTGACGCAAAGAATACTTTTAAACCAATTCTAAACCCTAGATATGGTGAGAATAAATTGGTGGATTTAGTAGGAGATGCATTTGTAGTTGGTTGTGTAGCACGTAATCAACATAGAAAGAACATACCTCAGTTAATTAAAGGCTTTAAAGAGTTTGTAGATAGGAACGATTTAACACCAAAAGATGTAAGACTAATACTACATATGGATTGGAATGATGCAATGGGATGGAAATTCCCTGCATTTGCAGCACAATATGGTTTAGAAGATTACTTACTACCTCCTTTAATGGGAGTATTAGATTTAGGTCAAGCTCTTACAGAAGAAGATATGGTCCATCTTTATAATTGTATGGACGCATTTGTATTACCAACAGCTGGTGAAGGATTTGGTATACCTACGATAGAAGCTATGGCTTGTGGAGTACCACCATTAGTAACCAATTATACTACAGGATGGGAAATCATAAGAGAAGATGACCCTTCAACCGCAGATATACCCTTATACCCATTAGGTGGAGAACCTAACGGCGATGAGAAAGAAAACGGTAGAGATAAATTAATAGAAGAAGACATATGTGAAGCAGGTATACTATTACCTTACAAAGATATGTGGTGGGATACACCTGCTAGAGCAGCACCACAGAGAGCTATATGTTCTTCTGTCGCAATAGCAGATGGATTAGATTACTTATATCATAACCCTGATAAGAAATTAAAGATGGGTAAAGCAGCAAGAGCTAAGGCTCTTAAAGAATACGATTGGGAACCAGTTGGTCAGAAATGGATTGATATGGCTCACCAATGGGAGAAAGATTGCATTTAGTATTTGGACTAGATGGGGTTATATGTAAACCCGAAGATAAGATGTTGTGGAAACATGCACAACCATTATTGAATGTAATTGAATTTATGCAATATATTAAGGATAGAGGACATCATATTACTATATGGTGTGAACGTCCTAATACGTTGGAAGTGAAGTTTGTAACAGAACAGTGGTTGAATTTACAACAGGTTCCGTATGATAGGTTATTGTTTGATAAACCTAAGAATCCTATATATGTAGATGAAACACCACCTAATGCTAAATATCATAGTGGTATAGGAGATAATGATATAGTAGCTATGTTATTTGAGGAATGGAAAGAATGGAAGAAAGAAACGCAAAAGGAATAGGAGGGGTTGGACCTCTCGTAAAGGTGACGTGGTTAGATGCAGCACAACAAATTAAAGTCCACGCATTAAATTTTAATAAACCAGAGTCTCACTTAGCTGTATGTGAGACGATAGGAGAGCTAGTATTTAGAGACAGTAAAGCTTTAATACTGGTCCAGCATTGGTCAGATACAGATGGTATTGATATACTTGCGATACCTAGAGACTGGACACAAAAAGTAGAAGTGTTAGAAGTAGCAGGAGAAGAATGTACTATAGAGAATTTGGAATCCCAGCAAGAATCGCCAAGTGTTACTCAGTCGAAGAACTCGAAACACAAATAGGTAAGTATAACGGAAAGAGGAATTGTTATGCTAGCGTATATGTTTTTGATAATACTCGCGACAAGCCAGATGGTAAAACTAATTACGAGACCGCTGTTCTCAATACTGTTTGGTTCGATTTCGATGATAATAAGGATGTCAAGAAATGTTTGATGGATGTGAGAAGATTTATACGCCAGTTCTGCAAACCACTAAAGATTACCCCAAGGATATATCTTACAGGGGGAAAGGGCTTTCAAATGAATATAGACTTTCATTCGCCAGTGGACTTACCC
>Ga0080013_1005490_pt1 | contig 11791 bp, 12 predicted proteins | sample ETNvirenome_6_85_FD_69236 | JGI IMG/M metagenome (GOLD analysis project Ga0080013, IMG submission 69236) | Marine viral communities from the Pacific Ocean - ETNP_6_85 (SPADES assembly) (version 2) | ecosystem: Environmental > Aquatic > Marine > Oceanic | place: Pacific Ocean | collected 2013-06-19 | reverse complement strand
TGCGTGAAATGAATATCCTTAAGTACTACAGGCTCACACGAAAGTGGGCCTGTAAGACTTACGGGTTAACAGATGCAGATTTAGAATTATTAATTTATTTAGATTGTAAAGGAAGATTTACACGACAAGGTTTTAAGGATGGTACCTACACAATGAGTTGGGATAATAATCGTTGGGTGAAACTTAAAAAAGCAGGTTGGATAGAAACCTGGAGACACAGAAACAGAACAACAATAAAATACTCGGTGTTTAAAACATCATTCAAATGTTCTCAGTTAATATCTAGAATATATAGAGTGTTGTTAGGTGAAGAGGATTTACCAACATCAGAAAGAAGTGTTTTTTATAACAATAAAACATATACAGATAAGGTTTTTAATAAATCCATAGATGATATGATAAAAGATAAAACTAGATAATATGGGGTTTAAACTAGGAACAGAAAGAGGTAACCATGCTGTTAGCGGTGAAATTAGGACTAAGTTTCGTTTTCATAAAGAAAGCGGTGACCCTGATTTATCTGTACCTGGAACACCTGTTATTAGAAAAAGACTAGAACCAGGGATACTAGGTGAAGCTAATATGGATGGAAGTATATACGTTAGTGACCAACTAGATCCAAGCAGTCTAGAAATGAGGGAAACAATAAATCATGAGATGCGACACGCTACCGATATGAAGATAGGTAAGACGGAGTACGCAGATGATTATGTAAAACACAATGGAGATACTTTTCCTAGAGAGACTAGAAACGGTAAGGATATGATACTTGTCTATGGCGAGTGGAAAGAAGCTGGAGACGAAGGTTTTCCTTGGGAAGACGACGCAAATAACGGAAATATTTAAATATGAGTATTTTAAGTACAATATTTTCAGGTGGAACTAAAGATCTTGTAGAAGGCGTAGGTAACGTTATAGACGACCTACACACATCGAAAGAAGAGAAACTTGAAGCTGAACAAAAAATTAAAGAGATAGTAGCCTCTTACCAAGCTACTTTAGAAAAAGAAATTTCAACAAGATGGGATGCGGATATGAAATCCGATTCTTGGTTGAGTAAAAATGTTAGACCATTAGTTTTAATATTCTTAGTTATATCAACAGTATTATTGATATTTATCGATGCTGGGGTTATAAACTTCGTAGTTGAAGCAAAATGGACTGATCTATTACAAATAGTATTAATAACCGTGATCGGAGCTTACTTCGGTGGTAGATCACTAGAAAAAACAAAAAAATAAAACAATGGGAATAAATTCAACAGAAGTCGCTTATAACTTTGGACAGTTAGGCTCTATGTATACAGCAGCTAGTAACGAGGCAATAAGCCCACCAACAAATAAAGTTTTTATAGCTATAACGATGGTGACAGATACAACGTTCGATTCTAGTACAGGTTTAATTGCGGATAACGATTCTGCTGGTGCTGGATTAGAATATATAGGCACAGCAACAGCGGCTCATAATGTAAGTGATGGCTCGGAGACAACCTCAACGGGTTCTGAAGGTTTAGTAGTCGATTCAGTAATATTTCCAGCAGGTATTACAATATACGGTCGTTGGACTGAAATAGATATTGATACTGGTAGTTGTGTTGCTTATATAGGAGACTAATGTTAGGATTAGGATCTAACATATCTAAGACTGGAAAACTAGGAGTACACGATCTCGGAATTGTGACTAGTGATCTAGTATTAAAACATAATTACGATCTTAGCCCTGTCCAACCACTAAGTGATGGTGCTGCGAGTTTTAATGGTACTAGTGATTTTATACAACTAACCAACGCAATCAGTAATAACGTTTTTTCTATTTCCGCTTGGGTAAATGTGACGGAGGATGCCACTACTAAAACGATTTTAGGCGCTAGAGATGGTGACAACGACGGAGTAGCGTTTTTAGTGAGTACTAGCGAGAGACTTGTGTTACAAATAAATACCTCTGATTCCGCGCAAAGTTCCGCGGCACAACTAACAGCAGGGGTATGGCAACATGTTGTAGGGACTTATGATGGGACAAATATAAAATTATATATAGATGGCATTTTAGTAGAAACAACGGCGGATGCCGGTAGCTCTGAAACTGTGAGTGCCACTACTGCTGCTAGAATTGGGAAATTTGCTTATTCAGGTTCTAGTTGGTTTAACGGATACATATGCAACGTAGGTATATGGGAAGCAGCGTTAGACCAAGATGAAGTAAAATCCATAATGAATAAAAATTACGCAGGACTTACATCTAGCGAGAAAACAGATTTAGTTTCATGGTGGAATTTAGACGAAGAAACAGCTACAGATGGAACAGCAGGAACAGGTGGGGTTAAAGATTATCATAGTACAAATCACGGAACTTTATCATAATGGCGACGACAATACAAACAATAGAATTACCGAAAAAAGCTAGGGCGTTAGATACCTCTGGAAACAACAACCACGGACAAATATATTCTGGTCGAGGATTAGAATTTGATGGGGTTACGGATTATTTATCTATAGCTGATGACGCTTCTATTAGACCAACGGATAACATAACTGTAGCTTGTTGGATTCGCAGAAACAACGCGGCTGCTAGCTACGAAACTATTTTTGGGAAAAGCAACGGATGGACGAATGGGGTATGGCTTGCAATGCTATCAGGACAATTAAGATGCGAACTTGATGGAGCTATAAGCCATAACGATTTTAATTCCTCCGCAGGAGCGTTAAAGTTAAACGTTTGGTATAGAATAGTCATGACATACAACACTACCGATGGTGGGGTTTTATATATTAACGGACAAGTCGTTGACACTATCGCGGCTAATGGCTCAATAACACAAGCGTCATCTACAGCGTATCAAATCGGAGGAAGTGGTTCTTACTTCTTAGACGGTTCAATGTCTAATTTCCAGTTATGGGATACCGCTTGGTCAGCAACCGACGTAACCTACGACTACCTAAACCCAGAATCCCTCGCTTTAAATAGAGGTGGTACATCCCTCACAGAATCCAACCTTAAATTATGGTACCCAATGCAAGATGGTCATAGAGGCCAACAATCATATATTTTAGATGGCGCTAATAGTGGTGCTGTGGTTGATTTGGTTGTTAACGGAGGATTTGATGCAGATACCGGAAGTGCTTTAACTACTAATGATGATTGGTATATAGAAAACGATGGGTGGTCTATAGCAGATAGTAAACTTAGTTGTGATGGTACGCAGAGTACATCTACTAGTGTCCACCAAGAACAAAATATCGCATTTGCTGCGCCAGATGAAGATGGTAAAGTTTGGAAAATAGTATTTACAGTATCTGGTTTTGAGAGTGGAACTGTAAGGGTTGGAATGGGAGGATATGCTTTAGGGTCGACTTTTGCAGCAAATGGGACTCATACCACATATATTAGTCCAACTAATGCGAGTTCTAATAGTAGGGTATATTTACAGGGAAGTTCTACGTTCGTAGGCGACATTGAAAACATAGAAGTATATAGAATTAACGACAAAAACCACGCGACGACTGTATTTTATGGGGATGAGTTGGTTACTAATGGTACGTTTACAGGAATTACGCAAGCAGCATCAACGGCTGGTAGTGAATGGACAACAGGGGCGGGTTGGACTATAGGTAGTGGGATTGCTTCGCGGGCTTCTGAATCAGAGAACACTCATTTAAGCCAAAACGTAGCTATTGTAGCTGGAAGAACGTATGAGGTTAAATATGATAGGACGTACGCGTCTGGAGGAGGGGTAACAAACTTATACTCTGAGTTTGTTACCGATGGCAGTAACACAACGCTTGGTTCTTTAAATAGCACTGTGGTAGAAACTGTAACAGTAACAGATACTTTTACCCCTACGTATTCTGGGGATATGCTTTTGAGAGCATACGGTATTGGTGATTTTACAGGTACGATGGATAATATTACAGTCAAAGAAATCGGCGTAGCTTCAGGCTGGACAGACGCAGATCAACAATTACATATACCGCAAACAGCGTTGCAATCGTATAATGAGTTGTTATGGTGTACTGCATCTGCGGGAACTAACACTATAGTAGAAGTTGCAGATAATTCTAATTTAGATGTTGATGCTTTAGATTTTTCAATATCTTGTTGGATATACCCCATAACTGAAAGTGATTATCTTCCTATATTTAGAAAAGGTGGAGCTGGTGCTGAAGGGTATGTTCTAACTATTAATTCTAGCAATTATATAGCTTTAAATCTTAATGACGGTAGCAGTAATAGTGGTTATACTAATTTAACTGACGCTGTAGTTCCTAGTGGAAAATGGAGTCACGTTGTTGTTACTTGTGATAGAGATTCTGCTACAGGTATTAGATGTTATTTGAATGGAGTATTGCAAACTGCAACTGCTGACCCCACTGGAGAAGACGAAGATATTAGTAATGCTTCTGGTGTAATATTCCTTGGATTTTCTACTAGTGATGCTGATAGTTTTAGTGGTACAGCTACTGAATTTATGTTATTTAAAGATAGTATTTTATCAAGTTCAGAAGTGCTTGAATTGTATAACGATGGTAAAGCTTTGGATGGGACCACTCATTCATTATTTTCCACTAAATGCACCGCGTATTATAGAAATAATGGTTTAAGCTCTTGGTCTAACTTAGCTACCGTAGCTGATTCAGGCGCAACTACTACCGCAGCTGCCGCTGGAGCGGTAAGTGCTGGTGGTACCGAAACAATCCTAATCCCACAAGGCGTAGATTCTACGCGAGATAATCAAGGATTTATAATGAACAAGCAGAAAGATACTAGTTGTTTGAATTTGACTAATGGTAGTGATAATCCGCATGTAGATTTGGGAAGTGAAACGATTGTAGCTGCTGATGACGCTGTGAGTTTTTCAGTGTGGTTAAAACCTGATGACCTTGGTATCAACTACTTTTTTGGAAAAGGCGCTAGCACTGACTACATCGCTATTTGGGATGCTTCCACGGTAAAATATAGAGCTGATAATGCTACTGTTGTTTTCTCAGTGGGAACTTTTGTTCCTGGAGATTGGACTCATCTTACGTTAGTCAAAGCTGGTGGTGGTACTGATGAAATATCTGTTTATCTCAACGGGGTGTTAAACGGAACTGCTGCTACTGACACGGAGACTTCCAACGAACCTTTTGACTATAGATATATAGGAGCGATGGGAGATTCTAGCGATTCTTTTAGGGGATCTGTAGATGGGTTTTTGATATATAACAAGGCTTTAGATGGAACTGAAATACTAAGAAATTATAACGCAACAAAAGGTAGTCACAGAAATTAAAAAATAAAAAATGGCACATTACGAATTATATGTATGTTTAAAGAAAGCAACTTACGAATCTACAATACCAAGTGTATTACAACCTAAACTTGGTTGGAATAACTATACGTACGAAGAAGATGGCGAGACGATAGATTCGACAACAGCTTATACTCCAACGTGGAAAGAAGCGGCGTTTAAAGGAAAACTAGGAGCACCTAGAACAAGTCTAGATGGTAACTTAATAGTAATTAAAGGTGAATTTAGCTTAAGAACTGGTGAGTTATCTGCAATAATAAACCTAGGTAGCGGAATGGATTATCCAAACAACTCTGTATTAACAAAAACTGAAGCACAAACATTAGTGAATGGGGAACTGTTCACCGAGTAATAAATTAAATTAACTTAAATTAAATTAAATGGCAAAAAACACAACGAAGAAAATCAAGGAATTAAAGAAGGAAAAACCTTCTAAAATTACAAACGAAGAATTAAATCAAGTACAATCAGTAATAAACGATGTAAATAGAGCGCAGTTGGAGATTGGAAGTTTTGAAAGTAAAAAACATAATCTTTTACATCACGTAGCGCAATTACAAGAAAGGTTAGGTGAACTACAAGGTGATTTCGAAAAGACTTATGGCACAGCTGATATTAACATCCAAGACGGTACTATAAATCATCCAAAAGAAGATGTCAAAACTGATTAGAAAAATTACCGTAGGTAAAGATTATAAGAACGACGCTATGCATTACGCTGTTGGACAAGAAGTTTATGGTGGACATACTATTTGCGATATAATAGAGGAGAAGGAAAAATACTCTATCTTTATCAAGAAAAACAAAGATGTACTACCGTGGAAAGACTTCAACAAGAACATGGCTGTTTCTGTAGAATATAATCTAGAATACTGATGAAAGCGCCTTTTGACTTTGTTATAAAGCCAAAGGGAAACAGATACAACAATACTACTAAAGTCGGAACTTCAGAATTGATACTTAATACTGAGGTTTATAATCACCAATTTGTGAATAGACAAGCTATTGTTAAATCTGTTCCCACTGCTTTTGAATCAGAAATAAAACCTAAAGACGAAGTTATAGTTCATCACAATGTATTTAGAAGATGGCACGACGTTAAAGGTAAGGAAAGAAATAGTAGAAGTTTCTTTGATGAAAATACTTATCTAGTAAAAGAAGATCAAATATTCTTATACAAAAGATATTGGAGATGGAAAGCAGTGAAAGGATATTGCTTTGTACAACCTATAAAAGATACAAATTATCTTACAGAAGACATAGAAAAACCTTGCGTAGGTAAAATTGTATATACTGATGGTAGTTTTAAAGAGGGTGATTTAGTAGGATTCACACCTTTTTCTACCTATGAATTTATAGTCGATGGAAAGAGATTATATAGAGTTATGACCCAATTTATTACAATTAAATATGAATACCAAGGAAACGAAGAAGAGTATAATCCAAGCTGGGCAGAAAGCAGTGGAGGAACTAATCAAAGTAGCTAAAGAACCTATTGTTGATTCTGGAGATGATATTACTGCTGATAGATTAAAGAACGCCGCGGCTACTAAAAAACTAGCTATATTTGACGCATTCGAAATACTTACAAGAATTCAAGAGGAAGAAAATCTACTTGAGGGCAAAGCACCTGAAGAGAGAAAGGAAAAAATCTTTAAAGGATTCGCAGAAGGTAGATCTAAGTAATGTACAAGCAAAGTTTAGTTAATACAGTTGAGCCGATAAAAAGAACCACTATTACCAGAATGAACAGAGGTAAGAAGTGGAAATACGGTTATAACAAAGAACACGATTTAATTGTATTGTCTCACAATGGAGTTATAGGTGAGATCATAGAAATACAAAATTTAATTATAGCGCTACCTAAACCACCTAAAGAAGTATATAAGCACGAGAAAAACAAATGGGTGAAACAAGAGTATCCCAAGGAGTTAGAACGTATTAAGAACATATTCGATTGGAGGAGTTATCCGGAAAATAACAAAGAAAAATGGTACGATTACATAGACGAAGAGTTTAATCGAAGAGATAAAGGATTCTGGTTCACAAACAATGGTAAACCAACCTGGATAACTGGTACGCACTATATGTATTTACAATGGAGTAAGATTGACGTTGGGGCTCCAGATTATAGAGAGGCGAATAGATTATTTTATATATTTTGGGAGGCGTGTAAAGCAGATAAAAGATGTTATGGAATGTGTTACCTTAAAAACCGTAGATCAGGGTTTTCTTTTATGTCATCAGCTGAAACAGTTAATCTAGCCACTTTAACAGGTGATGCTAGATATGGTATACTTTCTAAAACTGGTTCGGATGCAAAAAAAATGTTTACTGACAAAGTAGTTCCAATTAGCATAAACTACCCATTCTTTTTCAAGCCTATTCAAGACGGTATGGATAGACCTAAAACAGAATTAGCGTATAGAGTACCGGCGTCTAAATTTACAAGGAAAAAGATTACATCTAACGAAAAGTTAGAAGATTTACAGGGATTAGACACAACTATTGATTGGAAGAACACTGGAGATAATAGTTATGACGGAGAAAAATTAAACTTATTAGTTCACGATGAAAGTGGTAAGTGGGAAAGACCCGATAACATATTAAATAACTGGAGAGTTACAAAAACATGTTTACGACTAGGTAGTAGAATAGTTGGTAAATGTATGATGGGCTCGACTTCAAACGCATTAGACAAAGGTGGAGACAATTTTAAAAAATTATACAACGCATCAGATGTCACATCGCGAAATAGAAATGGCCAAACAAAGTCTGGCTTATATTCTTTGTTTATCCCAATGGAATGGAACTACGAAGGATTTATTGACGAGCATGGATATCCAGTCTTCGATAATCCAGATAATGATGTCCTCGGACCAGATGGTGAATTAATAGATGTAGGTATAGTAGAGCACTGGAATAACGAAGTAGAAGGATTAAAATCTGATCAAGATGGATTAAATGAATTTTACAGACAATTCCCAAGAACTACTGAACATGCCTTTAGAGATGAATCTAAAAATAGTATCTTCAATCTTGTTAAAATATACGAACAGATAGATTATAACGAAGGTATAGGTAACTCAGCGGTTTTATCAGTTGGAAATTTTCAATGGGTTAATGGCGTGAAAGATACACAAGTAATTTTCTACCCAGATCCAAAAGGTAGGTTTAAAGTAAGTTGGTTTCCACCAAGTCACATGCAGAATAAAATCGTAATGAAGAACAACGTGAAATATCCTGCGAACGAACACATGGGAGCTTTTGGTTGTGACAGTTATGATATATCAGGGACTGTGGATGGAAAAGGATCTAATGGAGCTTTACATGGATTAACTAAGTTTTCGATGGAAGATTGCCCACCTAATCATATGTTTTTAGAATATGTAGCTAGACCGCAAACAGCTGAGATATTTTTTGAAGATGTATTAATGGCCTTAGTGTTTTACGGAATGCCACTGCTTTGTGAAAATAACAAACCTAGGTTATTATACCATTTAAGAAGAAGAGGTTATAGAGGTTATTCTATGAATAGACCAGATAAGCTTTGGAACAAACTATCTGTAACAGAAAAAGAAATAGGGGGGATACCTAATTCAAGTGAAGATATAAAGCAGGCTCACGCAGCTGCTATTGAGATGTATATACAGAGTCACGTAGGTCATTTAGGTGATGGAAATTATGGAAACATATATTTCAACGAAACTTTAAATGATTGGAGTAGATTCGATATAACAAAGAGAACTAAATTTGACGCATCTATTAGTTCTGGGTTAGCTATTATGGCTTGTAATAGAAATTTATACAGACCTAACGCTAAAATTGAGAAGCAAAAATTAAACATAAATATTGCGAAGTATACTAATACTGGAAACGCATCAAAAATAATAAAGTAAAATATGGCAGAGTCTGTTATAAATAATTATTTCCCTAGTCAAGTTGTAAGCGACGCTGAAAAGCTTAGTTATGACTATGGTTTAAAGATAGCTAAAGCTATTGAATCAGAGTGGTTCCATCAAGATCGTGGACATACTAGATACACTACTACACAAAACAATTTCCACAATTTAAGACTATACGCTCGTGGAGAACAATCAATTCAAAAATACAAAGATGAACTTTCTATAAACGGAGATTTATCATATCTTAATCTAGATTGGAACCCAGTTCCAATTATACCTAAATTTGTAGATATAGTAGTAAATGGTATCGCAGAGAGAATGTACGATATAAAAGCTTATTCACAAGATCCATTTGGAGTGAGCAAACGAACACAATACATGGAATCTATTATAAGAGATATGAAGATGAAGAGTATTGATGCTTACGTGAAAGAAAACTTTAATCTTGACATATCGGAAAGCGATTCAGAAACCTTACCAGCTAACGAAGAAGAATTAGCAATTCATATGCAGTTGTCCTATAAGCAATCTGTTGAATTAGCAGAAGAACAAGCTTTAAAAGTCTTAATGGAAGGAAATGATTATGAGTTAATTAGGAAAAGATTTTACTATGATTTAACAGTATTGGGAATAGGCGCTGTAAAAACAGGATTTACTACTTCAGAAGGAGTAACAATAGATTACGTTGATCCAGCTAATTTAGTATATTCATACACTGAATCACCATATTTTGAAGACGTGTATTATGTTGGAGAAGTAAAAACAATTCCAATTAACGAATTAGCTAAACAATTCCCACATCTAACACATGAGGATCTAGAAGAAATAACCAAAACTAAGTCTACTCATGTAAATAATCATAATCGTGGTGGAGGTAGGTCAGATAATAATTCAGTTCAAATATTATATTTTAACTTCAAAAGTTATATGAATGAAGTTTATAAAATGAAAGAAACTGGATCTGGCGCAGACAAAGCAATAGAAAAAGAAGATACTTTTAATCCTCCGTCAGATAAAGAAGGTGGATATGAAAGATTACATAGATCTATAGAATGTCTTTATGAAGGAGCTATGATTCTTGGTACAGAAAAATTACTTAAATGGGAGATAGCAAAAAATATGATGCGTCCTAAAAGTGATTTTACTAAAGTTAAAATGAATTATTCTATAGTAGCACCAAGAATGTACGAGGGAAAAATAGATTCTTTAGTTAAAAGAATTACCGGGTTTGCAGATATGATCCAACTAACACACTTGAAACTGCAACAAATAATGTCTAGAATGGTTCCAGACGGTGTATATCTTGACGCTGATGGACTAGCTGAAATAGTCTTAGGCAATGGAACAAACTACAATCCACAAGAAGCGTTAAACATGTTCTTTCAGACTGGATCCGTAATTGGGAGATCATTCACTTCTGAAGGCGATATGAATCCTGGTAAGGTACCTATTCAAGAAATAACAAGTGGTAGTGGTGGGAATAAAATGCAAGCTTTAATAGGTACGTATAATTATTATTTACAAATGATAAGGGATGTTACCGGATTAAATGAAGCAAGAGATGGTAGCATGCCGGATAAAGACGCTTTAGTTGGTATACAGAAAATGGCTGCCGCTAACTCCAATACAGCAACGAGACATATATTACAATCTGGACTATTTCTAACAGCCCAAACCGCCGAGTGTTTATCTTTAAGAATTTCTGATATTATAGAATACTCACCTACAAAAGATGCTTTTATACAAGCTATAGGAGCGCATAATGTATCTACATTAGAAGAGATGTCTAATCTGCATTTATATGATTTTGGTATATTTATTGAATTAGCTCCAGATGAAGAAGAGAAAGCTTTATTAGAAAACAATATTCAAGTAGCGCTATCGCAACAAAGTATAGAGTTGGAAGATGCTATCGACGTTAGAGAAATAAAGAATTTAAAATTAGCTAATTCATTGCTAAAAATTAGAAGAAAGAAAAAGATAGATAAAGATCAAAAAATCCAACAGGAGAACATCCAAGCGCAATCACAAGCTAATATCCAAGCACAACAAGCTGCCGCTCAAATGGAGGTTCAGAAAAATCAAGCTGTAACACAGTCTAAAGCTGAACTTGCTCAAGTTGAATCACAATTAGAGATGCAAAGAATGCAAGCTGAAGGAGAACTCAAAAAGATGCTAATGGAACAAGAATTCCAATACAATATGCAGTTACGACAAATGGAAGTTGAGGGAGTTAGAGGTAGAGAAAAAGAAAAGGAAGATCGTAAAGATAAAAGAACAAAAATACAAGCAACACAACAATCAGAAATGATTGACCAAAGAAATAACAAGAAACCACCTAAAAACTTTGAATCATCAGGTAATGATATAATGGGTGGCGGATTCAATTTAGGTATGTTTGAACCTAAATAAACAAATTTATTAACTATTATTATATTATATTATGGCAAAAAAGAAAAAAGAAACAACTGAAGAAGTTGTAGAAAAAGTAGACAACGTAACTAAAGTTGATCTAAAGAAAACTGAAGATAGCAATATCACAAAAGTAGATTTAAGTAAAAAACCAGAAGAAGTAAATGAAACCAAAGAAGAAGTTGTT
>Ga0080013_1005489_pt1 | contig 11791 bp, 14 predicted proteins | sample ETNvirenome_6_85_FD_69236 | JGI IMG/M metagenome (GOLD analysis project Ga0080013, IMG submission 69236) | Marine viral communities from the Pacific Ocean - ETNP_6_85 (SPADES assembly) (version 2) | ecosystem: Environmental > Aquatic > Marine > Oceanic | place: Pacific Ocean | collected 2013-06-19 | reverse complement strand
AATGTTTTAGCTGGATCGTTTCCTTCACTTTCTATTTGTTGTTGACGGAATTTTAATTTAAGATCCGCAATAATATTTTCGCGTTCTGTTTCCCAAGCTGCATCTCCTAAATTAAATATATTTTCATATATCCATTCATCAGATAATAATTTTGAACTTTGTATATCTGTTGCTAATCTTACTTTCTCTTGCCAAATTGCTATCTTTTCTTGCTCATATACTGTAGATGGGGTTGTTAAAGTTAATTCAAAATCAACTAAATCTTCATCTTTGAACCCTTGAGTGTATAAATGTACGATTGCAATTTTAGTTAGTTCAGATACTGCAATTCTTTGAATTCTTTCAATTGTTCTTGCAAATCTAATATCTTCTGCTGCTAATGTTGCTTTCCCCTCTACTTGCTCATCATATCCTAAAAATGCTTTTGGCACTCTTAAAGCTGACATCATTTTATTTCTTAAATATTCTATATCATCTATTGCATTAAAATCTAATCCTGCTACAGATTCAATACCTGTTCCTGAATCACCACCTCTTGTTGGTAAATAAAAATCTTCCATCATATTTTGCATATTGAATTTAAGATTATATTCACCTGTAGTTTGATCAATATAAGGTGTTTTTTTCATCTTGTCGATGATATTCTGCATGTAGGTGTCAACTTCATTTGGTGGAATATTACCAACATCTATTTTGAAAATTCTTTTTTCTGGTGCACGCATAATTCTGTGAATCATCATTGCATCTTCCATCATTGTTAATTGCTTCCAGGTTTTTCTTGCTGGCTCTACCATTGATTTACCATAAGGTAAGAAATTTGCATCACTTAATAATCTAAAGTGAGCTATTTCAAAATTTTGATAATCCATTTGAGCCATTCCACCATCTTGTTTGAAAGTTACTTTATATGGATCTTTTTCGTCTTCACCTTCTTCTCGAGTCATTTCATACGATGATAATGGAACTACATTAACAATACCATATCCTTCTGCAATATCTAATTTTAAGAATGCATCTCCATACTTACACATATTTCTAATCCATGGCCAGAGATTAAATTCAACATTACAAATATCATAAAATAAATTATGTAATATTTTTTGTACATTTTCATTTTGACATTGTATAGTTAATACCTGATCAAATTCATTTTTCATTGTTGATTCATCTGCGTATATATCTAATGCTGAAGATATAATTGCATCTGTATCCATTGTTTCGTAATCAGTATATAATTCATTTTTTTGATACTGAAAATTTTGTTGTGATGGTGTTCCGTACCCAAAATTGATATTTGTTTTTCTTAGTTTAGAAAATCTATCAACACCCATAGTAACTGTATTACCAACTGACTGTAGTCTAGATGTATCTCGTACTTTTAATCTTTTGCCACCAACATTTCTAACAACAACGTTGCTTGAAAATAATTTTTTTAATCTTGAAAATATTGATTTATCTGCCATAATATTTTTCCTCTTTTATAACCTTTATTTTATTAACCACGTAAGATCTTCATCTCCACGTGGACCTTTTTGTACCCAAGGATTGTTGTCTGGTGTATTATTTGTATAAACACCAGGTCCTCGATTTACTTTAATATTATCTAATGCGCTCTTTGTTAAATCCATACCTTTTTGTCTTAACATTAATGCTGTATCCCTTACCCACATCCCTATACTATAAGCCATTACAAGATCATCATTATATCCTGTTTGGGCTTGAGCTTTACTTCCTTTCCAAACGAAAACAAATAATTCGTCAATTAATCTTTTTGAACGAACAATACATGCCTTCTCTCTAAAATAGGTATCTAGCTTTGATATAATTAGTGGTCTCGTCTTCGAAGTAGTCGTAAATCCAGGAACCATCTTTTCTTTAGTCTTTAAGTCATAACGCTTTTTTAATTGTATTTTTGTATCTACTACTGATAGGTCTGCTGAAGAATAAAATAAATTTGGATAGTCTCTGTCTATTGCTGGTTGTATTGCTGCCCAGCCTACGTTGGCATTTTCAATAACTAACAGTGCATTATTCCATTCTGTTGCAGCATTTACCAACATATTTCCAAAATCTTTTGTTGGCAACTGTCCTTTATATTCAGCTACTTGGGTTAATGATTCTACGTCAATAACGTGGAATGTTGAGTAATCTGAAGAATCTCCTCGAGCAACATCAGATGCAATCATATAATCTTTAGAATAATCAGGATATTCCCATAACCAGTAATTTCCATCGAATCCTCTTTTTTCAATAGGTTCTTGTACTTGATTTTCTAAATACCACTGTAATATTGGACCATCCACAAGTGTGTACCCTGATGTAATAAAGTCGCAATCACATTCTTGTGCTGCCATTTTTTCACCGAGTAATTGGTCTTGTTTATCTCGCCAATCCTGTTCACGATCTGGGTGCATTGTCCAGTGTAATTTTATTGGATTAAATCCATTAGTTCCTGCTTCTGCTCCTACCCATGTTTTATGAAAGAAATTTCCTGTTCCGTTTGGTGTTGATAAAACTATTGCTTCTCCTCCAGTTGCAAGAGTTTGTTGTGCTGATGCCCATATTTCGTCAATTTGTTCTACAAATGCAGCTTCATCAATTATTAGTAATGATAGTGCTTCTGAACGGCCAGCGTCTCCTGAGCTAGATACTGCTTTTATTTGAGAGCCACTTGAAAATCTCAATGATAATTTATTATCTTCAACACAATTTCCTTTCACCCATGTAGGTAAATTATCGTGCATTACTCTAACTTTTGTTACAAGGTTTTTCGCAACTTCTTGCTTTGTTGCAATCACAAGGATATTTTTATCATTATGGAATAACATCGTCCATAAAGAATACCCTGCAGTTAGTGTTGAAATACCTAACTGACGTGATTTTAATATTACATTATACTCATTATTTCTAAATTCTGTTAATGATCTTTCTTGAAATGGATATAAATTAAATTTAATTTTACCTTGTTGTGGGTGTTGAATATAACAATACTTTTTCATGAAATGCACAGGGTCTGATGCACATTTCGTGTATTCTAATTTGATTACGTCTTTTAATGATTTTTTTGCCATATATAGTTCACCTATATATAAATATACGGAAAATATATTATATTTCCAACTTATTGCGGTAAACTATAATCTATAATATGTATTATTGCTATTGTACCTATCATACCTAAAACAACTCCTCCAGCAGGTGAGTTCCAGAATTTATTTCTTTTATCTAATTCTTTTCTGTAAAGATTTATATTTTCATTTAGAAATGATTTTTGTTGTACTAATAATGATATTTGAAGTGAATCATTAGCTGTTATTTTTTTATTAACAAAAATAATACTATTCAAATCTGAAATATATAAGTCTTGTTTTATAATTACAGAATCTTGTGAAGTAATTTTTAATTTATATTCTGTATTAAGTTGTTTTGAAATTTCGTAGGCTTTCTTATAATCTTTATTCTGCGAAAAGCAGTTAAAAGTAATAAGTAATAATATAATTGTAACTAATTTTTTCATGTGTAACCTTTTTATTTATCTATTGATACTTAAATGTCCCGGGCGTTGATCCCCATCTTTTCATAATCTTGGACATCTCGGCTTTAATCCCATCTTTTCTAAATGGTCCACCTATTTTATCTGCTTGTTTTATGTACTTGTTGACCACTTTATTTAGCTCACTTTCAAACTTCTTTAACATATCTGCACGTTTTTTATCTTCATCTGGAGATATAGTTCCGTCTGAATTTGCTTCTTTAACTGCTTTTTTACCAGTTACTGGATTCCATTTCATTTTCATGAGTTTAGATGATGGTAAGTCACCTAGAACACTTTCATTTATTTGTTTAAGTGTTTTTTTGTCGATTAAATCTTGTAGTCTTGTTTTCATAAGTTTTTCTCCGCTTCTGCTAGAGCTGCTTCTAAATCCGCTATTGTTTGGTCGTTCTTTTTAACGTTCTTCTTTGCGTCTTTAACTTCTTTACTTCTACCATCTGCAGTTTTTGTTAAATCGGTTAGTTCATTGGTTAATATTTCTTTTTCAGCTTTGACGTCCTGAATTTGAGATTCTAACCGTTTAACCTCAGCATCGTTCTTTGCAATCTTAGGATTTACTTTGCGTCGATTGCCCATTGCTTTCGCAGCTAATAAAATTCCTAGAATTGTACCAATTCCGCTAATAATAAATAAGAGATACTTCTTGAATTTACTCACCTTTATTCCTCTTTATTCACCTTTTTTTATACGCTCTCCGGGTTTGCTTTCCATTTCACCCGGGTTGAATTTGTATTTTGCTTTAATATATTTGTTAAAATATGTATATGTTTGAGTTAGTAATTTTTGATTATCGTCTAGAGATTTCATATTTGCAATGATAGTATCTCTGTCAATAGCATTCTGCTCTGGTGATTTAGCAGAATCATTAGGTTTCATTAACAATGAAATATAGTTAGGTAACGTACCTAATGTTGTTTGCATATTCATTACATAATCAGTCATAGAGGTAATCATTTGAGTTAATTTCTCATCACCTTGTTCTTGCTCTTGTTCAAGCAAGTATTGTTGTCTGCGCCATTTTCTATCGTCAAATTTCATATTATACTGCCTCTTCTTCTGATGTTGCAGGACCTACACCTAAATTAAATCCTTTATTTGAAACGTGTTCACCAACATTACCTGCAGCGTATATTCCAAATACCCATTTTACAAATTCAGCCCATTGGCCGAAGTCCGCTTGTCCAGTTGCTACAAATACTATTGATGCTAAAAATAGTATCATTGCAAACATTAACTTTTTACTCTGAAGTTGTCCCTTTAACATTGACATTTTTGTCTCCTTGATCTAATTTTTCTAAAAGTTCATCTTTGAACTTTTCAAATTGTTTATCTATACTTGATTCTATCGCTTCTGCTGATTGTGGTAGATTCCATTTATCTATTGTTCCATCACTATTAACATATTCTGTTCTTGTAAATTTTTGTTTTAACATTTCAACATCTTTGGATGCATCTTTTAAGAAACTATTTACGTTTTTTCTAATCTTGTTACGCTCCCAATTATCAAACTCTTCATGTCTCTTATTTTTCAAATACCCCTCACACATCAATAATGTTTCAGCTTTTACTACACAATCATGACACTTTCCCTCACGTATTATGAATTGTTTATCAAAACTTGTTGCCTGTTTATTACATTCGGCACAAAAAGCGGTGCTAGTGACTTTTCTTATATCCTTTAATCGTGATACTTTAGCTTTATATCCGTTTTTTTGAACCCAAGATTGTCCGTTTTTATCTGTCCAGGAATCGCCAATTTTTCGTTCAATAGATTTTTTTTCATATCCTTTAGATTTTTGAGTTTGAGTTCTGTGCTCTCCTCGAATCATCTCATTTACAGCTTTTACATTATTTAACTTTGACATAATTTACCCTTTATTTATTTCTTTATCTATAACTTTATTAACATATTCTTTAATAGCTCCATCGAATATATTAACTGCTTTTGCTTTTTTTTGTGCTTCTTTTTCTTTATCACTAAGTGGCATTAATTTTTTAATTCTAAAAGCTAGCATCTTCATTCCATTGATAGTAGGTTGACCTTTATCATCAGTTCCAAATTTCTTAACTACGACTTTTTTATTCTTAAATTTCCCAGTTAATATTGTATCGCCTATTTGTACGTCTATATTCATATATTATAAGTATGTTATCTTTTAATAAAACATGTTAGAATGCCATCATTCCTGTAATTTGGTTGACTGGAGCAAATGCTCCGGTTAATTTATAAGTATTTCCTTTATATACAAAAACTAGACCTTCACTTGGGATTATAGTCTTAAAACCACCAATTGCTTCTACTTTAGCAAGCTGAGTTTTAAGTCTATTTAACTTTTTTAAGTTTCCTCCTTTTCTAACATCACTTATAGCTTTTGCTACTTGACGTCGTACATTTTGAACAGCTCTATCTGGACTTGCTGCTAAGAATCCCTCTACATTTTTAAGTACCTCTGCTCCTAATTCAAAAAATAAAGTTTCAAACGGAAACATATTTTTCTTCACTTGATCTGCATAGTTTATTTTATCAAATCCTTTTGCTTTGTCTAGCATTTTTTCGTCAGGTATGTTTTGCTTATTTAACCTAAATGATTTGTCAAAAAATGCCCAACGTTTTACTAACCCCATTTTGAGTATATTATCTATACCTTTGAACTGTTTGTCTACAAAGTTTTCCCACCAAGCTTGATGGTACTCATTAAATGTATTTGAATCTTTCATACCATATTGTGACATTAATCTAGAAAGCTTTCCGTAAAAGTATGGCTTTTTAGCTCCAAAATCTTGATGAGGTTTAACTGTTAATTGTCTTGGACCAATTATACTGAAACTTTTCTGCATGTGTTGGTTTATTTGTGCTATCATCCCTGCTAGAACTCTAGCTCCTCCAGAAACAGCACCTATAGCTGAACCGTTTTTATATTGAAGCACGTTATGAAACTGTAGATATGGAGCATCATACATAATTACATTTGCTGATGCTGGGTACATGATTTCCATGTTTACCCAATTATTTCCATCATCAAATATTTTCTTTTTCTGTTTATCACTTAAACCACTGATTGCTTTACTAAGATCTCTCATTGCATAATTAAAGGCTTTTTCTATATTACCTCTGTTTGCAAATTTTAATTTTACACCTTTTGCATTCATTCCACCCCGCTTAACATCACCAGTATTTCTAGCAGCCTTTAATCCGTTATTCCAGGTGATAAATAAATTCTGACCGTCTGTTTTTTCTGTTGCAGTTTTTTCTAAATCTAAATGACCTTGTAGTGCATTATCAATAATTTGCTTGAAATCTCCAAATGTTAAACCTCTATCGTCAAATGGATGGGCCATATGACCGTAAGCTCCTCCTTCTGCTATAAGGTGTTTTACTTCTTCTGATATAGTAAGATCTTTTAATTTTTTAACTGCTTTTTTAGCTTGACGATCAGGTTTATTTATTTTAGCAACTTTCTTAACCATTTTGGTTATTGTTTTATCAGGTCTGTTTGGTTCTTTGATTTTATCACCTTCGATATTTTTCTTTTCTTTTGCTTCTTCTGAATCTACCCAATTCACTAATTGCATACCCACTTCTGTTGCAACTCCTTTAATATGTTTTTTCCATTTTCGATATGCTGCACTTTGAGACATATCTACTTGGTTCATTGGTGTTTTTACACCTTGATCTCCAGCTGGAAAAAATGATACTGCTGTAACAGGGCCTTTTGGGTATTTTACAGATCGTCTATGACCTTCTGGTGTAGGTATATCATCAGATGCTCTAACTGGTTGTCCAGATCCTTTATCAAGTACATAATTTAATACTAGCCATCCCATTCGTTCAGCAACTTTTCTTTGACCTTTTTTATATGACCTTAAACTACCAAATCCGTGAGATGGTCCATCATCTACTTCCTCCATTTTTGCACCACCAGTTCTAGAAACTTCTGATATCATTTTAGCAAAATCATTTTCTACTATAAATTGTTCAAATATTGACTCATTTAATTTTTCTAATTTTTTAACTATCCAATCATAATTTCTAAGATTAGATCTACCAAATATACTTGTAAATATTTCTTGTTTTTCTTTTTTATCTAATGATTTATCTCCTAATACGGCTCGTAATGTAGTACCTGACATTTCTCCGTGACCTGGTACATTCATTGAAACGTGAGGAGCTATGAATGTATAGCCTCCATCTCTATAACCTACTTCTGCTTTTCCTTTCCATGGTCTGAAGAATTTTCCTTTCAGTCTACTTGCATCTTTTCTACCAACAACAAAAACTGCAGCTGTTGTTTCAGGATCGTATCGTTTTAATATCTCTTCTGCTTTATATGGATTTTTAACTTGTTTAAGGTTACCGCCTAACCCATAAGCAGAAATTATTTTTTTCTTTTCTGCAAAATTAAATGGAGATTTAGGTAAAGCTACTTTATTAGATGTAGCAATAAACTTATCTTTGAATGGTATTGATTTGAAAGCTTGCGCGTGGTGAGCTCCCATTGGTTGAAACCTACCTGGGTAAATTGCAACAATAGTTTTAATTTCTTTTTGCTCTTTGATAACTTGTTCTGCTACCCAACCGCCTAATGTTTGTTTTGTATTCATAATAATAAGTAGTTATTTATTCATCTATTAATGGGACATATTCAATATTATCAAATTCCCATTCTTCTACACCTGTTCCATCACCAACCCAATCACTATTATTAGTAAAAGTATATTCAGATAAAGCTGTTGCGTTTGCAAATTCATTTAGGTTAGTTGAAACAGTATCAGTTGTTAATATTATTCTTTTACTTCTATCCATACTTTTAAGCATGAATGATATATTACCTTTTGTTAAGGTATTAAATACTTCTTCTGTTACTATATAATAATTCATTATTTTGCTCCTACAGCTGAGTCGCCCAGTATTTCAAAATCAGGACCACCATCTATTTCATTACTTCCATCGCTTTCAAAATTCCACCAACCTACACAATCACTATAAGCAGTATGGTCTTCTATATTCATTGGCTCACCACTGTTATATAATTCGGTTACTTCTGCAGAGCTTAATACTTTATCCCAAATTGTGACTCCATTAAATTTAGTTGCAGTACTATCACCACTTTTATTATAATTTGGTTCCCAACTAGTAGAAGCTAAGAAAATTTGTTTATTGTTCCTACCCATTTCAGGTGTACCGCTTCCTCCACCACTTTCATAATAACCAGTACCACAATCAGTAGCATTCCAATATAATTTTAGATTATCAGGTGCTGCGGAATTAGATGTTCCTTTAGTAATCGTTATTAAAGTATAATCATCGTCTCCAACGTTTCCTCTATTGTCTGCAGTCCAATATGATGATTCTAAACCAGCTGCAGAGTAAGCAGTTGGCATATTATCTGAATCATGGAAATACCAAAATTGTTGTTTTCTAGCACTACCACTACTCCCCCATTGTACATTTAATCGATTGTTTTGATGAGTATAGTAAATTCTATATAAATCATTCCAAGCAGAAGAAGCTCCTACATCTGTGGATGAGAACAAATGTATAGAGGTATTTAACTCAGCGCTCCATCCTACTTTAACCCAAAAAGAAACTGTAAATGCATCTTCATGGTCAAATGCATATGCAGCACCATCATCTGATATGAAAACAGCTTCATCAGCTCCTGTTGATATTGATTTAGCTACTGCATTGTCATCTGTAAAAGCTGCTGCAAAGCTAGCTGCTGCAGCATTTATTTTATTTATGCTAAGCTTAGCTAAACTATTTACTTTAGCTAAACTCGCTACTGCTAATGAACTTACTTTACCTATACCCATTATCCTGCTGTCACCTCTACAAATGTTTTGTCAGGATCGAAATATATTATTCCATCAGAAGTATCTAAACAATAACCTATAATACGTATATTATCAGTATCACTAGCAGGAGCTGTTATAGTGGTGTCTCCAGCTATTTCTGATGATAAATATAATACAGCTCCAATTGCTCCTGATGCGGCAGGGTTATGGTCCAAGGTTACCATACCTTTTAATAACATCCCATCAGCTGAACTTGTTCCTAAAGCTACTGCCAACATTCCTTTTGCTGTATCCTCTGCATTTGCATTTGTTTGGGCCCAAGTAGCTTCACCACCAGCTTCATCTAAATAATATATTGTGCCCGCTGTTGTTTCACCTGCTCCAAAATAAACAATGTCAGCACCTCTGTGGTCTGAAGGTGTAGTACTTGGTAACTCAAGTTTACGACCAACATTTGCTGCAAGAAAACCTACTGTAAGTAAACTTTCGGCAGGATTATATGATAAGTTCCCATCAGATTCTAAACCTATATTACCACCGTCGACATCGCCACCCGATGTAAATATAATGGCGTTAGTTTCATTTGTATTTTCGTTATCTGTGATAGTAACAGTTGTCGCTACAGTTGCTGTTCCTGCTGTTAAACTTGTTGCTGTCCCTGTTAAGTTTGTTGCAACACCACTTGCTGGTGTTCCTAATGCTGGTGCTACTAAAACCATACCAGAAGCCATTGTTCCTTGAGATATATTAGCCGCTGGTAAACCTGAACAATTTGTTAATGTTCCAGCACTTGGTGTTCCAATATCTGGTGTTGTTAATGCAATCCCAGCAAGAGCAAAGTCTGCACCTGAACCTCTATTATGTGCAATTGAAGTTGTTCCAATATAAAATGTATCTGCAGGTTGGACAAAGTATGAATCAGCTCTTGTTGCTGCTGTTCCTAAGCCTATTGCTGTACGTACTCCAGCAGCATCAGTAGCTCCTGTGCCGCCTTCTGCTATGGCCAATGGTGTGTCTAATGTTAGTGATGATAAGTCAGCAGTTGAACCGCTAGCGACTATTTTTTTCCATGATGGCATATTTTATCTCCGATTACGGTTGGTTACTATAAAAGCCCACTTCCCAATGTTGCCAAAACATCAGGCCAATAACTTTCTATATATTATAAATATATAGTTTATTTTTTATTTTTCTCTATTTTCTTTTGTTCTTTATCAACAAGCTTTTGAAGCTTTATTAATACTTCTGCAACATAGGGTGCGTCTGACCCTTTAATTTGTATATTACCTACAGCTGTCGTTAGAAAGCCATAATCTTGTATACTTAACATAACTATTCTCCTTTGAGATATTCTTTTTGAAGTTTTGCTGTGAGATGATAGAGAGGGTCTATCATTTCACCATTAAAATTTGAATTCTTAACTAATTGAAGAAGAATACCCATTTCCTCTCTAGTTAATTGAACTATTGATATTTGTGTTCGTGTGTTTCTACCGGTTGCTTTACTAATAGCTTTGCCTGATTTGAATGCCATCCATAACCTCTTTAACATAATTTTTATTCAACGTAAATATAGATATCACTTGATTCAATTTTTATATTACCATTTTTGCTATAATTAGCATCGTCTGCTGTTACGACGCAAGATACATAAGCATCTGGTGCAATAGTAGTATCATCTTCTGCAGCTCCCGTAAAATCAATTCCCCATCTACTTTCTGATTCGTCCCAACCTAATGCCGTTCCTTGTCCTTCAATAATAATACCACCATCAGATGCAGCACCACCATTGTTTAAATTAACAAATTTATCTTCTACATTTAAGTTTGCTACATTTACAGTAACAGTATCACCAGAAACAGTTAAGTCACCGTCTATTGTTACATCGTCTCCAAATGTAACTCCAGAACCATAAGCTGCAAATAAAGTTGCCATATCAGCGGCTGTCTGGTCAGCTGCCCAACTTGAATCATTGTTAAAAGCTGATAATTTTATTTCACTTATTTGTTTTCGTTTTTGAGAACCATTATCTAAATAAACTAATTCGTCTTGTGTTGAGTGTACATCTGCTGTACCATCTGTTAATTCAGATAAATCAACAGCTATTGTTACTGCTCCAGTAGCTGAGTCTACATCAATTAAAGCACCTGCAACATTTGAAGTAACCCCTGCATTTGTAAGTGTTACTGTACCAGATGTTCCTCCACCTGACATACCAGTACCAGCTGTTACTCCAGTTATATCACCAGTATTAGTTGTATAACCGTAATCTAATATTCTATCATCAATAGCAGCGGCTGTCATTATTGAAGTGTCACTATCTGCAAAACTAGTACCTGAATCTTGAATTTTGGTTATACCAACTTCAGCGTCGTCAGTATATTCAGCTAAGGTAAGTGTACCTGCTGTTGAAAATCCTGCAGCTGTTATAGTACCAGATGTT
>Ga0080013_1005488_pt1 | contig 11792 bp, 9 predicted proteins | sample ETNvirenome_6_85_FD_69236 | JGI IMG/M metagenome (GOLD analysis project Ga0080013, IMG submission 69236) | Marine viral communities from the Pacific Ocean - ETNP_6_85 (SPADES assembly) (version 2) | ecosystem: Environmental > Aquatic > Marine > Oceanic | place: Pacific Ocean | collected 2013-06-19 | reverse complement strand
TCTGAATTAATTTTCCAATCTCAAGATCGCTAACCTCGCTCATAGTTCGTTTCCTATAATATCCTTGCGCCTGTCTGATCTGTTTGCTGGCCTGTCATCAGACCAAAGTACCGGGCCACCTGAGAATATGAGGCAAGCGGTGTTATCCTTTACCCCTATTAGGCTGAATGTTCCATCTTCTCCACTGTCTACAGTTAGATATATGTCTACCGCACCTCTGGATTTCGTTAGGATTGCCCTGATTACTTCCCCATACTGATGCTCAAGGAAGTGGAACATCCCAGCAGAATCACGGCTGCAATAGAGCATGAACTGTGCGGGTACAGATTGGGTTCCGGGCGGGGGCATGACGTTCTGTCGTTGCTCCGCAAAGGCGGGCGCTACGAGCAACGTGAGCGCGATTATTAGAGTTCTCATATCACTTTTTTAAGCAATGGGTTTTGTTCTTCTCCCCGCATGACTGCCCTGATTAGTTTCAATAGCTCGTCTGCCTCTCTATCCCTTCCCGCGCGCTTTGCCCGATTCAAGTATTGCTTTAAAAGAGACAGGTCTTTCTGGAGATTACGTCTAGCCCAGTATCTTCCTTTCTGCTCATCCACAGGATAGGCTCGCACACCAGTGATATAACGGAGAAGTCTTGATCCCCTTTCCAGATCATACCCTCCTGTTCCCTCCCGTTCTACACCGAACACAGATGGGGTTCTGGCAATCTCCCCGGATGGCTGTAGTAATGCTTCTCCGAACATCCCGTAAGGATTAAGTCTATTTAATTCCGCGATAGGAATAAGGTTCTCTGCCATCTTAGCTATTCTCTTAGGCATCTTGACCCCAAGGAAATCCTGAGTCTGCCCTTTATACTTTTGTATTGCCTTGTTTCTGTAGGTGCTATAGTTCTTCCATTGCTCCAAAGGTTCCTTTATAAACGGGGATACCATCTCAGCAATCAACTGTCCGGGACTCCCTAACCTCTCAAGGTCAGCTACTGGTGCATAGTTAAGGAGAGATACTAGGTTCCAGATGTCTCCCTCTGCTTCCTTCCCTATGTATATGGGGACTCTCTTTCCCCACCATTCTGTAAATTCCGGGTCAGGTCTTCCATGCTTGTACTCAATGTTTTCCCTAGCGGTCGTTATCTTCTGGTATCTTTGGGGGTTTTTCAGGATAGCCTCTATCTGTGCAGGGATATTCTTTCTTGACCATGTATAAAAAGGGATGACTCTTTTGAGTACGTTGCGCTCAAAGGAAGTCAGGTCGGAGTAATCAAACAAAGTTTTCTTTACTAACCATCCCGCTTCATCAGCACTCTTTCCTTTCCGGAGCGCATTCAAAAAGACTGCCATACGCGCGTTCCCTTCCACCATATTACCGAAACCAAAACCCCATTTTAATGGGAGAGACTGACTGCCAAACACCTTCCCCTGCATACCACCCAAAGGAATATTAGACCCCATCTCACGAGTAGACGATTCTGATCTCTTCAAGAGTTTGTATTTCTCTCTCTGGTTCTTGGCCATTCCTTGGAAAAAACCTATCCCACCCCTAGCAACATCTTCTTCCAAGATATTTACGATATCACCACTATACTGACCACGACCTAACACGCCACGCTCTAAGGCTAAGTCCATGACTTCCTTAGAAGAAAGGTTTACAGTATCCCCATCCACCTTCATCTTTACCATCACATTATCTGTGGGGAGATCATTCCTCCATGCAGCGTTCTGTATTCTTCCCGCATCACGGTAAGCGGCCATACCGGATGGCCCCTTTACACCAGCTATCGAATAAGAGTTCCAGACATTACCAACAAAGTTTCTCATATGGTATGCTGGACGTACACCCAAAGACCACATCTTCCAGAGTCCCTGTACACCATCAAAGAACTTAACGAATTCATTAGTCGAGGGGACATGCTCAAAGTTTTTCCAGCTACGCTCAATTATCTTACCAACCTCTGGATCAAAGTAAACCCCCTTCAGGGCGGGTTGGTTTTTAATCTCCTCCATGTTTTTCAGCTTTGTTTTAGAGCCGAATCTCTCTCCAAGAGCTTTCAGGAAATTAATTCCAGAGAGAGCTTCCGCAGAACGGCCCTTCCTTATTCCCATAAGTAAAGCAGAATCCTCATGAAAGTATGGGGTTGGATTCTTTATACCCATGTGTTTAGCATGGGCTACATGACGATCATTTATATCTTTTGCAGTGCTTTTTATATCACGAGCAAGCGCGCTTGTATGTGTTTCCGGGTATCCCTTTTTCCTCCAGCTAAATAAGTCTTTAAAGGAGTTGGAACCACTCCTCTGCCTAGCAGCTTGAGTGAGGAAGTGTAATATATAATTACTTACACCAAGTTCTTCAGCCCTTTCTACAACATCAGTTATCTTCATTCCTGCCGCAAGCTCTTCGTCTAGAATTCCTTTGTACATATCTCTAAGTCTATTAGAAAGTGCTAATGCCTCATCACTCTCCATTCCCAGCTCACGAGCCAAGACTTGGGCAGAGGTTTTTGTTCCTATTTCATTACCAGTGTCTAGGATATGAAACATATCTGCTGTCTGGCCGGGTTGTAATACTTGGGGGTTTTCCAAGGACTCATTTAATGCCCTAGCTACGGTTTTGTAATCATTCCCCGTATCATCTGCTATCTTCTGTATTTCTGTGCGGAGTTTTGTTACCTCTTCTCTAATGTTGAACTTCCATTTAGCCAGCTTATCTCTCTCCCCCATAAGCATTCTCTTAGCCTGTAAAGATCGACCGCCATAAATACCAAGAGCATTGGCTAATCCGGTTTCCCCGAATTGCGCCCCCATGTTCTTAACAAACTGGGGAGTAACAGCAGCCACTCCCTTACCGGCTGTCTTCATAAGGCCAGCACCAACATAGGTCAGTGGATCTCCAAGAACATCTCCGGCAAAGCCCCCTATACCAGCAAGTATGGGGTTTTCTTCCCGAAATTCAGGAGACATAAAGTCCTGTGTTCGTATATCCTCTTCCAGACGCCAGCCCTTTCCTGCTGACTCCAGTATATCCCCAATATCCCCACCTTCTGTAGCCTCTTCAATACCTAACCACAAGGCTCGTCTAGGACGATCCAGTTGCATTAGAATATCCAGAATCCCACTACCAGTACGCGCACCTACATCTAAGACATCTTGTAAGATTCCACCCTCTTCCTCTAGCTCTTCTTCATACCATTTAAAGGACATATGTTATTCCGTTTGCGAAACACCAAGATTTCTAGTGCCACGAGATCCCCCACGAGATCCCCCACTTGCGCTAGACTTATCTACTCCAGACTTAAAAAAATCGTCTATCGCTTGCCTTAAAGATACAGGAATATAGTTTTTACTATCTATCATTTCCTGTACAGCCGCTCTATTCCCCCTAGATATAGCATCGCGGACTTGGCTCTTTTCTTTAGGAGTCCAGCGTTTTCCATTATTAGGCAGCGGAACAGCAGCATCTAAAAAAGCATATCCTGTAGCAGTTTGTTCCTCTGCGGTTAAGAATCCACCAGAAGGCATAAACTCGTTTACATAACGCAATGCTATTAAATCTTCTGACGCTTCAGAACCATCATATTCTGCTAACAACGCATCATAGTTTTGGTTTTTTGTAGTTCCCTTATCTCTGACGGTGGGTTGTCGTTGCCACCCCGGCCCCACACCCATACCTTGTGGCACAGACTTGGGCGGAATTCCCGCATCTGGATCATGCCAATAGTATGTAACCCAAGGATGGGCCATAATCTTAAACTGCCTATCCCATTCATTCTGATCCATATCAAACTCTAGTTTAAGTCGTTGATATGATTTATTTCTGAAATTAGTACCTACTCTTGAATTCCCAGCTCCACCAAGCATGGCTATCATATCAAACATTCTACTATCGCTATCTATTTTATCCATTCTCTCAGTAAAGTCTTTACTCTTCTTGTCTCCACCAAGAATTCCAGCCGCTCGTAGAAATTCCTCTTTAGAACCATGCCCAAAGAAAGTTGGTTTGTCAGATGTAGTAGTAGTTTGTTGCCCAGATCCTACATTTTGTTTGGCCCGTTTTATAGTTTCTCCTACGGAAACCGAGGCTGACACTGGGGTTTCTTTTATAGCTGTATTTGCCCCTACCTTCTTCTTCCCTAAAAGACGAGCCAATTTCCCATCTCCATCCGGATCCCATTCCTGATCTATAGTCTTCGGCTCCGGATCTCCCTTCACTATGCGAGTGATTCTATCCATAAATCCCAGTTTAGAATCCGCCATAGTTTCTTCAGTTATCGCTCCAGATATATATCCTTCCCGGAGATTACCCGCTATATCACTCTTTTCTTGTGTTAGCCGGGTCTCTCGTTCAGGGGAAGTTTCTGTAACAAGATCGCTCACCTTCTTAACTAAGGCGGGAGTTCCGATACGTTGCACTTCGGCCTGTTTTAGCATAGGAGCGCCAACCTTTCCGGCTACATCAGACAAGCCTTCAAACCACGCTGTATTCCAAGGCCAACCAGTTGTTTCCCCAGTCTCTTGCGTTTCCACATCGGGTTGTAAGGTGCGGGTTGGCTGACCCCCTTGAGAATACTGCTCGTTAATTATTTTATACGCGTCATGCCTACTCACGCCGGGATTATCCGCCATGTATTGATCCAATAATTTTGGCAATACTAGGTGTAGATTTTCTGCTGGTAAATTAGCGGCTGGTGGCTGTTTAGATATAGGGTCAACAGTTGGGACGCGAGGGGTAATAGGGCCAGTTTGTAACCCTGTTAAATCCTGCCCCGGTCTAGGTTCTCCCGGAAGATAGTTCATTCTAGAAGTTATATTTTCATCTAGAAAAACAGGAGATCTCTGAGTTGTCATTTGTTCTATAGTAGCTCGATCTGCTCCAGCGGTATCTGTTACCTGAGGGGGTAGTAAACTATCCTGAACACCCTGAGTCATGTAGTCATCTTCAACAATATCAAGCTGGTCAGGCATTAACCCCCGCCTTCTTGCGGCATCAGGTCTAGCCTCTCTTAACCTATCAACGCCAAGCTGCTGAAGACCCTCACCAAGACCCTCTCCCTTTTCTTTTGCTAGGCGTATCCAGTATTCAAGCAGTGTTTCGTCATCTCTCTTCATTATACAAGCCCTCTGCGTAGCGCCTTCCAAAGCTCGTCTTCGTCACGAGCTTCCCAACTACGTTGTTCTTTGGAACCACCTGTAATAGAAGGCATTAATCCAAGATTAGAAACAGGAGCATAGTCCTCTACGGCTAGTCCCGGTTGAGGCATTTTGACATCTGCAAAGTCTACTCCCTCAAAACTTTTTCTAGCTTTGCTTATATTCCTGTTGGCAGCAGCTTCCAGATCATATCGTAGCTCCTTGTATGCGTCCATGGATTCTTGACTCATTCCCTTCCTTTGTTTCTCGATAGCTTTTGCATCATAGCCAATTTCAGGGGCTACATCTGGCCCCGGAGTATACATACCACCGCCCATACCAACCCTCTGGGTATCCAGCAACCTCTTTCTTTGCTCTTGAAGCCTAATATATTCTTCTAGAGTCATTGCTTAACCCCCCATCATCTTGAACATCATCATCATGTTAGCCATGTTGTTCATGCCCCCTGCTTGCTGGGTATTTTGACTCCCGTATGGAGATCCTACCTGAGACAGATACTGATTAAGGTTGTTCTGTGCCGCATTCTGCTCAAAGTTATGCTTGGCCATTGCTCGGTTTATCCGTTCCTGTTGCATGGAACGCTGTTGTTCTCCAACCTTACCAGCCGCCCCGTACATCTTCAGAGGCTGATCCATGATTCCCTGATACCGATCTAAAGCGCCTAACCCTAACTGACCACCCATCTGGGCAGACTTAGTGGCTAGATTCCCGGCTCCTAAACCAAGCTCTCCGCCAGCTCGTGCAGCATCTACGGATAATCTGCCAGCCTGTGTCTCTAATCCACCAGCACCCAGACCCAATTGTCCTGCCTGTTGAGCGGCTTGCTGTGATAGACCTCCAGCGGCCAGACCCAGTTGTCCTGCCTGTTGTGCTGAACGTGTTGCTAAGTCTCCAGCGCCCAGACCTAACTGGCCACCCTGTAGACCATGGCCCATACCAAACTGCTGTTGGCCTATGCCTAATTGAGCTGCTGAGAGCCTACGATCCTGTGCGCCCTTGTACGCATCTGCGTACATCCTAGCTGCCTGATCCTGCATACCCTGCATAAGTCCTGCTGTAGCTGTACCAGCCGCTAGATCGCCTCTGGTTCCACCTCCGGGCTGGTTAGATATAGTTCCCTGTCTTAAACTGGCAAGGATGGGATCTAACTGACCCTGAACATCCCTACCCATAGCTTCTATAACGGGGGTAAGATGTGCTGTATCCACCTCTCCAGACAACAGTTTCTGATACTGGTCAGACTGGAATGGAGTCAGTTGAGAATACCCAGTTTGTGATAAAGGCTGGCCTACTGCTGATCCAAAGCCCATGGCTGACCGTGCCATAGCTTGGGCTGGATCTGCGTATCCCCTTCCCAAAGAGGAAAGACCTGAAGCAATAGCTTGGGCTGGGTCTGTATAGGTCGATATGTTTTGTTGCATACCGGATGCAATATCCCCTACGCCTGTTGCATAGCCACTAGCCTTCCCGCCATATTGCTCACCTAATCCCGGAAGACCTTGTGCTATTCTCTGAGCTGGTTGTGCATACTGCTGTCCTAAACCGGGAAGACCCTGACCTAGCTTATAGACATTACCAAGATTAGCTGTAGCTCCTGCCTGTAAGGCTTGAGACTCTGGCCCCATAGCATAGCCATAGATAGCTCGTTGAGCTTTTCTTTCCGCTGGAGTAAACCCCGCAAGAGTCTTCCCGCCGTAGTATTGCGGGCCACCTGTATCATAAAGTCTTTGAGCTTCACTTAGCCCATACTTTATCTTACTCTGTTGGGGTTGCCACGGTGCTGTTGATGTTTTTGCCATAATTTTTTATCCTTTACATGAAGTCATCCGGCCCACCACTTAAATCCACTCCCGCGCTCATTTCTGGATCAGTCATTCCGGCCTCTATACCTTGGGTATTAGTCTCAGTACCTTGGAGAGCTGGATGAGTTCCGTCTAATAAGGACTTTATACCAGAAATCCCTCCTACAGCTCCAAAGATAGCGCCTAACGGCCCTGCCATAACACCACCTAATAATGCTTTTGAAGTATCTATAGTTCCCAAAAGAGCCGATACAGAACTAAAAGGCCCTGAAGTTGCGGTAGTGTCCGTCATATTAGTAACTTCATCCCACCCCAACTTTTTTCCAATAGAGGCAAAAGGGCTGTCTTGCCAAGGAGTACCGCCGAAAGAATCATGGTAACCTAAACTTTTAGTCCATGCTCTTTGATCTGGATTCCCTTCCCCACCTTCTGGCAGATGAACACCATCTCCAGCTCCACTGGTATCACCAGTCTCCAGAGCTATTCTTTTCTTCCAGTTATCATACCCTTCAGGTGTTGCCCAATCTGGTCTTGAGGTTTCAGGGGGTGGGTCAGGATCATACCATGCGTCATACTGTCCACTGTCGTCAACAAGACCGGCTATCTTATGGTAGCCCTTCTCCCAAGGCTGGTATCTTTTACCTGTAACTTTTCCTACAACCCCTGTTTGTGTGGGGGCTTCTGGAGTAAAGTCTTCCCAGTAGTCTTCTCCTGCTAATAGTCCGGGTTCAAAAGTATCCCAATAATTCGCCATAATATTATCCTAGTTTTACCCATGCGGCAGAGCTGTTGTAGAAGTAAATACCTTCTCCTGTTCCACCGGGATTCCAATCTGATCCATCAGCATACCGTATGTCTCCCGCTCTTGGCTTATCCTTTAGCACACCTATTGTTGTTGTTCCGGGGGCTACATGAGTAGGCTCAAGTCTGAAAAGATTCTGGTTAAAGATTATCTCACCTAATCTATTCAGCTCATTAAAGAGGTAATCAGGGAGTTGTTCAGTGGCAACTGGTGCGGGATTAGGGTTGAACCTGACAACCGATTTTATCTTTTTGTTTGAGGAAACTGCCATTATCTGGAACCTGCGTCTTCTACTTCAAACCCTACACCACTTAGATTCCAGTCTACATCAGTATTAGACTCTATCTTTATACCGTAGTATCTACCGCTGACAGTACAGGATACCTTTGAGCTGGCATCAGGATTGAATTCATACGGCCCCGCCCATGTAACAGCGTCTTCAGGATACATCTGCTTCCCTACCCAGATATTAACCTTTCCACCAGATCCGGATACTTGCATTCTAGGCCAGACCGCTCTGACATACTTTACTTGGGACTGGTCGTATGACCCATCTTGAGTTAGGGCAATACCGGTTCTCGATATATGGGCGCTCATTATTGATCCATCTTCTGTATTGCCGGAATTATCCTTAAAGAGTCTTTGCTTATATATGCTACCACCGCTCGTATAGGTAGTGTATCCAGTTCCGTCCAAGGAAGTAGACAGGGAGGCATCCGTATATAAAATAAACTCAGTTGCGGGATTTGTCGCATCTATCTTGGCATACAGAACTCCCGCGGCTGGATAAGCACTCCCGGCAGGGGCGTTTATTTCGGTCATGCCGCCCACACCATCTATAATAATCTTGTCTCCATTAGACAAGTTATGTGCTGAGGATGTTGTTATTCTTACCGGATTTGCTTTAGTGGCTGCATTTATAGAGCCAGTAGAAGTTCCCGGAACACAAAATAACAGGTTCTCCGCCCCCCTTTCAAAGGTAAGTGAACCCCATACCCTAGCTGCTGTATCCCAGCCAGTGGAAAACTCTGAAACAACAGCCCCAGAAGTATGTGCATCTGCTGATGTGGCATTAGCTCCTCTGGTTATTCCCGTAAGAGTAGTAGATGTTGTTCCGGTGTATGTTATCTGCTCCTCGTCCACAAAAGCTGTGCCAGAAGATGGAAAGGCTGGTTTACCAGTTGACGCTCCGGTGGCTGTTACTGTTAAACTACCACCGTTTGCGGGAGATCCTGCTGTTATATCCCCGTTCAATGTGGTTTCTGCTCCCCACGCATCAGAAGTGGTACTTACAAAGGCCACACCAAATCCCATAGATGATGGGTTAGGCAAGTCTCTCAGGGTTAGAGTGTCTGTATTCCAGTTCCAGATAACCGCTTTATTAGGGTAGGTATAACCACCAGCGGGATAACAGGCAAGCATCTCATTTCTGTTATAATCAGCTACAGTGAAGGATCTCTTGAAGTTATCACCATCTAAGTTATCAAAGACCTCTCTTCTTAGCCTGTCTGTTAAGAGCGGAGAGATTGTCTGACCGTTGTTCAGGTAGATGTTTGTTTTACCAAAGAAGAAATGTCCCCCGGAAAACTCTGAGACACAGTTCTTTGTCAAGACGCCTATCGTCGGACTTAACAGCCTAAAAGAGAATATAAAGGGAGTGCCTACATAGTTCATAATGTATATGGCATCATCCTTGTAGATCATAAACGACTCTCCTAGCTGAAGACCATCTATGATATCTCCGGGAGTATCTGCTAATTCATACTCACCAGCATCTTTTGTCGCATCTGCCTCATTCCATGAGGTTGGTGGGGCATGTGATGCAGCTTCATTACTCCACTTTACCATCTTTGGATATGGCACTCCCGCACGATCCATGTTTAAAGCGATGAGAAAAGTCTTAAAGGATTTTATTGATTTGCATAGATCAGTGCTGGCTTCCCAGTTAGAGAGTTCTGCTAATTTAGTCGCTGTATTATATAACGCAGCAGACGATGTAGATAATGCCCAGAATTGGGGAGGGTCTTTAAAGTTTGTCATTACCGGGACTCCCCCGATAATTGTATGCGACCATCCTTCCTCTTCACTGGTAGTATAATTTACATCAGATCCAGTAGTTTGCCGGGTTATGTTTGTCCAACCACCACCTTGGTTCTTAAAGACATAAGCCTTTTCTCCCCCAAGAGCTAACCAGTAAACAGAAGTTCCATCAGCCACAGGAAATATATGGTGTGGCGGGATTGGACATGAGGCAAAGACCTCTTCAAACCCAGCACACTTCTTTATTCCGCTATTCCTTACCCGGACATTATTGCCCCCACTCCACGCATTAGGCGGAAGCTGGTAAGGCGGGATGTCAGTTACGATTCCATACTGACCCGCATTATCTATATTTACAAGGGGGACTAAAGCCACTACGTTATCCTATATCCTGAAAACCATGTTCCTGTGGCCGACCCTGTTATTTGAAACCCACTAGCGTCTTCCGTACGAGCATATAAAGAAGCCGTATCCCCTGATGTCATGTACATGTCACAACTTACTGTTAAGGTAGACAAGGTTACTACATAGGAACCACTTGCCTGCCTGTAAGTAGTGTTCGTTGCATATATGGAACTGTCTTTGTAAATTGCTATATCATCGTCTGCGTTATGGGTGGCATTAGATACGTAGGCTCCTGAGAAATGGTACAGGCCTGTTGCTGGGGCAGTAAACACGGCGGTACTGGTGTCAAACTGTCCACCAGAGTTGTCATAAACAGTTGTCCCCCCAATGGCTAACTTAGTCCAGCTATCCGCAGGGATATCCTGATTCCCCGCTATGCCACACATGAAGTTATTGTTTCCGGCAACAACAGTAGTGGTTGCTGCGGCTGCCCATTCGGGGGCAGTTGCCCCAGAGTTCATGGTTAAAACCTCTGTTGCAGCCCCCTTGGCTAATCGAACATAGTCGGTTCCATCATGGTAAAGGACATCCCCAGCCGCATCAGAACCCATGGCTATCTTGGCCCCGTCTACGGCATTGTCTGCTATTGCGGCAGTGGCAATCTGAGCAAAGGCTAATACGTTGGAGCCTGTCGTTGTTAAGGGGTAGTTGGCAGTCCCATCAGCGGTAGGCAAAACCCAACCCACAGTGTCATTACCCATCAACTTGTAATCTACGGTTGCGGATATGGGGAGTTTCTTAAAGGCAGACCCATCGTATATCTTTAGCAGATTAGGCGTTGTACTAGTATCTAGCCATAACCTTCCCTTTCCTACAGATACAGTGGGAGCAGATGTATGTACATAGATATATTCTGATACCCTGTCAACACCGGGAAAAGAATCCTTTACCACCTTTTTTATTAGGCGTAGATGATTGTCGCCATCAGAAACATTGTCTGTAGCTGTAGGCCAATCTTCGTTGAGATCATTGATAAAACTACCAGATTCTATACCCATTATTTGTACTCCACATGATATGGGTCAGGGGTTGCATCTGGTGCAACGGGCCATCCCCAGTATGTTTTATCCACTGTCCGGTTGTGGTCTTTTGTTTCGGGGCCGATAGTTTCATTCCCCTCTGCATCGTAGGTTGATTCGTACCGCACCTCTACAACTGCATGGTTCTGGAAGTTCTTAACGGCTTGTAAACTGGCAAAAGATTCAACCCCAGACTCAAGGCTGTTACCATGTGTCCTTACCTCATTCCTGTAGGTCTTCCATGCGTCTGTCATTGCAGTTCCGCCATCAGCCTCTCGTATAACTCTCCAATCGCTAGAAGCAAGCAACGAACCAACATGGGCTTTTATCTTTTGCACTATCTGCTTCTTTAGGTCTTCTACATCTTTCTCTGTAGTAGCGTAACTTATTACAGTCTCGCCATCTACCAGAGTAAGTGTCTCCGCACCAGTATTGTGGTAGCGTTGATCCGGTGTTACTACTCGCACAGGGGTAATCCCTAACTCAGCCAGTTTCGCCTTACTCCATTTACGGAATATCTGGCGAGGATGAGTCACACCATTTACTGTTATTTCTTTTGGTGTCCGTATGACACCTA
>Ga0080013_1005487_pt1 | contig 11793 bp, 13 predicted proteins | sample ETNvirenome_6_85_FD_69236 | JGI IMG/M metagenome (GOLD analysis project Ga0080013, IMG submission 69236) | Marine viral communities from the Pacific Ocean - ETNP_6_85 (SPADES assembly) (version 2) | ecosystem: Environmental > Aquatic > Marine > Oceanic | place: Pacific Ocean | collected 2013-06-19 | reverse complement strand
CTCCAGCGGTTCCCATTAATGCAGCTTTAAATGCTCCTAGTGGCATAATCTTATCCTCATGGTGATTGCATATCTGTTCCAGCAGCAAAGCCGTACCAGATTGTTCCACCATCTACAGTTGTAAATGTTAAAATATCTATTCCACTAGACGTTAATGTGGGTTCTGTTCCACTAGCCCAATCGACTGCACCGGGCCAAACTGTTCCACTATTAGATGCGCCATTGGTAAGTATTAACGTGAATGAACAGCAACTGCCAGAATCGGAGGGGTTATCAAATGTATAGGTCGTTTCTGATGCAGTCTGCGTAGCAGTTACAACATTACCAAGCAAGAGATCAATGGACTGACTGCCGCCCCCAGTATTACCAATCGCATTTACCGTTTCCCCGTAATCCTTAAACTCAGGACGCTGTACAATCTTGTCTACATGATTAACAACACCACTGGCATCAGCGGTAACTGCCTTGGAATTTTCAACAGTACCCAGAGTCGTGATATCGTTGTAGTTCAACTCAGTCGCTGTAGCCGTAACCCCGTCAAGAATATTCAGTTCAGCAGCGGTTGAAGTAACACCGTCCAGAATATTAAGTTCTGCTGCCGTGGATGTAACACCATCTAAGATATTGAGTTCAGCAGCCGTAGAGGTTACACCATCCATGATGTTTAACTCTGCCTCAGAAGCACTGATAGCAGTTGTTCCTGAAAGGCCGCTGAATTGGTTTTTCAGAACGGCCTTAATCAGCCTGAGATGGTCGTCACCCTCTGCTACGTCATCAGAAGTAGTAGGATTGCTACTGTTTAACTGGCTAATGTATGTTCCGCTTTCTAATGCCATTCTTGTATCCTCTTATGAATTGGCAAATTCTTTGCCAGCAACAAAGCCATACCAATTAGTTCCGCCGTCAAAGGTAGTCAATGTAACTACGTCAGTTCCTGAAGAGGTCATAAGGTTGTCACTTGTATCACCTCCGCCAGCCCAGTAGACAGCGTTTCCGCCACCGCCATTCGCACCAGCAAGGAATGTACCAGTACAGCTTCCCAAGTTGGTTCCCAGAATGGTTACCGAATTGGAGTGGGAAGATACTGCATTGACGATTCCGATATTAAAAGTACCGCCACCCGACATCGTTAGGGTTTGAACATTGCCGTCTTCTAAATCAATATCAAAAGCGGCAGTCTTGGAACCAATAGCATTTACAGTTTCTGAATAATCCGTAAGTCTTGGTCTGCTGATAACTTCATCTGAACAGACGATACCACCACCCAAGGTCATATCGCCATTAACATCCATAGATATTCCAGCGGCTGTTCCATGTGACGTACCACCACCTATCTCTAATGTATCATTACCATCATCAAGACCAATACGGAAGTCAGCAGCGTTGCCGTCAAACGTAAGCATGGTGTCCTCAGCCGCACCGTCACCAATTTTTACGACTGGGGGATCATCAGAAATAGTCATATTACTCATCTGTAGTGTCTTTCCGCCAGCACCATCAAATCTTGCAATAGCCATATCTGTGGATGAACCCGGCCCATAACAGTCACCTACAATAGTTCTACCATCAAGTAGGTTAAGTTCAGTAGCAGAAGATGTTACCAGAGTACCCGCTAGTTTCAGGCCACCATCCACAAGATCGTGAGATGCAATATTAAGAATCTGATCTCCATCAGTAGCACCAACAGTGACTACACTTGATGCCTGTGTAAGAGCCTTAGAATCTTCTGATGTACCAAGCGTTGTAACATCCAGATAATTCAATTCGGCAGTTGTACCAGTATATCCATCAATTAAATTTAACTCAGTCGCAGATGCTGTAACCAGCGTTCCACCAAGTTTTAGTCCATTTGTGCCATCATGGGAAGCAACGTCAAAGTCGATTGCTCCATCCGATATCGTTACATCCTGATCTTCATTGATGGATATTGCAGCAGTCGTACCAACCGCAGAGCCTAGTCCTATGACTAGATCATCTGTCGTATCATCAAGACCAACATAGAAATCTTGGGCATTTCCGTCAAAGACAATCTTCTGATCCTCTGCTCCACCATCACCTACTGTTAGGTTTCCGCCGACTATAAGATCGCTGGTAAATCTGCCGGTATCATTGACATCAAGAGCGTATGAAGGGCTGGTATCACCAATCCCTACACTTTGACCTTTCAGTGTAATAACGGCACTGCCATCTAAATATAGGTCAGTCCTAGCATTACCCGCGCCATTCTGTATCTGGAAATTTGAAGAGTTGGCAGCATTATTATCCATTTCAAATATCTGGTCGCCAGAAGAACTTTCAATCTCCACAGTGTTAGCAAAATTAATTTTACTGGAATCAATGGCTGCATCAGATGCTACATCCGCATTGGCAATCGTACCGTCAAGAATCATAGTAGTGGTTACGGTATCTGTTCCACCACCTTGTGTTGATGCAAAATTGTTTAACATTATTATTTACCTCACGGGTATCCGCCAGTGTTCATAACCCGTAGTTGTGAACCTGAGTGACGATCTTTATTATCTTGGTTTTGTATGTCATCTATGGCTTGCTTAAAAGCTGTTGCCCATAACTGCACCCTTTCATCATTCATAATGAATGGTTCCGCCTCCAGCAATGTACCGTATAGGTATACATCTGGATTATTGGTCAGCATATCATTTGTGGTTGCATCATCAGACAAAGCGGTAAATGTCTTATAGTAGAGCATGGACGTAGTATAGACAGCATCAGGACTTGGCCCCAGCCTTACATTGTCTGCTATGACTGTGAATACTTCCGGCTTACCACTCGAACTCCCTGCCCATAATCTTGTCATCATTTCTGGCGTAATGTAAGCCAGTGGCGTTAATGGGTCAGTCGTGAGATGAAATTCCTTCATCTGCACAAAGCCTGTAGGAAGGGAATATTCCCTCGTTCCCCCCGTAGTAGAAATAGCAGTCGAGACAGTTTCCATATCCCTGATTCTCAGAATCCGATTAAACCGCGCTTCCGCCAGAGCAATAAACTCTGGTATCCTATCGGTTAGATCACTTCTGTCTAACCAATTAGCCGTAGCTGTCTTTAATTCCGCGAAAGTCGATATTGCCATGCTTGTTCTCTAATGTAATGCCAAATAACCATAACGATGTCCATAGTTTGGAATAACCTTTCCTAAAGGAAATTCTCCGCTAAACTTTAGGAGAGGACATTCTTCTGGCAAATAAATTTCTATTCCTTTTGCTTTCGCAAAGCCGATTAAATACTCACAGTTTGGACGTTCATCCCTGTATTCATTCGCATGGCCCGGCTCACCGGGGCCATCCATGTCAACGCCCCAAACCCCTATCTTGTCAACCCCTTCAAATATAGCCAAACCCAGCATATAAGCTATTGAGGAATTGTAATAATCCCCCACAAGGGCAGACACTTCTTCCAGAGGATATTCAATAGCGTTAGGAATATCAGGATATGCTTGCTGCATATATAAAGGGGCATTCAGTTCCCTCAACCTATCCTCGTAGCCATGCCTATAAAATGATGGCGTTGCCTTCCTTATACACTCCAATGGATGTATATCGAATAGTCTATCGAAATAGGGCCACTTCTCTTCATCCCACGGTAATCCCCATACTTCCCAATCCGGGTCTTCATATGGTGCGTCATCATGGGTGGAGGGTGCAAGCCCTACAATAGCAACTTGCCTCAAACGTGAACAAGCCTCATGGTTACATCAGAACCGCCTACCCTCTGGTGATGCAGATATTGTTTAATATCAGAGCCAGTGAATTTAGGCACGTTAATGAATGTGAGGCCAGCCGCTAATTTAAGATCATTGGCGGTGCTGACAGCGGCACTTGACGATGTGGAGAAGTTGAAATAAATCTCCCCATCCGTATGGATGCCTAGTATTTTTGCGGGGCTGACCAAAGTGGCAACGGCAGATGAACCAACAGTCACTACACTCTGCACATCCCAACGATTGAAAGAACCGTCATCAGATCGTCTATACATAATTTATACCTTTAGATATTGGTCGGACTGACCTTAAAATATTTGTTATCAGGGTCGTTAAGATACTTGGCGAGTAGTTTTGAATCTTTTAAGATGGCCCCGTTTGTTTCTCTCATCCACTGCTCGAAGACCGTCGGCGGAATTCTCGCAGCGTGATGCCACTCCCCTCTTTTTCCGGGAGTTAGTTTGTCGCCGTAATCGTTGAACTTGCGTTTGTTTGCATCGACTACAGGCTGGGCATCTTCGACGGTGTTGAATGTGATTTTGTCGTCTGCATCGTCAAAGTGCATATCAGTGCGACGATGGACATCCTGTTCTAAAACAAACTTGTCAGACATAGCCTATTTTCCCCACTTTAGGTGCGCCATCGGCAGGATCATTATCAATGTATGCTTTCTTTAGCCATCCCATAGCATCAGTTGGCTCTTTTGCGGAAATGTATTTACCACCCTTCCCTTTAGGGGTAGGTTCTTTTAACTTAGAACTGGGTGCTTTACCCTTTACCATTTTCTTGGCGATGGATTCAATTTCTTTGTCTATAATTTTCATTTGTACCCTTTTGATAAGATGGGGGCGAGTTTCCCCGCCCCCGGTACTTGTTACGCTGCGCAATCAGCAAGAATACCGCTTGATTTCTCGTTCTTAGAAACCAGTCCATATTCAGCTAACAACATTTGCTTGTGAGCATCCCCAGTCTTCGCCAACTCTACAGTCTGGAAAGGACGGAGCCAAGCAATAGCCCAAAAGTCCATATCAAGAAAGAAAACATCTCGATCACGCCAAGCATTTCGGTCAGCTTGAATTTTGAACGTGCCAAAATCGCTGACATAAACGTCAACAGCCGCTACAACGTGAGCAGGTGCATCACCCTTCGTACTTGTACGAAGTTCTGACACAGATTGTGCAAGATCAGAAATCGCTTGCTTGATAGTAGGTTTACACAGGATTAAATCGGGATTTCCACCCGCCTCATAACAGTCTTTTATGACTGCCTTAATACCTGCTTCAGTAATGGAGCCTGTACTGGACGCATCGCCCATAGCATCAGTGCCGTTGCCTGAAGAGGCCGCGGGTGAACCACCACTGCCTACAGATTGATAGTTAGTGCCTAACCAAGATTGTAACCCAGCCGTAGCTCTGGCTGTGGTTGAATCACCAGCAACGCGAGCAGTATTATACGTCAACATATATTCCATGTCGCGTTTCATACGCTTACCGTTTTTGGCTAATTGGTAGGCTTGATGTTTGCCGTGTCCGGCATAATTAACCGCATCGTCAGTTCCAGATGTCAAGTTTACATATTGTGAAATCTGGGTGTAATTTCCAAGTCGCGTTGGAAGTACCCTAGCGGTAGCAGCAATGCTGTCATCGCCTTCAATTTTACGGTTAGCCGCACCAGCGGTAATCGTATCAGTCTGCCATTCAAAGAAAGTATTATCTACAGTCTGTTTAGAACATCCCGACATGAAGGGGGTATCCATAGGAGCGATATTGTAAATTACGTCTGACAATTGTTCGCGGATCGCAACTGACGAAAAAGTCAGTGACGTATTTGTAGCAATTGCCATTTGTTATTCTCCTTATTAGGAATTAAATAAATCTTCCAAAATAGAGGCCGCGTCATCGACATGGCCTGAACTCCGAAGACGTTTCATTTTTGCAGTACGTTTAGACTTGGAGTTTTCTCCCTTGGTCTTTCCCTTTCCTGATCGGATTACTTTAGGTTTATTCTTTAGTTTCCTAGACTTGATATCGGCATTATCCATAGCATCGAATTTTGCCGCTTTCATCAAGACCAGAACAGATCGGTGATCTACGAGAGAACTTAACTCTTCTTCAGAAAACCCCTGACCTAATGCATACTTTCGCACATCAGCAGCCAGTTCCTTCTGTTTTTCCGGCTCTCCCCATTCTGGTATAGCAGACACAAGTTTCTTGTGTTCTTCAAATACCATGCTGGCATGGAGTTGTTTCGTTTCCTCTGCTTGCTTTTGTTGAGCAACAGCTTGCTCATTACGCATGGATTGAATCTTCTCCTGAGCCTCTCGATATTCTTCCCTCTTAGTAATATACTCTATTGGATCAGATTCTTTTAGTCGATCCCAATCCAAATTAGCATATTTATCCAGACCACCCATAGAATTCTCTACAATCTGGTTTAGGTACTCGGTGTACTGCTGACGCTCTGCCTGAATCTGGGCCATTTCAGAGTTATACTTCTGTTGAAGTTCCTCCATACCCTTTCTATCGCTAGACAGTTCTTGCGTCTTTTTGGTATAATCTGACTGGCGTGAATAGCCTTTCAGAAGTTCGTCAAGGCTTACTTCCTGTTCTTCGCCATCAACTTTGACAGCATATAGAAGTTCCTCTTCGTCTTCTTCGTCAGACTCCTCAGATTCCGCTTCAGATTCCTCCTCAGCTTCCTCTTCAGATTCCTCTTCCAATGATTCGTCTTGAGTTTCCTCAGTAGACTCTTCCTCTTCCGTAGGGGCGGCTTCCTCAGTTTCTGGGGTTTCCTTCTCAGGTTCCAGTAGGCTGAGTAATGCCTCATGTGCTTCTTCTACACTTCCTTCTTGCGGGGCTGGTTGCGTATCCGCCATAACTTTATCCTCTTAGATGAATGGGTGTTGCTTTTCCATGACTTTATTCATATGTCCAGTTTCAACTATGGACGTTATATGACTATAAAGTTTGTCAAGCAATCTCATCGCAAGCCAGATTGATTCTCTGGCCTCCAACTCTGTTGAACCGCTGACTTCCCACCGGTTCATTAAATCTTTTCTTAATACTTCAAAGGCTTCATTGAACAACTCGTTGTTGAGGAGATTTTGAGCCTTCTCCTCTCTCTGTAAGTCAGACATTAATACTTTACGTTGCTCCTATTGCTACTGCTCGCTTCTGTTCACGCTCCAGTTGAAGTTCTGCCATTTTCAGTTGCGCGTCTACTGCGGCTTCCTGAGCATCTTGCTGAACTTTCTGGGCCTTGATTTGTACTTCAGCAGCTTTAATCTCTAGTTCCTTCTGCTTTATCTGCATTTCCATCTGTACTACCTGCTCTTCAGGTGATGGGCCTTCCTGTTGAGGAGGAATCTGTGAAGGATCAGTCATAAAATCGCTCACATTCTGGAATCCCATTGCTTTCACAAGTGATGCGCCAAGATTATACATATTCTGTTCGTTTACGATTCTTAAACCACCTGACATTGCCTGCGATGCAAAATTAATCATCTGCGAAATGTGCATCATCTGCTGGTCTTTATTACCCTGACCCAAAGCAACAGATACAGTACAGTCAGCCTTATCATTCCATGCGTCAGGACGTACAGGAATCCACTGGTTTCTAAGCATAACCACTCTCTCCTTATCCTGATTCTTCAGTAGGAGTTCGTATATCGTGATCATCAAGTCTTTTACGCCAGTCTCTGCAAAGTTTCTGGCGATGAGTTCTACGCGACTCTGTGCGGCTGTCATAACAGCGTTGACAGCGGTGGCTGTGGTATGTGACGTCAAGGCGTTCTCATTCATCCCCTGTGACATTCTTGATACACCGGCTCTGGATTCTCTTACCCCGTCCAGATATTCGAGCATCTGGAACGAGTAAGGTTCAAGAGGTGGGGTAGTAAGCGGCATTATAGCGTTAGGAGACTTAACCCTAACTACGCCGCCCGGTCGTTGCGTAAGAAGGTCATCAAGGTTGGCCTGACCCTCTAAGACTGCATAACGCCCGAAGTTCTGGTTATACATATTATCCATGAGGTTACGCATTAGCGTACTCTTCATTAACTGTAAATCCATCACCAAGTCTGCAACCGACATACCGAAAAACTTGTGCGGAATTTTTATCGGCGTAATAGATACGAAAGGAATAGAATCTATTTCATCATTCTGTAGAACATAATTCCCAACTGAACAAACTTTCCTAAGTTCAGCAATCCCGTCATTATTATAATCTGTTTTCAGGAAAGATTCATGCAGCCAATACGTCCTTAAAGCCTCTTCTGTCTGTGATTCACCAAGATTAAAATTTGAACTATCATCGAATTCAAACCTTGCCTGCCTTTCACCAAAGAGTGAGAACTCATCATCTTCGCCAGAACCTAACTCTTCCGGCCCAATATCTTCATCAGGATACATCTCCCTTAATTCAGATAAAGTCTTTTGCACCCTATGACAAACGAATCTTGCATCCTGAATATTTTTAGCATCTCTACTGATAAGGAACTCAGATGGCGGAACATTCTCTATCTTTATCTTGCCATTATAAGCGCTTCTCTTAATAACGACATCGTGAAGCGATCCGCCGCCCATTTCCTGACCATAACCTTCTTGACCACCACCTTCGTAACCTCCCTGACCACCATATTCGGTATGTTCAATAACCTCTACTTCGTCGCTACCGATAAGAGCCATGAAAGACATCTCATCAAGACCGTTGTACTCTTCCCGCTGAGTGTCTTCGTATTCATCCCACCATACTTTAACGATACCATTCTTGGAAAGCAGGGCATCGGTAAACCATGAGTACATAATTTCCCAGCCGGGATTATCCTTTGTGAAAACATAGTTCACATAGTCAGTGGCTTGTTCGGCCATCTGCACATCTTCTGGGCCGTGCGGTGAGAATTTTACCATTTCATCGCCAGATGCAAACACACGCATTAGAGATGGTTTTATCCATTCTATTGTATCCGCTACTGTGGAATCTACAAACTGTGATCTGCCTTCTACTTCATTTCCAAAAGGCTGACCATAGTAATACTCCATAGCCTGCTCACGCTGTCGAGAAATAGTATCACCATAACCTAGAGCGTCTGTAATCTCGCCCCTGATTCTGGCTACTAATTCTTCCTCAGTGATTTTTTCTTTCGCCATTAAATAATTCCGTAGTTCCTGTATTCAACGTCTTTAGTCCACTCTGGGTCTTCACCCGCCATAGCAAAGCGTTGGGATTGAAATGCATATCGTGTTGCTGACATCAGGTCATCCCGCAAAGGAACCACCTTATTATCCTTTCTGTGGTACATTCTGAACTCTTCAAACCAGTCAGAAAGGGTAGAAAATACCTTAAATTTACCAGCCTCTATTGATTGTAACATAGCCATTAAACCTTCCTCTACGCTATTTGAGCCTTTTACAGCGCCCAAGGCAGGTGGATTAGTGAAATGCTCCATCATAAAATTACAACCCAGATTTCTATACTGGTCAGCCAAGCCGGGATTTCCCATGCTATCCCTGCGATTTCCGTCATGCGGGTAGGCTATAGGAATGAAATGAGGTCTTGTCCTGATAATCTCGGCGTGAACTGCTGGTGAAGCCTTAGATGCTCTATAACAGTCGTAAATATAGAACATTTCTTCTTCCCTGTCAATAGCACACCATACTACTGCTGTTGGATGATCCCAACCAAAATCTATTGCGGCTATTCTGGGCCAATGATTTTCAATACGCATTGGCTCGACCATTACCTTTTCTTCCCCTAATGGAAAGACCAATCCTGAACCAATTGAGGGTCTTCCGTATCGACGCATTTCCCTTTCGTGAGGTGAGTACGACGATAGAATCTGCTCCATCACGGCTTCATTCAGGTGGCCGCGCTTACCCCTCATTGACATGACCTTCTCTGAAGCGTCATCCCATGTAGAGTTTGTCAGGGACTGGCCGGACTGTAGGTTATTCATAAAGGAGGCCACAGTCTCTGTCATCCCAGATTCTGGGGTGAAGGTCATATAAACCATCCCACTTCTATCTAACGTCCGTGTTACTGCCTGTGAGTATAACTCACGACTAGGCTCTTCGTCAAGCCATATGCAATCAACGCTTCTGCCCTGCCATTTCTCAACCTGCATCTCGTAGGCTTTGAAGAATAAAGAGGAGTTCCCCCCAGAGACATGGCGAATAAGTGCCACGCTCTTGGCGTTGGGTACGCCGGGTTTCCGTTCTGTCTTTAGGATACAGCTTCTTGGTATAGCGCCAGAACCAAAAGCCTCTGGATCATCCGGGGAACCCAATAATTCAAATTGTACGATATCTCTGGTGGTTTCATTTGAAACCCCGCCAGCCCATGCTACAATGGGTTTAGTGTACCTGCGGCCATTCCACCACTTTGGGTAGAGGCCGGTTACATGGTAGGCTAGCTCCGCTGCCCCACAATATGATTTCCCAATGCGGTTAGCAGCCATGAGGAGGCGCTGGTTGGCCTCTGAGCCTGTTTCGTGGAAATTCTTCTGGTAGGGGTAAGGGTCGTAGAAGTCGAGTTTGTTGAAGCGTTCTCTAGTTCTTATTTCCCTAGCGATTTCTACCGCTTTTTCCAGTTCTACCCTTGGGGGTATGGATCGCTTGGCGCTCCGCGCCCTTTCTAGTTGCATTATAATGATCCACGCCGTATTGGAATATGTCTCCTTTTATCTAAAGGGCCGAATAAAAAGTTTGGGTCTTCAGTTACCTTATTCCATAGAAGACCGCCCACTTCTCCAGCCAGACCAAGCCACCCAAGTGGCCCCGGTACGGCTGACATGGCAGCGGCTGCGGCTAATTTATCTTGTCCAGCCTTACTATAATCAGATGCGGCTTTTGCCGATAAAGATATGCCCAACCCCGGAATCGCCCTTGACAAAACTTTTGCTGCCGGTTTTGCTTTTCTAAGAATGGGTAATACATTTTCAGCAAGTAATGATTTTGTTGCTTCTGGAAGATTTGTCATCCACAATGGTTTCGCCGATATAGTCTTCAGACCCTGATCTTTGGCCTCAGACACAAATTTCCTATAGTCAGGATTTCGGTGAACTTCTCTATGAGTATCAAAATCAAGCAATCCCATAGTGTCAGGATTTGCGCTATGAGGAAACCCTTCACCCAAACCGCCCCAATGATGAACTTGAGGTAGTCTATTATACGGAAGAACTTTTCTTGCTGGTGATGTTAGAACTGCCCTCTGGTGGAATATAGATTCTGCATCAACCTTATCTGCAGGGGATAAATCATCATACCACTGAGTTGCCTTTTTCCAATCTTCTTTACTAGGATTTTTAGAACCTTCAGTTTTTGACCCTCTCCTTAAAAACATATATTCTCTTGCTTTATTAGCAATAACTCTATATGTTATTTTTCTATCAGGAGTGTATTGTACGCCACCTTCGCTTATTTGTGGTAGAACTTTTGACGGTATATCTTGTGTATACCTTGACACCGTTTTAGCCGTTACGCCAACCTCATCCCCCATCTGTTTTAATGTAAGATTTCCTTCCCTCTTTAATTCCCTAATCTTTTCTATTAGATCGCTTTCAAGTTTAATATGCGAACCGGGGCCGGGTATATCGCCAGCATGTTGTGATAAAGCACCCTCTGACAAACCTAATTTTTTTGCTATTTCAGATGCCCGTTCCCCCGCCTTTTTCCGCCTTCTCATCTCCGCTATTTGGGATGAGGTAATATTTCTCCCACGCATCAGTTCACCAGTTTTGGGATTTCTGAGATATCAGATGTTCCTATTAAAGCCTCCAGTTCACGCTGTAGTTCATCTGTAGACGATTGTTCCACATGAGAGATTTCCTGCTTGATCTTCTCTGTAGGTTTAAGACCGGCTCTGTCCAGTACATCCTTAACTGCACCTAGACGAACAGACTCAGATTCGGCGTTCTGTACTAATTCATTCAATTGGGCTAATGCGCCCGGTACGCAGTCTTGGATCATCTTGCGCTGGCGCTCTTCTATCTCTTTGGCGAACTTATTCTTGAGTTCATAGCCCCGCTGTTTAGCATGGGAATACCCAGCCATTTCAGCGGCTCTGGCTGCTTTACCAGTCAG
>Ga0080013_1005485_pt1 | contig 11796 bp, 19 predicted proteins | sample ETNvirenome_6_85_FD_69236 | JGI IMG/M metagenome (GOLD analysis project Ga0080013, IMG submission 69236) | Marine viral communities from the Pacific Ocean - ETNP_6_85 (SPADES assembly) (version 2) | ecosystem: Environmental > Aquatic > Marine > Oceanic | place: Pacific Ocean | collected 2013-06-19 | reverse complement strand
CTCTACCTTCTCAGCCCTGGGTTCCTCCTCTGCTTTCACAATGTCTGAATCCACCACCTGCATCGCAGTGAGGCGTTCAAGGTCTGCCTGTGCTTGATGGAACTGCTCTACGGGTAACTTCAATTCCTCTACCTTGGCTTGAGCCAGTTCCACTTGAGTATCTATTTCTGCCAAACCTACTTCGGTCCTCATCCACTCTCTAATTAACTGACAGATGATTGCGCTTTTCTGTCTCTTTGGAGCCAGTTTATCAAAAGCATCTGCGAGTTGTTGGGGTATCGAAATGGTCAAAAGTGTTGTATGACGGGTCATGTTTTGGGATAGAATTGGGGTTTTTAAAGGTGTCTTACACCAAGTATTACTTGTAAAAAAGGCGTGATTTTGAATCAAAACTTAGTAACGACATTGTCACTATCCCCTGTCACAAATAGCACTTTTGATAACTTATATTTAAACACCACCGTTACACTTAAAAAGGGTAGAAAAAAAAGTTGTAAGGGTATGACTGTTTGTTAGTGTATTTAAATAAATAATCGATTTATTTAATTAAATACTTACTTTTAGGTGTATTCTGATACTTTTGTTCCAGTGGAAATGGAGGTGTCTGTCTATTATATTTTTATTGTTCCGGACCTTTCTTCTTCTGATAGTTCTGATAAGACTGACGGTCCATGCCTAACTGCCAAGGAACAATGTCTACAATGCCCTTTAAGGTAAACTCTACCCACTCCTACTTTGTCTCTCCTTGAATTGTGTCTGGCAGGGTCATAACAGTCCTTACATCTCTTACAATAATGCATTTTACTTTGGCTCATTATTTGCTCTCCGGGCATTGAGGATTGGCACACACACCCCTGACAGCATATTCAGTGGATTTAATTCTGCCCACAAGGGTGAAGGAAGCGAAGGCAGAGGCACATCTGAGGCACCTGAGTTTAATCATTTTTCCACCTTCTTCTGTGGGGAACGATATGGTTTGTTGTTCTCTGGACATTTGACATTGGAGCATCTTCCAGATATTTTGTAAATCTCGAAGGTCAGAGGGTAGCCACAGCGCAGACATTTCTTTCCACCCGGACTATGTGCTTTATTCATGTAAATCAGTCCCTCTCCAATGCTACGATTGAGATGTCCATAGGTTTCCATGGCTGTTTTCTCTCTATGTAATCAAAAATAGATTGAACGTCCTCGCACTCGAAAAGGACATCTCCTGATTCATGTTCTACAACCCTGAAAGCCATTAATCCTCCACTCCATGCCATTCTTCTTCTTCTTTTTCATCTTCTTCTTCTTCTTCTTTTAATCGGGCCAGCATTTCATCACTTAACTCTGGCCATTCTTCTTCTTCTTTTTCATCTTCTTCTTCTTCTTCTTTTAATCGGGCCAGCATTTCATCACTTAACTCTGCTCCTTTGAAATGCTCATCAACTCTATCAAAATGTTTCAGCATTGAGCGTGGTTGTTTCGCTCCCGGTTTTTGAACAACAGTCCAGTCTGCAATTCTCCATGTCTTACAGGTCCTTCCAGTTATGTAGCATTTCCTCTGTCCTGCTTGCACAACCAGACCAGCCTTGCGAAGCTCCAGCATCCGTGGAGTCACTTGGTTGATTGGTAGTTTGGCCTCATTAGATACCTCGGTGTTGGTCGCCACATTCAAGTATCGGAGGTTCTCTAATACCTGATATTGTCTACGAGCCAGCTTGCCAGATACTCGGATGTCGTGATACGCTTTGAGCGATGTATTAGTTACGGTCATTGAGCTATTCACTGCAACTCGGCCTATATATGTATTGCGTATGGGGTCTCAAAGGCCCCACAGTCAAGTATATATACCAGAATCTCCCTGTGACAGTTGCCCTACGGGGCAGAGAGGTAAAACAATGGACGTAAAACAAACCGAAAAAGAAGTAAGCAAGTTCGTCAGTAAGGACGATACTGAGAAGGCAGAACTTTGGGATGCCTATTATGGCAATTCCAAGTTCAACGACAACCAGAACTCTACGTTTTGGGTATCGGAGATAAACCGAAAGGTGATAGCATGAATCTGGAAACCAAAGAAGCGATGTTAGATTACATCTGCAATCCTAAAGAGGCACGACGCATGGATGGAATGAAATATATCATCTACACGATAGAGGAAACAATAGGTTGTGTATTCGAGGATGGAAGCGACACACGGGAGACCACAGTGAAGCACGAAACCTACAAGTTCAGCGAACCATGGGAACTGGAGGAAATAAGGGAAGGTGTAGAGGTTGGATATTATGAGAATCAGGATTATTCCTATCGAGCCAAACTCAGCCACAAAATCATCAGTGACGCAGAACTGCGTTCAGTCCTAAATGAGTGGACATACTGGAGTGCATAATCATGGAACCAATAGATAAGTTCTTAATAGACAATGAACTCTGCGATGTAGAGGGCGTTAAAGTCCGTTTAAACGATGATTACGCAGATGACCCTGATGAGGTCTTTACCATAGATTCAGATTACGATGGACGTAAGTGCTGGATTAGTGATGACAATGGAAGTGGCTGGTATGTTTACTATGGTGCTTTGATTTTCGTGGAGGCATAATCATGACACAAATAGACTTCGTAGGACGGGAAATAGACACAGATTATGTGGGTGTTGGCGACTACCCCGGTTACAGAGAGGCACTGAAAAAGATGGTAATAATAGATAACAGGGGAGTCGAACAGTCAAAGCGAGTAGCCTGTGATGTTTGCGAACTCAAAAAGACCTCGGTTAACAACACTTGGGCATACAAACACCTTTTGGGTATTCCACTATGCATATCCTGTGCGAGACACAGTAAGGCAGATGAGGCCGCCAGAATCCACCACAAGGAGAACTATGTTGCATGGATGAAATCAGACAATCCTACCCCCGGAGGTGCATAATCATGGGCCACGTAACCTACGAAGAAAAATTCGTTGAGGTGCTTCCAGATAGTGTGGTAGCGGTAAACCGTATGGTTCCTATTAGTGATGAGATTGTTGGTCGCAGATTCATGCAAAGATGTCACCCTGATTTCTGTAAGGTCTGTTTCTCGAAAATGTATGAGGTAGATACCCCCGGTGGTGGAACCGAATTGAAAACCGAACTCACGTGGATGCACAATGATGACCGTTCACCAGTCTTTGAACCAGATGGCTACGGAGGTGCCTCCAAGGTGCTTGTAAGGCCCCACGTGGTCCTTGGGACCGCCTGTGGCTTCGAGAGTGAGGGCCGTGTCTCACCGGGTCCAGAACCGGGTGCAAAACTATGGCACGCTATGGTGTGGACCTCTGAGGTTTCTATCTGTCAGGATGGGATGTTTGAAAAGGGTAATGAGGAGCAGGAGCAAAAGGTAATGGAGATGATGGGAATAAGACCCGACAAACCTTTTGTAGACGAACAGGGCAATACGTGGACACCTTTAAAACCAACCATTGATGAGACAATGCCGGAGGACTAAATGAAAAGGGTAACATACTTAGACGGAAGAACATATATCGGCAAGGACTACGATGATGTATTGGGCAGGGTAATGATGAATCCCTTTACATCCAACATGACTCCAGAGGATTACATGAACCAGACAGCTTCAATCCTTGGAAGTCTCGGGAAGCTTGGAGGAGGCCGCATTGATACAAGCAGTGCGGAAGCCTTCTTCCGGTCCCTTTTGGCCCTCGGTTTATTGAAGGCCAAATAAACAACGTGAATAAGCTCAGGGGTCAAGTTATACCCCTGAGCAGACTTTTAACGCTTAGAATCGCTTTAAACAGGTAAAAAATAGTATTTCCCGGGGTTATCCCTGCCCCGGGTCAGGACACCACTTGGTTATTGGTTTCCGTGGTATATAGTTTAGGGCCACCTAAACCAGCCCTCGCTACACACCCCAGTTGGGGTCGAGGGAATTGCTGGTTGGGTAACGCCTTGTTCGCCAGCTTAGGTTATTTCCTTAGAACTTGCCCTTCATTTTATCGAAGATGCGGAACACCATAGCTATAACGAAAACAAGCACTAACAGAGTCACTATTGGGTCTACCAGAGCCTCCAGAACCGTTGTAAGGTTCCCGAGTGCGCTTGCGGCATCTCCACCAGTCTGCGTGATAGTGCGTTCTTCACTTGTGATGGTAGAGAGTCCTACGAACCCTGCTACCATGAAAGCTATTGCGAGTGCAACTACTTGTTTAATTTCCATTCCTTTTCACCCCCTCCCGGAAAATAGGAATTGTGTCATTTTGTGACTGTAAGGTTTGATTTACATGAAGAATGGCATCCACATGAACTTTACCATTTTTGGTATTGAGGGTGCAATCCACATGAACATCTTTGTATTTCTTCATGTAAATCAGCCCATCCTCCTGCGGCCTTTCAGGGCCGCCATGCGATGTCTGGCAATCTGTCCATGCCATCCACTTCCGGGGCCTTTCTTTGATGTCCAAGGTTTAGATTTCTGAGGTCTGTGTCCCTTGGATGAGTAACTTCCAAGCACCCTACCTTCATCCTCATATTGTGGGTCTCCTCTATTTGGATTCATTTTCTTATGTAGTTTATCCCAATGCTCAGGGTCTCGTTGCTGTTTACCCCGACTCGCCTTGCCCTTGGCACCGTAAGTTTCAAAGTCCTTGATGTTCTGTTTAATTCTTTTATCGTTCCATTCCTTGTAAGATTTACATTTATTAGTTCCACACGAACCACAGGGAGGTTTACATTCAAAACCAGTTCCACTTGGAACTATTGTGGTCTTTCGAGAAAGTTCCTTTTCCTTTCTAACTCCGGGAGCTTCGAGAACATAGAAACCCTTTTTATTTTTCCTTAATCCATCAGCATATCCATTGTATATTTCGAGTCCAGTATCAGACTTTGTATATCGTGGAGGGTCGTAGTATACCCACTTCTTCCCCACCATCCTTCCTAATTTCTGTCGTTGTTTAATGTAATCACCAACAAACTCTCCACTATCAGGGTCATAATCATTAGCACCTAAATCCACCCGGTATTCTTTCTTAGTTCCATCCATATATTTGATTTCAACCTTCGTTTTGGTGTATGTTCCGTGAGTCCTCCCTTTCTTATTCTCATCATTGATTTCTTTTAGTTCATTTTGATACAAATACATAGGTTTTACACCTTTAAAAGTTTTCATATCTCTTTCATATCCTTCTGCCCACAACATCTTCACCTGAGCAACCTCTACGGGCCTACCCTTTTCACAACGCTTACACCCCTTACTATATTTCGGCTTCCCAAACTTATCTAAAGTAGAAGTGCAGTGTGAACATTCGATATGAACCATTAGCCCATCCTCCTGTGGCCTTTCAGGGCCGCCATTCTGTGTTTCCTAATCTCACCATGCCATCCCCTTCCGGGTCCACCCGGTCTCTGCATGGCTGGTGATTCATTCCTCTTTGACATGGGCAGACCGGGTTTCTGTAAAGTGCCATCGTGATATACACGGACCTTGCCCTTTCCTCCTGCCAGATTATCATTGAGATATTCAGCTTGATTCCGTTCATAATTCCGTAACCGATTCTGCTTGGAACTCAGCCTCTTTGTATCGGCCAAAGTGACATGGACGTAGTTTGGCCTCTGGCCTTGTTTTTCTATCTTCCAGTAGGTGTCCACAAGCTCCACTTTACCCGTCCATTGGCCCTTGTATTTCAGTCCTGCAATCTTCGATTTGGGCCACCTTTTCCTAACTGAACTGTAAGCGTATTGACCAGTCGCAGGAAGGTCCTTCCCATCCTTGGTCTTATTGGTCGCCAATTTACGGTCATGTCTTTTGGCAACATTGTGTTTTAATTTCGGTCCATCTTCCTTGTCTTTGGGTATCATCCCGTAGTAACCATACTTCTCCTTGTAATCGACTTCCCTTGCCCTCGCAACGGTCTCGAACTCTGTCTGAGATTCCTCATAGTCAAGGTCCTGCCCGTATTTCTTATATCTTCCACGTGGAATCCTGTAACCTCTCTCATCAATAGTCAAACGTGAAACAAAGTTGGGCCTATTGGGGTCGTTGGCACGACTGGCATGTATCATCTCATGGGTCATAATTTCCTTGAATTTCTTTTCCTTTCCCTTGGCGAGATATTTGGAGTCCATGGAGATAGTTCCATGCTCTCCCAAACCAGACGCAAACCATCCAGCCGAATCCCGGTGTTTGCTGTATCGGTATGATACCTTTCTCAGATAGGGGCGTTCCTTGTCTGTGAAATTCTCATTGATAACCTTCCCCACCATCTTCATATATTTCTTCTGTTTCTTTGGGTCCTGTTTCTTTAATTTCTTTCCCTTGGTAGTGAAACCAATGGGCGTATAAATGTCATCAATTCCTACAACATCGGAACGGTTGTAACCCCGTCCCATCCAGTATTTATTTGGTTGTTTGAATTGTTCTTTGGCCTGTAAGGTATTGTCCCATACGATAGCCGCCCCACTTCGCCTCTTATGGAAGGCTTTTGCCTCTGACCTCGATACAGGGGTCTCTCTCTGGTTGGGTGGCCTTGGCATCTATTTGTTTCTCCTTTGGTATTCTTTCTTTGTCGCTTTCACGGCCCTTGCACCCTGCCCTCTAAAATTCTTATTGGTCTGTTTGGCAAAACTATCAGCCTGTTTTTTAGTTCTCCATACCTTGCTTGTTCGTATTCTTTTAGTGCCTCTTTTAGCACTCACAACATAGCCATAATTTTTAGGCATCAGAGCCACTTCCCTTTCTTCTTCACCCTTCCATTGGTGGTCCAGTCTATTACACTGACTACTTTATCACCAGCTTTCTCCGAGTATCTTCGGTTATCTTTTTTCGACTTCTGTTTTCTATTCCGAGGCATACCTTGAAATTTATGTCAGGGTATTAAAAGATGGGGGTCTATCGAGGGTCGAGGGGATGTTTTTTCTATATTATTTTCTATGTTCCCGAGTCTGAATATTTCAGGTTTCCTTCGATTTACATGAAATTCGTCTTTATTATTTTTTTCTTAAACAATCATTATACTCTCAAACTCTATACTATTAGGAAGGGCTGGCCAACCCCCAAGGGGGGTTGACAACCTCAACTCTCTATCTGTTTCCGATACTTGGCGTTCATATCTTCCTTCTTTCCAATATCAAGGTGTAGGTATTCCTTATACATTCGCTCAGGTAGTTTAGAGAAGGCGTAACCCCTGAATATCTGTTTGTAGTATGGCTTGTCATGCTTCTGGAACATTGGGGCTGGCATCCCCTCCCATACCTCTACCAGTCTCCTACTACCGAGTGTTGAACAATGCATACGGTAATGGGCGGTCCTGATGATGTTGACATCTATCATTGAAGCATAGGGAACGATGAACAACTTAATCTTACGGTAGACTCTATCGTTCTGTTGTGACCTGCTGATTGCTTTCGAGGTTTTCTTTTGCCAGTCCCGGTTGAATAAATCCTCACCTGCCTCATTAAGAATAACAGTAGAGTATTCGGGTAGCTGTTGGAGGCAACTCAGGTATTGCTTGCCATCATAGGCGATGGCCTTTTTCCATGGCCACTCCTGTCCAGTCAGGTAGGCTCCCATCGCACCCATATTGATTGCCAGTGTTGACTTCCCGGTGCCGGGTTCCCCTGATATTAGGACTGTCGCAGAGAGGTTGTTACGGAGTCTCCAGAGTAGCTTCTGAACGCACTCAGCCAAGGCATCAGTCTCAACCATCATCAACCATCATAGAGAAGGCACCCTTCCAGTGTTCCAGATTGGCCAGATGTCCGGGGGTTGTGGTAGTCTGGTTCAATACTCCATCCGCCCTCATAGCAACTGCGGTCTTACTACAAAGCTCCACAAGCTCACCGATAGTAGCGTCATCCCGGTTTACATGAAAAAGGAAATCCATCGCCTTCTTCTTTTTATCTGTCTCATCACACCAACTCAACATTACAGCGTTGATGTCCAGTGCAAGGAGGGTCTGCCCTTCGCCCAATAGCCTCCAGAATGTGTGCATCGCAGGGATGAACACAGCTTCCTGAAATGCAGAGTAGTTACTGTCCCGACTGGTAACTGCTTCCGATGTTTGTTGGTCCACCAAAGGCCCCCTCCATTCTCTTTATGACTTCGTTCCTGAAAGCGATAACCCTACCAAGTGGTATCGACCCCTGTTTGGTAACGGGGTCGAACACTGCCCTAAGCCGGATGCCGAACATATCTGCGGCATACTGGTGCATCACCTTGATGGCCCTGTTCCTCCGCACGACGTCCTTGGCCAGCAGTGCCATATCAAACTCGTTGATGATAGTGTAGCCACTCCGGATGTCGTATGATGTCCAGTCCTCACTGGCTCCGTTTTCATTCATCTTCTTCATACTCCCCACCGTCAAGGATGTGGTCAGAGATTATATCGTCCTCTGGATGGAAGGGGGAGTAGTCTGTAATCTCCTCCCACGACTCCTCATCCGGGGTTATCGAAACCTCGTTGTCGTATATCTGTCTGCGCTGGTCCTCGGCTGAAGTCTTAACTGCCATCTGGACATCCCTCTGCGCCCGGTTCAGTTCTTCCCTGATATGGCCCTGTGTGGTGCTTAACCAATCTTCGGCAGTTATCAGGAAATGGTCAGAAGGTTTCATGTAAACCTGACCTGTCTGCTCATGGTGAGCGATTTCACCGTGAGACATTTTCATGTAAATCCAACCGGTCTCCCTTGAATCCGGCAATCTGCTGAATTTCCAAGGGATAGGATTGAACAGATAACCAAGTCCTCCGCCCCGGGGTCTGATGTAGACCATGTATTTGCCCTTTTTAGCCATTTGAAGCGACCCTAATGGCATTTTCTTTACATCCGAAGGGTCTAAGTCAGCTAATGACTTTGGGGCCATTCCCGGCCACGGCCTGTAACCACCCGAATATGGCCATCCCCGGACCACCCAAGTTTTGAAGAACCAGATGGCTGACATCACCAGAAAATAGCGAGCCGGAAGTCCAGCGAAAAGCTCAACAAAGAAGGGTCTATGATTGGCATACCAGTTGAGGTTCCATTTGGCCTCGGCAATCCATGTCGCCTCCTCCAATCCGAATATCAGGATTAAGGTATAGCAGATGATGTTCATCGAGAATAAAAGTATAGCACCAATCAGGTAGGTTATAGAAACCTGATACCCTTGGTTATATAACCCCGGATTCTCCTTACATTCCTTTCCCCAACCGAAAAAGATTTTCTGGAATAATCCAGTATTAAGTCCATTGACCCAAGCGACACGACCTATTTCATTACGACCTCGACCCTCCTTGTCGCCCGGCACGAAGTAAATCTTAGGTTGCCACCATGAATAGACTCCATAGTAGAATACTAATCCGAGAACAGCGTAGAGAACACTCAGACTGAGCAAGCCCTCCGGTCTGAAATCATCGTCAGTTAAGGTTAGCCAGTGCAATTCCCACAGGAACCGCACCAAGGCAGAGTCGGGCCACCACATTATGCTAACTTCTCCTCCTGTCCATACTCATCCTGTGCTATGGCCCGGGGGTCGCCTCCACTGAAAGCCATTCCAAGGAACTCCTCAGATGCCCTTCCGGTCTGCGCCTGTGCTTGTTCCTTCCAGTGGATGTTGGAGGTTATGCTTCGCATATACATTGTCTGTAACTGGTAGTGTTTGGTCCATATTTCGTTGTCCAGACTCTCCAGAACTCCCTGTGGTAGAACCTCTCCCTTGGAGTCACAGAAAAGCGGCACCCAATAGTGGTCGGCATGGTTCATCATCCCTGCCGCCTGAATAATCAAATCCGATGTAGTAGGTGGGCTAAGGTATTCCCGAGGACACATCAGAATCGACTTGTGCCAGCCGATAGGCCCTATCCTACGCCTGTAAAAAGAGATGATATACATTCCCTCCCAATTCATCATTCCCTGTATTGGAATTGGGTCAGGAGGCTGGCACCAAGGATGTCCTTGGAATATCAGACGGTCTACGAATTTTGGTTTCGAGAGGGTGGACGAATCCCATAATTGCGACTTGAGATTCAAGGCCGCATTGGGGTCAATCTCTTTGTAGGTTTTCTGTCTGGCCGACAACAGCCATGGGACGTTAGGCCCCCATATAACTGCAAAAGCGACAGCCATTAACAGGAAAATTACGATGGCAAGCTGTATCATTTGTTCTATTTCCATTCTTTATTCACCTTTTTTGTGTATAACTGAAAGTTCCGTGGTAGCGTTGTCCGTATAATGAAATCCTGAGCATCTCTGTGAACAGGAAAACTATACAGACCATCATAAGAAGCTGTGGGAAGAACACAAACATGAAATAAGTTTGGTCATCCCCCCACATATAGTAGAAGCTGAGTAGCCCAAGCATCCCGAAGGACATGGCCCTCATAGCCCAAATCATCGTGTCCAATATCGAAACAGCATACGGGAAATTCTTAGCCATCGTGTCCGAGAAGATGTCAAGTTGGAATACGGTCATAATTATGCTGAAAACACAGACAAGGAAAACTATCAGCCATCCGAAAAGTAGAACATCCAGTGATTCGCCTATGAGATTCGTTAGCAAATCCGGCCACTGGTCTGTATTAAAGTTCATGTAAATCGCACCTCACTCGAAAGGACCTCTCATAATTGCCAGTTTTATGTGAGATGTAATTAGTAAGATAATCCTCAATCCGAAGTAGAAAAGCCAAGCACCCAAGGCAATCAACATAGTCTCCAGTATCAGGTCAACATTGTCCAGAATCCACACAGAAGCATTGATGATGGTGTCCACTATCTTTGGCAGGTTGATTACCAACCAATGACCAAGTTCGGCCACTGCCTCGATGCTATGGACAAAGCCCCCCATCAGGGTGCCAGACATGGTTTGCATACCATTCCATATCTCAACGAACATTCCGGCTATCATAAATTTCATGGCCTTGAGCATCGCTCCCCAAGTCCCGGGCTGTTTCCAATCGACCTGCGCCCAATAAGCATCGGCAATCTCAAAAAGATTGTGACAATTCCCGGCCAGAGCATTAGCCGTAGAGAAGAAACATTGGCTATTCGTGTTACCGGAGCCCACGCTTGTCCTCATGTCGTAGACCGTATCAGCAAAGGGAACAGCATAACCACAATCACCACCCGGTGAAGGGGAACCATCGGAGTTATATTGGCAATCATACAACCAGAAGCCCTCAGTGTAGACAACCTCGACAGCGAGGTTATAGGAATAGGTGGAACCACCTAATCTCATAGGAATCATCATAGCTGTTTCCGTGTTATAATAATTACAAGTGCCAATGCATGTATCAGATACCATGAATCCATCATCACCATCCACTCCCAAAAGTCTGTATTCATGTGGACCTTCGTAACACTCAGAACTACCAACGGGGATGTCACAGTCCATCGGGCCGATTCCTCCAGCACATTCAGGATTTCGGAATTGAGACTCGAAGCAATAAATGTAAGGATTAAAGGTAATTCCGATTGTGTAATATTCAGCCCCGACTTCGGGGGTGTATGCATATACTTGTGTATTGGAACAAATCATGACATCCTCACAAGGTATATGCCCCACGGTGAACTTGATGAAATCCGAGGCTACCATTGACTGTTGGTATTGTCCCTTGACAATCGTATCACCAAAACCAAGGTCCTGCCGATATAATCCGTTGCGTTGTCCCATACAACCATTTACAAGGTTTTTATTTGGGGATGCTGACCATATCGAACCCACACCTCCTCCCAACTCATCATCGAAAGAATATGGAGCGAATGGGCCACCAATATTTACATTGGCAAGCTCCCAAGTGGCTCTCGAACCGTTACCGTGAAAGGCCATCGCCACATAGCAGTAATGATAGGGGTCTG
>Ga0080013_1005484_pt1 | contig 11801 bp, 11 predicted proteins | sample ETNvirenome_6_85_FD_69236 | JGI IMG/M metagenome (GOLD analysis project Ga0080013, IMG submission 69236) | Marine viral communities from the Pacific Ocean - ETNP_6_85 (SPADES assembly) (version 2) | ecosystem: Environmental > Aquatic > Marine > Oceanic | place: Pacific Ocean | collected 2013-06-19 | reverse complement strand
CTTAACTGCTTCATCTTGTAGGAAGATGTAGAGCAACCCCAGTTTTCAGTAGAGGCCACCTCAGACAGCCACATGGTGTATGGCTCAGGGGTCTTTTTAAACTTGGTCCAGACACGTAGCCAGACACTTTCTGAGTTATTATCACAGACTCGCATCCGATAGAAGACCTTACCGTTCTTTGTCTTCTTCTCCTGGATCTCCTGAATGCAGAACCAGACTATTCCCTTGTCTTTGCCGCTCAATGCTGTAATTGCAGGCACCTGAGCCTTTTCTATCTTCTTCATGATCCGCGGTGGAAAGACCAACTCCTCGTCTGCCCCTGCCATTAGCTCGACACTGTTGCCAATCTTAACAGCGCGCGGCCAATCCTCAAGGTCGTAGTTTTCTATGATTTTTTCCTCAATAAAGTTGGGAACAAAGCCCTGCGACTTCATTAGCTTCTTTGCTGCTGTTTTTGTCATACCGTGTCGACCTTTCTTAAGCAGGTCATAGTTTCCAACGATGATCTCATAGATTTGATGATGATTCCTTACAGCGCCACCAGAGACCTCATCTAGAGAGCCAAAAGCCTCAACCTTGCAAAGAGAGTCAAAACAGGTCTTATTCATCTTAGAGGGCTTCCACTTACCATCCTCTGCAAAGAGCATCTGATCAAAATTGGTAAACGGCCGATTTCTCATGATCTCCTCAACTGCAGAGCTTCCAACACCCTTGATAGCTGTTAAGGGCGGGACAAATCCTTCACGCTCCTCGCTGTAGACCCAGACATCTGAGGAGTAGTTGATGTCAGGCTTTAGGATCTTATATCCTAGAGTCTTAATCTCACTTATCAGTTTGCCGAACTTATTGGATCCATTCCAAGTTTGCAGACACGTTGCCAGCCACTCCTTCTCGTAGTAAGTGTGTAGCCAGGCAGAGTAGTATGAGTCAACGGCATAAGCAACAGCGTGTGACTTGTTGAAGCCGTAGGCAGAGAAAGCCTCAATGGTCTCATAAAGCTTAACTGCCTTGTTCTCATCCATGTCAGATAGCTCAACTGCACCGGTAATAAACTTCTTCCTAAGATCTGTCCTTTCCTGTGCCTTCTTAGCATTCATGTCAAGTGACTTCTTGACTAACGTCTTTCTCATCTTGTCAGATGCACCCTTGTCAAAACCACAGAGATTCTGAGCGATGAGCATGAACTGCTCCTGAAAGACAACGAACCCACGACTTTCGCTAAGCAGGTCTTCAAGAACTGGGTGGTCGTATGTGATCTCATCTAAATTTAGGCCTGCCTTGACGTATTTCCTATGGACATTTGCAGCCAGTGGGCCTGGTCGATAGATTGCTGTGATTGTAGCAAGGTCCTCAATAGATGTAGGCTTGGCTGCCACACAGAACTTTCTAGCACCGGTATTAGTAAACTGAAAGATTTGAACAAATCTGCCACCGTGATAGACATACTTCCACACCTTCTGGTCGTCCATAGCATGGAATCTACTATTTAGATGAGCATCAAAGAATTCATTGATCTGATCAAAGGTGGGATTCTCAACACCCTGGTTTCTTAAAATTAGGCGGATTGAATCCTCAACCATCTTCAGCGTTGCCAGACCGAGAAAGTCAAACTTAAGAAACCCATTCTCCTCAAGATGGCGCCAGTTCATGCCCTCTGACCACGGTGTCTGTAACTCACCACGAACCTTGATGACGGGCATATGACTTTCAATATCAGGACAAACTAGGACCCCGCCGGCGTGTCTGCCGATAGATCGAGGCTCCATAAAGAGGGTCTGAACATGCTCGGCAATCTTGGGATACTTTGACATAAATTCAAGATAAGCATCACTATACCTAAGACAGTCCTCGTGGGTCAAGACATAAGTTGACCGCTCTTCGTGATCGCCCATTGCTCGATGCATCACCTCTCTCTCAAGCGGGCCTGTCAGGGCGTTGATCTCATCAAACGGAATGCCATAAAACTTGCCGACGTCCTTGATAAGAGACTTAAGCTTAAGGGTATTAAAGTTAGAAACAGGTATAACAGCATCGTCACCAAACAGATCTCTAGAGACATCAATAAGAACATCTCTGTCGCCTACATCAGAATCAATATCAGGCCAGCTTGCCTTGTGAATGCCAAGGAACCTCTCAAACAGAAGCCCGTATTTAATTGGATCAATATGTGTAATCCCTAGGACGTAGTTGACCAAACTACCGCCACCGGAGCCACGTCCGGGGCCTAGAAGTGTTCTGTGCTGCGACTTCTCAAAGACCTTGGTAAGGGTCAAAAAGTAATTTTCAAACCCAAGTTGCTTGATAACAGACATCTCCTCTCTGATTCGCTCAATGTATTCAGGCTTATCATGAAGCTCTTCCTTGATCATCCCTTGTCTTACCTGTTCAACAAGCTGCGTAAACGCGGGCTTCTCAGGTGTTCCGAAGTTAGGCAGCTTTGCAGAGCCGTCGAACCAAACCTCTTCGCATCGGTCCCAAGCAATCTCGTGAGACCTCTCAATGGCCTCTTTGACCAGCTGCTCACTGCCCCTATAGAAGTCGTATTTGTCATAACCCCTTCCAAATTCATCCCACATCTGTCTAGCATTTTTAGGATAGAGCTCACACTTTAGCTCATCCTTCTTGGGAAGCTTAGGCATCTCATCGCCTCGGGAGCCCATTCTTCCAAGAAGCTTATACATCTCGCGTGCCTCCCACATATCAGGATTGCAATAGTGAGAATCGGCTGTCGCAAGAAGCTTTACTCCGGTTTTCTTTGAAAGCTCAATCAGGCACCGATTGGCAAGGTTTTGAGCAACAAGATCGTTGAACTGCAGCTCTAAGAAAAAATTCTCCTCACCCACAGCGTCAACAAACCGGTCTGTCATGTTCTCAAGCTTCTGCATAACAGAATTCAAGACAGCTGGGTCGTCGACCAGATCAGGTGTCAGCTCATCAAAGCTCTTACCTTCAAAGCTCTGGAAGATGTGACCAGAAGGTCGACCGCCCACGCAGGCAGTAGAGACAATAAGCCCCTCAGAGTGCTCCTTAAGCATCTTGTAATCGATACGAGGAAACCTATAGAACCCCTCCTTGTATGATCTCTTGACCAATCTAAAGAGGTTCTGCAGCCCCTTATAGTTCTTTGCCAGCACAACAAGGTGATACCGACGCTTCCAGGCTGGATAAGAACCCCTCTCATTCTTTGACTCCGCCTCGTTCTCAATAACAAGCCCTTCGTTCTCATCGCCCTCATCAGCTAGCGCAACTTTCTTCTTAGCCTCTCTCTCCAGCCTAACAGCCTCCCTGTGGTCGTGATAGTCTTGACTCCACTCATCAAGTGAGTCAACAAAGTAGCATTCGCAGCCGTAGATGTGTCTATAGTTAACACCTTTGCTCTTCAGCTTCTTTGAGTAGTTGTGTGCGTGAGCAGCTGAGTTCATGTGACCGTGGTTGGTCAGTGCGAAAGCATCCATCTCATTTTGCAACACGAAATCGATGTGCTCATCTGGATATCCCAGACCGTCATAGACAGAGCTACCGTCATGAGCGTGAAGACCTACAAAATTCTTAGGTACAGAAAATTGACTAAATTTAGACATGCGTATCCTTTCTTACGTTGCTATAATTGTAACATAGACTAGTGGGATTTACACGCCTTTATCTTTTCTAATCTCTTCTATGCGCTGAATTAGAGCTTGCTCCTCAGCGTCGAGCTGAGTTGGCACAGAGACATCAACACGAAGAATGTGAGCACCTCTGATGGGAGAGCCTATCTCTGTAGGTAGACCCTGTCCGCTCAAAGACAGCATCGATCCAGGTTGAATTCCCGGTTTGATTATCACAATTCTCTCACCGTCAACTGTCTGTATCTTCTTCTCGCACCCGAGTGCTGCCTCACCAAATGAGATTATGATCTCACTGTGCACATCTGATCCCTTTCTATCTAGCCCTGGATGTGTGTCAACAAGAATCTCAAGATAGGCATCACCGGGAATGTCTGTTCCAGCATCCCTGTGCCCTAGACCCCCTAGCTTCATTCTGGTTCCTGAGCTTACACCTGATGGGATGGTAACATTTATGTTTTTAGATTCAACAACCTCTCCGGATCCGCCGCAGGTCTGACACCTATTTTTAATAGTGACGCCGCGGCCAGCACACCTCTCACAGGTCGAGGAAAATGACATAAAGCCCATATTCTGAGTGACTGCTCCTGCACCACCACAAGCTGAACATCTTGCGACATCACTCTCTGATCTAAACCCCTGGCCTTGGCAAGAATTGCAATTTTCTCTTCTTTTAAGCTTTATCTCTTTTTTTAGACCGCTTAGTACATCTGAAAGTGTAATCCTGATTCTGATAAGTAGATCTGAACCCTTTATGGGACCTGCTCGACCTCTTCCTTCGAAAAAATCACTAAACCCTTCTCCGCCAAAAAAATCAGAAAATCTACTAAAGATATCTTCGTGAGAAAATCCATGACTGTGATGTGGACTTGATGTCCCAAATCTGTCATAGTTAGATCTTTTTTCTGAATCTGAAAGGACTGAATATGCCTCAGACACTTCCTTAAACTTAGATTCAGCGTCTGGGTCATCAGGATTTTTATCAGGATGATATTTCATAGCTAGCTTTCTATAAGCCGCCTTTATCTCCTTTTCTGTCGCCTCTTTTGAGATCCCTAGCACATGATAATAATCATTAGACATTCTAAAAATTAATTATAAAATCTTTATAATTTATTCAATTTCTTGGTCGTATGGCTCACAGATAAGATCACCATCAGCAAAACATCGGTCCAGATAATCTTCGAGCTGCTCAAAAGACGTGCAAACCTTGACACCACTTCTCGCAAGCATTAGATTAAACTTAGCACCTTCAGGAAGGCCATTGCAAAAATAGACGATCGGAACCTTGTTTGCAAAAGCATAGCCTGCTTCCCAGATCGTCCCAATATCTTTATCGCGTGTATTGACAATAAGAAAATCTGCTGTCTCAATGTGATGCAAGTTTCCGTCAAACGTCTCATCTTGAACGTGCTTTGGAGCATTTGGAGGACAAACAAAAATTCGCCTCGGGCTAGCAAGATCGATCCAATCTCTATTGTCACAAATTTCTTCAAGCTGAGTTAGCTCAAGCGCTTGGACGGGGCTAAACCATCCGGATGCAAGGTATATTTTTTTCTTAAACATCTAAGTTCTCCTTTTCAAAAAATCATATCACAATAATCTTAATTTATATTGGAATAAATTTATATTTTAAAATATAAATTAATCAATAAATGATCTTCCCAGATACATGTACTCTTGAGAATTATGATTAAAGTGATCTTTAGGAATCATGCTTTTATCAAATTTAATATTATCACTAGTCTTCTCAATGCAAAACCAGCCGCTTGTAATCTCTGGCTCACATCTTTCACGAACTAATGCTATTCCATCAACTCCTTTAACAAATCTACAAATAACTTCAAAATCTAGATTATGAATATATGGTGTATTCAAATCCTCAGGGTTTATTTTATTTTGTAAAGCTTCTAAGCCGTATATTTTTTGTATGTGATTTAAAGAATTTATTGTATCTTTAAATTCTTTAGGAAACGCTGGATATGAGAAGTAGGAGTCATTCGCGGCTATTTGCTTGAGAGAGTGCTTCCCGACTACCTTAGGAACCATTCCAAATAGACTTAAGAATTTAAAAACATAGTCATAGTCCTTTTCCATAAAGTGAGACCTTAAGTGTCTTATTATTGGGGGTGTGGCTCCAAAGCTAAAAAAATTAAAATAAAACCTTCCACCAACTTTAATAGTATTCATGACATCTATAATTGAAGAAAAGGGACACCTTAAATGGTGGAGGGCCATTCTACAAATTGCTAAATCAAATTCAGAAAAATTATTTAAATAAAGATATTTTTTCATATCTCTGCCTAAAAAATTACAATCCATCTGAATTCTTCTAATATCTATATTTCTAATATCCATCTGAGGTAGAACTGTGCCATTTCTCATAGATTGCTGTATTTTTTTATCCATGTCTATCAGAGACCTATGCGATCCATCGACCATTGTAACAGAATTTGCTCCGAATTCAAGCATTCCGACTGTATAAGAGCCTGTTCCACAACAAAGATCAAGAATATTTTTACCAATAATTCCCAGATCTTGAAGATCTCTAGGAGATCCCCACTGACTTATAGCACTGGAGTTTTGAAAAAGTCTATTAAATAGACTTCTATCTACAAGCTTAATAATCTCAATTCGCCGGTCACGTCTAAATTCTTCAAACTCACCCTTATCTCCTAAGAGACTGGACCAGTGACTATCATAATACTCGCTAGACGACGGGCTGCTTAGGACTTGAACATCTCTCATGCAGACCACCACACTTCACGCCTCTCTGTTTCTGAAATTCTAGTCATCGGATGCTTTTCACAAAAGCAGTGTTAAGCCATCCGGATGCAAGGTATATTTTTTTCTTAAACATCTAAATTCTCCTTATTCAATTCAAGAATCCCTATAGGACTTTTCAAGCATAGAAATTTCTTCTATTAGATTATTCCACATCTGTCTAAACTTAGTATTTCCATCAGCTTCAGCAGCAGGGGGATTTGTTCCATTTAGATCATATCGACGAGCCTGATAGATTGTATCATTTGGATGATATTCAATGTGCTCATCACTGTCATCATCCGGCCAATAAAGATTAGTTCCAGTTCCAGCACGAACATTTTTGATATAGTGCCACGCAGGACTTGTAAGTGCCCTTGTTCCAATTACAGCGCTTGCCTCTGGAAGAACCTTGATAATCTCTACAGCCATCTTAGCAGCGATGAGATTATCAACTGAAGGCTGGATCTGCTTGTCTGAGCGCTGCTTGACAAAGCCAATGATGTCCTTAAGATTGAAGCGACCGTAATAGAATGTTGAGAGACACTTGGGAAGGACAGTCCTTGCATCCATCATTGAGATCTGACGGGTATCAACCATGTCTGCATAAAGCTGCTTAGCATCCTCGACGTGCCGCTTCCATCGCCGATAAAGATCTGGGCTGTTCTCGACAGCGCTTGGAACGAGGCAGGGCTCGTGATGAAGAAATCTGTCCCCTGTGCACTGGGCTGCCCACGAGCCGGCTCGGTGACGAATAAGATGTGTCACTGTCTGTAGATCAATTCCTGCAAACTTAAATGTAAAGCTAAAAATCTCCATCGGGGTCGGTAAGGCTCGAAAACAAAGAACGTCCTCAAGATTTTCACTTAGGTCCGCCTGTGAAACCCCCGTCGGATTTGTAAAATCTGGATCATCTGCCCAAGTGGCCTTCACGTATCTCCAGGCAACATCGCGCATCTGTTCAGCAGTGGGATGATCGACTAGCTCAACAGTCAGGGCATCTAGATCATTAAGAAAATCTGTAGTAGGCTCCTCATCAAATCTTAGAGTCATTGGAAGGTTAACAGGATTTAAATCATTATTTTGGGGCATTTTTCTCCTCATGCGGTAATAAAATATTATAACAAAGACAGTGAATCTGTATTAAAGATAAATAAAAAAAGAGCTGGCAAAGCCAGCTCAGTTATTAGATTTTATAAAATATATCTATTCTTCAGACCTATTCTCAATGGGCTGACGAAGAATCGCATAGTTGTTATCCATGCACCACATTTCATAATCTTCTACAGGGAAAATTTCTGGAATGTTAAGATCAACAGAAGCAACTACAAACACGCTGTTGTGTAGACGATCGCACGTATCCGCTTCTGCACAGTAGTGATATGTCCATCCACCGGCTGCAGTTTCGTGAACGATATTCTCACATCCCCGACCCTCCATCAGAGCGAAAAGTCCATCAGCACACATGCTGCCAATATTATAAAACTTTGTCGATTCATTTTCGATTTCCGATCGACACATTGTAAACTCTGAACGATCTAGTCGAGTTGAAGGCAGCTCGGTCGACTTTTCAGAGACTACTGTCTTTTTTTCTGCAGGTGCTGCTGGGCTGCCTGCAAAAGATGACCCTGCAACAAGAAAAGATAGGACAAGACTACCAAGAAATAATTTACGCATTACTATATTCTCCTAAAGAGTGAAATAATTTCCACAACTACATTATACCAAACATAAGCCAAAGCTACACGCTTTTTGATAATTCCCTTATCATCTCTAAGACATCAGAATCATCAGCATAAAACCCGACTCTATCAATTGTCTCAAGCTCTCTATTGTAAGATGTCAAAGGAGAGATAACATTAATACCGTGCTTAGCATACTCTGCAGAGTGCTTAGGAGAATCATCAATTGCACAAACGACTGACCCAGCATCATAATATTCTGACTGAGCAAGCCATCGATATTTTTCACCACTAAAGTTAAGCCTGTCATATTTCAAACCAGATGACTCAAGCCATCTGTAGGTGTCATAACAACAGAGAAGATTCTCTTCTGGTCGAGCTGTAAGCAGCTGAATCCAGTAACCTAGATCATGAAGCTCATTTAAAACTTGAATCATATTCCCGATCGGCTCTAGGTCCCGAAGCTTTCTTTCAGAGATAAAGTTAAAGAAAACTGACTCTGGGTTAAGACCCTTTGCCTTCACTGCAGTTGTCGTATAGTACTCTGGACATTCTGGATCCACATGAATATTGTATCTATCTCGAAGCCATCCAATGAATCCATCTCTAAATCCAACGATGACATCATCCATATCGACTATCAAGACTGGTCGACCGTCCCAGATATTTCTCTCTAGTTTGTGACAGGTCTTGAGATAAAGATCCTTATCATCAAAGGCAGAAATAAACTGGTCATGAGATATTCCCCAAAGATTCATAATCGCTATGATATATCTAAAGGCATCGACAGACTCATATAAGATCTTATTAACATCTATCTCGATTCGACTGTGCTTATGATCCTTAAAGTTAATTCCAGATATCATCGATGATATCTCAGAGTGCAATGCCAAGGATAGGGACTTAGTGATCTCCTCTTTTTCAATTTGAGTTAAACTATCTCTATTAAAGAATAGATCATTGAACTGCTTTTGTGTCCGGAACAGGCTTGATAGGCTGGTTTTCATTTTTCCCCCTTAGAAAAACTTCTTTAAAGGCGGATATAATTGCTTCTGAATTAGTCTGGTTAAAAACCAAAGAAGACATTTCCATATACCCACTCTCACCAACAAGAGGCTTAAACCCCTCATTACATGTAAATTCTATCACACCAGTGTGTATTTTTTCATTAGTTTCGCTTAATATTTTTTTAAGCTCTTTAGGTGAAGAAAAACTAATTGGGACTTGGTGACAAGTTTCAAGCTTTATCTTTGCAAAGCTAGTATCCTTTCTCGAGGCGCTCATGGATAATGAAGTCCTTCTTTATGTAAGAATTATATAGGTCATCTGCTGAGCTTCCTGATAAAATTATCAGAGAAAAAAAGTAATTAAATGCATCAACTACCTCTTCTAAAAAAGCATCATGATCAAAATCTCTCACCTCTGTCTGCCTGTGTGGCTTCCAGTTTTTAAGATGTTGTAGTGCTTCGAACATCTCTTCAACACCCCTTAATGCCATATCTCGGCAAAGCTGTTGATCACCTTTGTCACTTAAATCAAGAGGCCACGCAGGATATGAGTCAGGAAATTTTTCCTTAAGAGATAACATAAATCCCTCCCTTAGATCAAACATAGCTTGAAGTCTATCTGTGTTCAATTAAGATCTCCCTCAATCTCAAGCGCGTCTGACATTGTCGATTCAGAGGCTTGAGAAGCTTTTTCAAGCAAATCTGCTATCTGATTTTCACTTATTTCTTTGTACTCATCTGTAAGCCCAAGAACGCTTTCTTCATCACTTGAGTTTGTAACCCTCATCATTCTAAGATTGTCAACAACATCTGTGCCTGTCAAGATTGCAACTTGGATGATTTTAGCAATCTGTGCAATCACCTCATCAGAAAGTCTATATTCGTTCATTGTTTCTCCCTATTTTTGAACTTCTGGTACCCAAAATGTTGTCCTTCCATCTCGAGTTTTTTCTCTAATAACACTCAATCCGTTTGGATCAGCTTTTTGATTATAAACTGCAAATCTACGACTGTATTCTCCAAACTCACCATTAAATCCCTCAAATGTGTGAATGGTGGCACCACCACTGAGGTATGATGAAAAGATTGTAACCTTGATGCAATTATTTAAATTTGATAATTCGCTATCAGAAAGAGTCGAAATAAGTCTGTGAGGGGATATCTTTGAAAAATAAAGAGATTCAGACTTTAAATAGTTTCCAACACCCGAGACAACTGACTGATTCATCAGGGCTTCGACAACAGACTTGTTATCCTTTTTTCGTATCGAACTTATAAACTGATTATCTGTAGGATCACCATTTAGCATATCCGGACCAAGAGAGTCAAGCTTCTTTTGAAGATTGTCATATCCCTTGACAAATTTTAAAGTTCCAAAATTTCTTACATCTGTAAAGAAGACCTCTCGATCACCAAGGTCAAATTTAAATCGACTATGTTTTTTCTGACTAGATGTCCAGCTTCCAGACATTCCAAGTGTACTCCACACTGTCCAGTCATTCTCTAGCTTAATGTAAATAAACTTCCCCTTACAGTTGATCTCATTGATACTTAAAGGTAATGCTTCAACGAATTCATAGAGGCCAGACGGAGGTCCATGATCGATATATCTTCCGCTAATGACCTGAGCGCTGCTTATAGACTTATTTCTCATTACTTTCACAAGAGAATCTGTTATTCTTCTAACTTCTGGCCCCTCAGGCATAATAAATCTCCTCTATTTGAATTAATATAAACCAAGACCCGAGCTTGTTCAATGAAACGTATTATCATATCAGACACACACATCGGAACAAAGTTTTATAAATCTGATATGCTTCTTAGCTTTTTAAAATCAGCAGACTATGATCAGCTTATTTTAGCAGGAGATATTATAGACTTTATTAAGATTCCAACATTTTCTGAAAGATGTATGCAGATTCTTGATGCCATTGACTATAAAAAAGAAATAATCTATGTTGTTGGAAATCATGATGAAAGCTTGATCAAGCTTATTGGGAAAAAGTTTTTTAATATTTCTTTTGTAAAGAGGTATGACTTCGAAGAGAAAGGAAGAAAGTTTAGAATTGAGCATGGGGATTTATATGAGAAGGGTGCCCTTGCTAACAGGGTATTTGTTAAGCTGCTCTCTGTTATTCAAAATATGCTAGAATTTACCTTCAACTTTGACTTTACAACATGGTGGACTGAGATTCAAATTAAAAAGCACAAATTAAGATCTATCATTCACATTCTTCGTCATCACCCGAAGATTGATGTATTCATTATGGGTCACACACATATACCTGAAGCGCTTATCTGGGTAGATGAAGATCAAAATATTAAGACCTATATCAATGCAGGTGACTGGGTAACTCATCAGACCTATGTGACTGTGACTGATGGTGTTGCTAGATTGAGAAAGTTTGAAGACTAGTACAGACAGTCGCAAAGTATGACTTCTTGAGACTGATAGTCAGCTACGATACAATCACCTTCTTCACCAATGATCTCAACATTTTCACCATCTAGTATAATCTCATATACACAGTTCTCATCTCTACAGATTATCTCCCAAAATCCAATTACCCAAACAGTTCTGGAATTCTTTTCAATTAGCAGACCGTCTGAAGATAGAAGATAGCAGCTATCAATAGAAGAAACAGAAGATATCTCAAGCCACCTCTCAACAAGATCATCATCAGTTACACAGTCATATTCATTAGGCTGCGAGTGGCATCCGGTCAGAAAGACCAGAAACATTA
>Ga0080013_1005483_pt1 | contig 11803 bp, 15 predicted proteins | sample ETNvirenome_6_85_FD_69236 | JGI IMG/M metagenome (GOLD analysis project Ga0080013, IMG submission 69236) | Marine viral communities from the Pacific Ocean - ETNP_6_85 (SPADES assembly) (version 2) | ecosystem: Environmental > Aquatic > Marine > Oceanic | place: Pacific Ocean | collected 2013-06-19 | reverse complement strand
CCTGGGCGGCGAGCTTCCCCCGCAGGGTTCCTTCGATGTTGTCGAGGAACATCAGAATACGGTTGGTGGACTTCTTGGCTGCCCCGAATCGCACCTGTAGCAGGCCCTGCGTAAGAGGACGGTCTGCGTAGGTAAGGGATGAGACGTAAGGCATTGTCACCCAGGCGGGAGAGTCTTTAGGGTAACCCGAGAGCCGCCCGCGAGTCTTGGGAGAACCAGCCAGAGAAGGTCCAGCAGTCGGAGTCGATGGAAGGGCCTTCGGTGGGAGGCGGGTGATGGGACATGTCCATCTGCAAAGGGGCGGATGTGGCCAGTGGGTCAATGGCGGGATCGGCACTCCAGAGCCTGGATTGAAACAACATCCGCCTGTGGGTGTTGTTTGCGTTGGCCGACCAGTCGCGGAGGCTGGCAGAGGTGAGGGGTCCAAAGACCGTCGAATCGTACCCAGATGCGCCGAGTCTGCCCGCATGGTCGTAGCAGCCAGCCCCGTAGAATCGGAGCGGCCCGTCTCCCTTCCTCTGCCATGCCCCCACCTCGTTCTGCCCGGCCAACTTCTGGGCGCCGTTCAGATCGGTGGTCCAGATCGCATCGACGTGAGCTGCTACTACGCTACCTGGGCGCAGTTGGCGAACCGCATGGATCACCTTGCGGTGGTTATGGCTGGCGATGAAGGCGGCAATGTCTGGCCTGTAGGTCGGGGGCCCGTTCGTGGAGTGGAGGTCGATTCCCGTGAAGCTCCACCAGAGGCCACCGGCTCGCACGCTCCCGTCTGGAGGATCGGTGGTGACCACGCCCTCGAATCCCCCCCGCGACCCCCACTTACCCCAGAAGCGAGTGTAGAGGAGCTTTGCGACTTTTGCAGGAGTGCGTCGGAAGTCATCGGCCATGGCCTCAAACAGTGGCATCGTCTCGGGGGCGAAGGCCCACTGGTGGACAGTCCGTACCTCGACCTCCCCGCGCTCTTCGGCCTCTCGTACTGCCTGGATCGTCCAGGCTCCGCGCACGACACCCGTGGGAAACACGGAGCCCGAAAACAGCTTCACAGGCAATGGGGCGATCCCCCACTTGTCCACGCTGGCCGGGTCGATCCAGACGGTGGCGTCCACCAGGCCCGTGTAGTCTCTTACCTTCTCCCAGGGAGTTCCCGGGATGGTGTACCAGCCGCCGACTTTGTACCGCGACTTGAGCTCCCGCCGGCCCAGCACTGGCACTGGTTGGTAGAGGGCATCGAGGTAGGCCCCCTTTATGTCCAGGTGGACTGCGTTCTCCGCGCTGGCCGTAGTGACCACGATGGGTCCGCCGTGAAAGGCCGCATGAGCGAGCCCTCGCCAGCGGCAGGGCAACTTCCGGCTCTCGGGACGGCCATCCCTCCCGTCGTAGGTTCGCATGTACCGGCGGATGGCGGTGCCTGCTGCGCTGGTTCCAGGGTCGAACCCGGCTCCAGCGGAGATCACCATGCGCTCTTGAATGCGCGTATCGAGAAGGTGTGGATCTCGAGTCTTGACGCCCCACAGCTCCCCCGTGAAGATTCGGAAGGAGCGGCGAGCGTCGATGCGGAAGATCACGCCCGTCAGTTTGCCTGGGCTTGGGCCCAGGGCCTTGTCGCCCGGCTGCATGAGCTTGAACAAGTCCGTAGGCATCACCGACGAGGTGGCGTAGAACACCTTTCCCCTCCAGGCTCTTCGGCGCGGCACGTCCCCGGAGGAACGCACGGCTACATCATCGAACCATAGAGTGCCGTCAGGCTCACGGTGAACGACTCCCGTGAAGCCCGCCATTAGCCTTCCTCGTCTTGGTCTGGCCCTGGGGCCTCCCAGACTTTGCGGGCGGCGACTGGGCCATCGGCCCGGGTCATGCCCTCGATTTGAAGGGAGACGCGACCGTCCGCCGGGACGCCCCACTTCCCAAGGAAGGACTCAAAGGACTCAAGGTCGTGCATCTGGTCAGCAGGAACGATGATTGACCCTTCTCGCCCAGGTAGCACCACTTGTACGTCTGGAAGGAAGGCCAACTCATCGGTGGCTGGGGTGCCACGCAGTCTACCTGCCGCGTCCTTCTGGTCGGAAGAGGCGGGGTTCCGGGAGACTCCGATGCCGGCCTTCTTCCACTCTCGCCACAACACGCGAAAAGCGTCTTTGGGACTCATCAAGCCGATAAGGAAGATGGACCCCTGCATGCGCTTGTATTCGTCTTTTTTTTCTGGCTCGGGAGGGGTGACTGGTTGGGCCGGTGGCGCGGGTGGCGCCGGGGGTGCGGGCGGGACTTCCGGCGGGGCACCTGGTGGTGGCGCGGTGACCATTCCCTCGAGGGTGGGGAGCTCGGGCACGCCCAGGATTGCCTCTCCTGCAACTCCAAGGCCCCGGTCCCGCAACATCTGCATGAGCTGCTGCGTGGAGGTCGCAAGGCTGGAAAGCTGCTCCATGATCTCCTCGTTGGAGGGCCCAGCGGGCGGCTCATGGGGCGGCCCGGGTGGCTCGGGCGGCTTTGGAGGCTCTGGGGGCGGTGGAGGCGGCGGGGTCGGGGTTGCCGGTCCTCGCAAGCGGCCTGCTACGCGATCTGCTGTGCGCTCCACGGCGCGGGCAGCAAGCTGTCGGACACCTTGTTCTGGGATGACTGTGCGGGCGGCTCTTCTGGCGGCACGGGCGGCAAGGCCGCGCAGGCGTTCTCGACGTGTGGGCATTTCCTGTGACTCATGGGCGTGTGTGTTGGAAAGAAGTACCACGTCTTGGCGAACGGGTCAGGTTCTAAGACGCAGAAGACCCGCCTTGAAAGAAGATCCAAGGCGGGTCGGGTGGGACATGCCCCAGGGGAAGTAGGGGCGGCGGGAATCCCTAGAAGGGAATTTCTTCGCCTTGGCCATCCACCGTTGCGGCGGGGATCGGCGCACCGGATGTACCGTTGTTGCGGTTGGCATCCATCGCGGCGTTCCGGTCGGCCATCTGCTTGCGGGCGACCTCGGGGTCCAGGCTCTGGAAGGTCGAGATCTTGCGCCCCATGACTTCCATGCCGTCACGGTTGGTGTAGGGGTCGGGAGCGACGGTGATCTTCATCTGCTTGCCCACGAAGAGCTTGAGCAATCCCGGCTGGTTGTCGGGGTCGAACTTCTCGGTGACGCCGCAGGACAGGGCCACGCTTGCGAGCTTCCAGGCAGCCCCGGAGGTCAGGTAGCAGTCAACCGTAATCGAATCGTCGGTGTGGCTGCCGGCCACGGCCTTGAGACGGAAGGTGAGACGTTCCTTGCCGTTGTTCGACAGGGTCTTCTCGACCCAGGCAACCTCAACGAGAGAGGGTCCAGTCGGGAAGAGAGTCCGGTCAGGGTTGGTGGGGGTGCTTGCGTGTGCGGTTGGGTCGAAATCGCCCATGGTGTACCTCTGGGGGTGTGTGTTCAGTGAAGCCCGGTATGGGCGAGAATGTTTTACGGTGTTGACTTGGATCGCGCAACCCGGCCAGCCGTCACAAGACCTACGCATCGTAGGCCCACCTCGGGACAAAACTGTCCGTTGCGAGACAACGCCCAAGATGATACCCTACGACGAGTAGGTTTTAGCTACTGGAGGTTGCATGGAATGGGTGTCGATGAAGCTGGGTAAGCGGACGTTGGGAATGGTGCGGGCGCCGGTCAGCAACCTGGTGGTTGCAAAGCTGTCGGGAGAGGGGTGGAAGCGGGCCCGCAAGCTCGGCATCGAGCGGGGAGCTGGTGGGCAGTATGTTGTACCGCCCGGCCTCGTGGGCCCCCTCTTTGATGGCGCCCAGTCCACTCGTCCCGATCTGCTCGATGACGTGAGGGCGCTGGCTGATCGCCAGACCGTGTCCGGTCGAGCCCGATCAGAGCGTAGCAAGTGGCTGGGCGAGCGAGCAGGGTGCGAGATTCCCCAGGTGGTGGATGTTGAAGTTTGTGGGCGCACCCTGTCCAGCGACGATGGCCTCGGGGAGCCCCGTCTCGACCCTCGCTCCGGTGAGGCCAAAGCCCTCTTTCCCTACCAGCAGGCCGGGGTGCAGTGGCTGGAGAAGGCTCTGGGACGCGCCATCCTCGGTGACGAGATGGGCCTGGGTAAGACTCCGCAGGCCTTGGCGTTCATAGAACGAAGCTCGCTACGGCGCGTGCTGGTGGTCGCCCCGAAGTCGGTGTTGATCAACTGGACCCGCGAGGGGGCGACCTGGGCACCCGGCTGGAGTTTTGCTGTGGCCGCAACAGGGGCCCAGGTGCGGCGGTGCGTAGCGAACACCCCGGAGCGCGGGGCGGTCGTGGTCACCTGGGGGCTCCTTTATCGCAACCTGGACGCGCTCTTGTCCGCCGGCTTCGACGGGCTCATTGCCGACGAGGCCCACATGGCGAAAAATCCCATGGCGAAGCGGACGGTTGCGCTCATGGACCTGGCCTTCCAGTCTCGTTGTGTCCTCTTGTTGACAGGCACGCCTGTCCGCAACAGGCCAAGGGAGCTCTGGCCGCTTCTACACATGATTGACCCCGCTGGTTGGAAGTCGTTTCTACCATATGGCGAGCGTTACTGCGGAGCCCGGGATGTTCGCCTCCGGGACCGGGTGGTCCGTACCTATGACGGGTGTACGAAAGGGAAGCTCGAGGAGCTGAATGTTCTCACAAGGCCGTACATGCTCCGAAGGCGCAAGGACCAAGTGCTCACTCAGCTTCCCCCCAAGCGCATCCAGACCCTCCCCATCGCGGCCCCTGCCGCCCTCACCCGGGCCTACCGGGTGGCCCTTGACCAGCTCCGTGCGGAGATGATCGGCGGCGTCTCTCCTTGTGCCCTGGGTTTGCTCGCCACCCTGCGAAGAGAATGCGGCCTGGAGAAGGTGGATGTGGCCATCGAGTGGCTGACCAATCTTCACGCAGCCGGCGAGCAGTGCGTGGTCTTCGTCTATCACCGAGAGGTCCGCGCTCTCCTCGAGGCGGGCCTCGACAAGGCCGGTATCCGCCACGGCAGCATTGTGGGCGACACTCCAGCCCAGGCGAGGCAACAGGTGACAGACGCCTTTCAAGATGGAGATCTGGAGGTGGTAATCGGCTCGGAGGCGTGCAAAGAAGGGGTCACGCTGACTCGGGCCTGCCACGTCTTGTTCCTTGAGTACTGGTGGACGCCTGGGGACCTCTCCCAGGCTGAAGATCGGGTCCATCGTTATTCGCAGGACCGGCCCGTGCTGGTGACCTACCTCCACCTGGGGGGAGGGGGTGCGGCCCGGTCACTGGACGATCACGTTGTCGGACTCCTGACAGATAAATCTGCGGTGATCTCACGAATCAACGACAGGGGGGGATCCTTTGAGGCCCGGCTCCTTCGGATCATGGGGGGAGCGCGATGAGTCCCTTTGAACGCAGGATGAAAGAGGTTGGGGTCTGGCGAACGCCTATCGAGGTGAGCGATCTGTGGGTTTTGATCTGTCGAGCACAGGCCGTCTCGGGGGGCGCCCCTTGGTTGTCGGACTGGCTTTGGAAGTACCGGGTGGCAAGCTGGGTGGCCTCGACCAAGAGTGGATCGTGTGAAGCCTGTGGGGATTCCCTGGCGCGGCGTCGGGGGGACGCCCGGTTTTGCGATGAAGCCTGCGCCCAGCAGGCTCGACGCTCCCGAAAGAAGGGGCACCGGACCCCCCACCAGCGTAGGGTCGAGCGGGCGGCTGCCGACCTACGCATATTGGACGAGCAGCTTGACGGCTTTCGGAAATGGAGGTCCAACATGCGGGCCTTTGTGCTTCCGTTGGATCTGCTTGGTGTGCAGAATCTGCCTTCTCTCCCCCGGCGCTGCGGTGGGGGCTGTACTGCCAAGGCCCAATGTTCACACACCGGGGGCGTCTGTCTCTTCGCTGGCACCCGGGGCATGCATGATTGACGATTCCATCCTACGTCGCGCCTTGGCTCTACAGGCTCATGCGTCCCAAGTAGACGGTCCCGAAGCTCGCACGGCGAGTGCTCAACTGGGTCGGCTATGCGCGAAGCATCCCGGCTTAGAGGACTGCCTTGCTGGCGGTGGGAGCACGGAAGTCGCCGTAGTGCCCCGCTCGCCCTGGCACTGCGACCTCGCTCTTCGTCTCGGGAAGAATCTATCGGTCTGCGCGGATCGCCATGGGCTGGTGTTTTCTGGGCCACGGCTCGCCATGGCTCGATTCCAAGCGTCCTGGCGCGTGGAAGAGCAGCGGTTGAGCGCGGTATTTGAGGTGGTCGGTCGGGACCTGGTGGCCGGGGTGACCCCGGTCGCCGTGCCAGCGGAAAAGGTGGAGCTCCGGTCATCCGGCTCGAGGTCCGCAGAGTTGATCGCCAAGGTCATAGCGGAGACTGCGCCTTCTGAGGACTGCCCTCCTTGGTGGGACCAGTTCTTGGAGTCCAGATCGGGGCGGTTGGGGTGGTTCCCGTCCCGGGGTAGGCATCTGGACGAGTTGGCTTCCCTGGCCAGCTCGTTGGTGCAGGCCTCGGTTTCCGTCACCCGCAGGAGGCTGGGGGTGCGTTCAAGGCCGACGCGGTACAGTGGGTAGGGGAGGAGTGCGTGTGGCGAACCCGTATGAGTTGTTGGGAGTGGGGGAGGGAGTTTCCATGGAGGAGCTCAAGCTCGCGTGGAAACGAATTGCGAAGGAAACGCATCCTGACAAACGGGAGAGCGATGACACTCGGGACTTCGTGGCTGCTCGCGAGGCCTATGAGTGCTTGGTCCTCTCCATTGAGACGGGCATCCCTCCTGTAACTGTAGAGCGTCCACCGCCCAGCCCGCCCCCGCAACCCCCTCCCCCAGCTTCACCCGACCCCGCGGTGGAAGCCCGCGTGGCAAGGCAGGCCCGGGAAAGGGAGAAGCGGAACCGTCGAGCCAGGGAGGCCGCGTACTGGGCTACCCAGGCTTCGCTGGAGGTCGCATTCCGTGGATACGGATATTGGACACGGGCCGGATTGCCGAAATGGAGGACCCGATGATCGACCTGTACCAGGTGCTGGGAGTGGAGCGAGACGCCACCCCGGATGAGCTGAAGAAGGCGTGGCGGTTGGCGGCCCGGGGAACGCATCCAGATCTGAATCCTGACGATCCGGTGGCTTCGGCGCAGTTCCAAGAGGCGTCGGAGGCCTACAAGGTTCTCTGTGATGCGGATTCCCGTGCCGGGTATGACCTTGCGCTGAAACTATCCGAGTCTGCCGCTTGTCCGCAGTGTGGGCTCCCCAAGCTCCCCACTCACCGGGTCTGTGTGATGTGCTCTCTGCGCGACTACCAGTCGAGGGAGGCAGATCGGAAGGCGCAGGCCAAGGAGCCTTCGACCGACCCTTGGAGCTATGGCGATGACTTCCGCGTCCCCAGCTCTGATGCTCTTCTCCACGCCCTCTTGAGTGAGGCTGCCCTTCGCAACCTGAGCCAACGAGCGGAGCGTTTGGACGTTCATGTCACCATGGGCCCCGATGGCGCGATAAAGGTGGGCGGTGCGACCGTGGAAACCATCCATGAGATCCAGCGGAACCTCGAGCGCGGAAACAAGCTCCTTCGGAGCATGAAGAGGTTCTTCGGCTGGTCTTGACAGATGGCCCTCTGCGTGTGACGGACAAATGCCCCCGTTTGTGCGAGAATGCCCCCATGTCTGGACAATCCGATACGCCGTGCAACAGTGCCGCCGTCACGGTCTATTCTCGCCGCGAGTTTGCTCGCCTGGTCAATCGATCCGAGAAGACCTTACGGCGCTGGGCCAAGGCCGGGATCCTGACGCCCTCTTACTATCCGAGTGGTCGCCCCTTTTACACCGATGTTCACCTCACCTCCGTACTTGGCTCGACGCAAGACGAGGCCACTTCCGATCTTCCTGACTCTGGAGTCCCCACCAATGGCACACCTTCTCGCAATCGTTAGTCCGAATCCTGGCCCCATCCCTGGGCAGGAGTCGAAGGCGCTCGTTTACATGACCTTCAGCCCACCGGAGCCCCCGGAGAGCGCGTTGCCGCTTCACGCGCCCCGGGGACCGGGCTACCGGATCTCGGTGCATGCCGCCGAGACGGGACGTGAGCTCGGACGCTGGGTGTCGGACTGTTCGCTCACGGTGACCCAGAGTGCTCTTCTTTGGTTGTCCATGAACCCCTGGCAGGTTGAGCCAGCGCAGGGTTCCTTGGACTACATGCGTGTAATGAATGAGGTCACGGAGCACGCAGCCAACCCGGAGGGCGCAGCTCCCCGCGATCTTGTCATCGCCTTGAGTCTCAACTTCCCTGGTTCCCCGGAAGTGCAGGCACCGCCTCCAGGCCTTACCGGTCCCACGGGGGTCCGCCTCCTGGGTGGGCCCGCACCCGCGCCGTCCCAGAATCCCATGGTGCGCCAACCCACTCCGCAAGCTCCGCAGTTCTCGGAGCCTCACCGTGGAGCTATCCCCCAGACGCAGATCACGGCAGAGCCGGTGCCCCGCCAGCCTGTCGCGGGTCGGGCTCATGGGCTCGATGGAGACGAGCTCGACCTCGCGAAGTTCCTGGCTCGCGCCATCCGTGCGCTGAAGCGCGGTGCGGAGGCAGATGAGATCATGGACGCTATGGCTTCGCTCGTGGAACCCGAGGAGGACGACGAGATGTACGAGGAGGAGGATGGGGCCGATGTCTACGAGGACGAGGGCCAGCCGGATGTTTACGAGGACGAGGAGCAGGAAGAAGGTCCTGGTGTCTTTGTGGGTGTTCCAGCGCAGCCGTCCTACCGCCCCCTGCTTCCTGGCGAGGTCCCCCCAGGGGCCACACCGGAAGACGTGGCCGCGCTCGAGGGCTACACCTCGGGGGACGGACGCTTGCGGGCCAAGTACGAGCAGACCCAGCAACGCGCCACCGACCAGATCATGCATGCACGGCGGGTGGCCGCAGCCAATGAACACGCCCGGCAGCTCGCTGCGGAGCGTTCCCCTCCCCGGCCCGTCGTACTTTCGGAGGTCGCGCCCGTGGTCGCTCACCAGCCGCCGTCCGAATCCTTTCATGACCAGGGTGAGATGGAAGTCTCGCCGGTCAACGGGACCAATGGCGGTGGCCAGCCTCGGATGACGAAGAAGCGCCTGGTCGCGGCCATCACTGGCCAGGACCCCAGCCTGGACCCGAAAGCTCTGATGAAGCTCAAGCGGGACGAGCTGGTTGATCGTTTGGACCAGATGGCCTGACTCTTCTCGGGAGGACTTCGGAAGCCGGCTTGAGGGAGCCAGCGATCCTCAACTCCCAGCCCAGGCATCCCATGGGTGCCTGGGCTTATCCTCGTTTCCGGGTGACGGGCGTGGTATGAGGGGTGGAAAAGGTGGGATGAATGTCAGAGCGCGTTTTCAAAATCGGAACCATCCTGCTGTCGATCATTATCGTGCCCACCTTCGGGTGGGTTTGGACCACAGATCGCAACCTTACTCGTTTTGAAGTCCAGGCGGAATCCAGGCTCGTCGCTCTCGAGTCGAATGCCCAGGAAACCGAAGAGAAGATTGAGGAGCTTGAGGATGCATCTGATAAACTGCTCTTGATACAGCGAGACATTGAATACATCAAGCAGACCCTGGCCGAGATCAAGGAGAGCATGCGCTGATGGATATGAGTGCATTGGTTGCGTCTTACCCACACGCTTCTGGGGGACTATTGCTCGGGACGATCTTCTGGTGCATGGTGTCGGCCTCCCGCTGCGCGGCCCCGGTCGATGAGGCCGTGGAGCCACAGGTGCAGATCCAATCTGCGGATCGCCCCGCGCCCAGCTATCCCCCGTCTGTGCCCGTCTACTCTCCTTCCTCGCAGGAGGCTATCGGAGAGCTCCACATAGAGGTTCAACAGCTTCGCTCGGAGATGGACGAGATCGTCAATGAGGTGCAGGCCCAGGAGTCACAACCTCGGTGATCTGCGCTCTACGCTCCCACCGCTTCCATGCCTTTCGGCTGAGTGCTCTTCGCGAGGGCGTGCTCTGATCGGGGGAGGTGGTTTCGTAGACCACTCGGTCCTCGCCACTCGCGATGATTAGGCGTTCGCAACGGACGCCCGACGCGGTCTGATAGTGGTAGATGGTTCCGGGTTTCACAGGAATACTCCGTTCTTTGGCCCCGCATCCGTGTGCCCTGGTCGGTAGATAACCACCACGCTGGGCGCAGGCGCACTGGTGGCCCTGCCGCTGCGGTCCTTCCTGGGTTCTCCCGTGGCTGGATCGAGGAAGGCGATCCTCCCCGGTTTCCACCGGATCTCGGACGCGCATGATCCGCTCTCCGCAACCCCGGGAAGGAGCTGCTGGCCGAAGCCCAGTGGCATGCCGCTATTTGGGTCCCGGCCAAGGACATGCCTCCACCACCAGACCGTGTCCGTTCTGGCGAAGACCAGGACTGCGACCGTTACCTGTTCACCCCATCGTTGGGCCAGCGCCATCCAGCGCCCGATGCCGCGTCCGTAGGGTGGGTTGAGAAAGACTGGATCTCCATTTCCCAGGGCCTCCCAGTCGGCAGCAAAGCTGTCGCGTCGGGATGGCTCGGGGTGGTCAGGGCCGAGGTAGTTGTCGTGCCAGCCCTGCGAGCTCGCTGCTGCGTCCAGGCCGAAGGAGAACTCTCGGTGGAGGGGAAGGGCAATGTCAGGAGGCGTCATCCAGTGGTTGGCCGTGGCCGTCTCGTCGGGAGTGGTGCGCCAACAGGTTTCCCAGGTAGTTGTACTCATGACACATACTCCATGCAGCCACTCGCTGGGTCGAAGGCGCGAGCTGGCCGTGTCTCGAGTGTGTCGAGAGCCATCCCGACGAGGAGCCGCAAGGTCATCAGTGCGTCGGCATCGGCGCGGTGGGCGTGCCCTGCCCACTTGAGTTGCACCAGGTCCGCTGCGTGGGTGAGCTTGAACCAACGGATGCTCCCGTTCTTTCGTTTCATTCCATGTTCCTTGTAGAGCGCGGTGAAGGCCCGCATGACGCATGGGATGGAGGGTAGGGGGTGATCGGCTCCACCTGTTGCGTGGCCCAGGATGGTCTTCACATCGGCTCCTCCGTAGAAGGTGCGTACCATCATTTCCACGTCGAATGGGGCGTTCCACGCGAATGCCTTGGGGTAGGTCGTTTCGGTGGTGTTGTCCTCCAGCCATGCTTCAAGCGAGGCCCAGACTTCAGAGGGGCTCGGGGCGTGTTCCAGTTGGGCCTGGGTGATCCCGCTGATCTTCTTTGCGATGGCCAATCCGGCTTCCGTGACCACATCGGGTTTCACCAGGGACTGGAAGGTTTGGAACTCGCCTCGCTCGTACCAGCCCGGAGTTGGATCGGTGACCATGGCAACGCCAAGCTCTACGACTCGTGCGTCAGGGTCGTTCGGTAGTCCCGTCGTTTCCGTGTCGAAGACAAGGTAGCAGCTCTTGTCGAACCCCTCATGGCATTGGTGGTATCGGTGAAACAGGAAACACAGGGGGTCTGCTCGGTGGTCTATCGGTTTGTCTGGCATAGGAATCCTCTCGTCTTTGCCTCTTCGATGAAGCATGAAGGGGTGGTGGAAATGTCGGCCCCGTCACGGCCCTTGAGCCGCAGGGGACAGGTGAGGACGAGTCTGTTTTTTGCTCGAGTCATGGCCACATACATCAGCCGGCGCTCTTCCTCGAGTCGCTCTTCGTTGATCTCTGTGCCGCCCTGCTGGAGTCCCAGTGGCACCACTCCCAACGGAAGCAGGCCATTGACGGAGCCGGCCACCCAGACACTGTCCCATTCCAGCCCCTTGGCTGCGTGGATGGTGCTCACGGTGACGGCGTCGGGGGCGGCGTCCATGGCTTTCGCGGCCAGCACAACTTGATCGAGTAGGTCCTCCAGCCCGTCGTAGCCGGTCTTCACGATGTGACTGGCGACCCCCAGCATGGTTTTGCGGTGGAGGGCGCGGAGAT
>Ga0080013_1005482_pt1 | contig 11805 bp, 18 predicted proteins | sample ETNvirenome_6_85_FD_69236 | JGI IMG/M metagenome (GOLD analysis project Ga0080013, IMG submission 69236) | Marine viral communities from the Pacific Ocean - ETNP_6_85 (SPADES assembly) (version 2) | ecosystem: Environmental > Aquatic > Marine > Oceanic | place: Pacific Ocean | collected 2013-06-19 | reverse complement strand
GAAGTATTTTATTTGGTAAACATTTTAAAATAGAAAAAACTGTTAGACCAAATCATGCTCATTATTTAAACTCATGGATAAAAGCATTAGAAAAAGATTTTACTTTTTTAACAGGCGCAATTGCTCAAGCATCGAAAGCTTTTGAATACTATGTCAAGTAAATTCGTGTCAAGTAAATAATATAAGATATTATAGGACAAATTGTCGCACCACAATATCTAGTGGTGTGGCAATTTTGCCACACAAGGCTTTCACCCCACCCCCGCCGGGGGTGGGCTTCGCCCACCCCATAGCTTATGCCCCACCCCCGGAGGGGGTGGGGCCTTCGGCCCCACATTCATAGAGGTACCAGTTTGGTTTCGGAAAAAGTGAATACCTTTGAATCTTAAACGCTTTGTTTTTAAAGGGGTCCCACTGCTTTAGACTATATTGCTTGATTTAAACATCCAGACAAGGTAAAAATCGTTTTGGTACCATAAGAGACACTTATGCATGATATTAAAAAAATTTTACAAAAAGATTTAGATAACCTTCCCCCTGACACTAGACGCGAGTTGAAACGATACTTGGTTCAATTAGATAGGACCCAAAAACATAAAGAGATTCGGACAGATTTTTTAACTTTTGTAAAACACATGTGGCCTGATTTTATAGAAGGGTACCATCATAAAATTATTGCAGAAAAATTTAATAAATTAAGAACTGGAGAAATTAAGAGGCTCATTGTGAATATGCCACCAAGGCATACTAAATCTGAGTTTGCATCTTTTCTACTTCCTGCGTGGATGATAGGGGGTCAACCAAAATTAAAAATTATTCAAGCAACTCACACAGCTGAACTAGCTGTAAGATTTGGTCGTAAGGCTAAACACTTAATGGATAGTGAAGAGTACAAAGACGTTTTTCCAACAAGACTTATGGAAGACAGTAAAGCCGCTGGTCGCTGGGAAACAGCACAAGGTGGCGAGTATTTCGCAGTTGGTGTTGAAGGAGCTGTAACCGGAAGGGGTGCTGATTTATTAATCATTGATGACCCTCACTCTGAGCAAGATGCTATGTCCAAGAAAGCATTAGATCGAGCTTATGAATGGTACACAGCAGGACCACGACAAAGACTTCAACCAGGAGGAAGAATTGTCCTGGTTATGACAAGATGGAATAAAGGAGATCTAACTGGACTCTTACAAAAAGCACAAAGTGAACCTAAAGCAGACCAATGGGAAGTTGTAGAGTTTCCAGCGATCATGCCATCAGGTAAACCCGTGTGGCCAGAATATTGGGACTTGGAACAATTACTTTCAGTTAAAGCTTCTGTTGCTGTTCCAAAATGGAATGCTCAGTATATGCAGAATCCGACTTCTGAAGAAGGAGCTTTGATTAAACGAGAATGGTGGCGCAAGTGGCCAGAATCTAGAGGCATCCCACATTGTGACTATGTCATACAATCTTACGATACAGCTTATCTTAAAAAAGAAACTGCTGACTTTAGTGCTATAACCACCTGGGGTGTTTTCCGTGAAAACGAAGATTCCAAACCTAATTTAATTTTGCTCGATGCAGTTAAAGATAGATACGAGTTTCCTGATTTAAGAAGAGAGGCACTGAAACTCTATAAATACTGGGAGCCTGAGATAGTCTTAGTTGAAGCTAAAGCTGCTGGATTGCCTCTGACATACGAATTAAGAAATATGGGAATCCCTGTTATTAACTTTACGCCCAGCCGAGGAAATGATAAACATAGTAGAGTTAATGCAGTATCGCCGATGTTTGAGGCCGGACAAATCTGGGCCCCTACACATTTGCAGTTTGCACAAGAAGTCATGGAGGAATGTGCAGCATTTCCCTTTGGCGAACATGATGACTTAGTCGATAGTACAACTCAAGCTGTCATGAGATTTAGACAAGGAGGACTCTTAGGTCACCCAGAAGATTATAAGGATACTCCCAAACCAATGGACTTTAAGGAGTACTATTAGTGAAGAACCCAACGCTAGTTAAAAACATGAAACATGTTAAATGGAAAGAAATACCCCCTCTCAAGGGACCAGCGCCTAGAGACTTGATTAAAGAAACAAAACAAGATAAACCTGAAAAATTGGAGAAAATAAATGGCAGAAATAGATAAGGGCCTTCCTAACGTAAGGCAAAGTGTAAAAATTCCTAGTCCAGATGAGCAAGTGGAGATTCAAACTGAAGTTCAAGAATCTATGCCATCACCTGAGAATACAGAGATTACAGAAAATGAAGATGGATCAGTTGAGGTTGATTTTGATCCTGGTGCCGTGTCACCAGAAGCTGGCGACGATCACTATGCTAACTTAGCCGACTTATTACCAGATTCTATTTTAGAGCCAATCGGTTCAGAATTATACGCAAACTTTACGGACTACAAAGAGTCACGTAGAGAATGGGAAAGATCATACACGAAAGGATTAGATCTTTTAGGTTTTCAATTCGAACAAAGAACAAGACCTTTCCAAGGAGCTTCAGGTGCAACACATCCAGTGTTAGCTGAAGCCGTTACCCAATTTCAAGCGCAAGCTTATAAAGAATTACTTCCTGCTAATGGTCCTATTAGAACTCAGATTTTAGGTAAAGCTGATGTCATGAAACAAGACCAAGCACAAAGAGTTAAAGAATTTATGAACTTCCAAATTATGGATGTCATGAAAGAGTACGAACCTGAATTTGATCAGATGTTATTTTATCTACCACTTGCAGGTTCAACGTTTAAAAAAGTTTATTACGACGATTTACTGGGGCGAGCTGTATCAAAGTTCGTCACTGCAGATGACTTAGTGGTTCCGTATTCCGCTACCTCATTAGAGGATGCGGAAGCCATTTGTCATGTTTTAAAAATTTCAGCAAACGATCTTCGCAAGCAACAAGTATCTGGGTTCTATAGAGATATAGACTTAGGCAAACCGTATGCAGAAGAAACTGAACTGAAGAAAAAAGAACGAGAGCTTGAAGGAACTAGAGCAACAGGTTATCAAAAGAATAACCCAATCTATACATTAATAGAATGTCATGTTGATTTAGACCTAGAAGGCTTTGAAGATAGAGGCCAAGATGGAATGCCTACGGGGATCAAAATTCCATACATTGTTACAATCGACAATGGAACGCGAAAAGTTTTATCTATTAGAAGAAACTATAAAGTAGACGATCCAAAGAAAACTAAAGTTCAATATTTTGTCCATTTCAAATTTTTGCCTGGACTAGGATTTTATGGCTTTGGATTAATCCATATGATTGGCGGTCTAACAAGAGCAGCAACGTCTGCGCTTCGTCAACTCATAGATGCAGGTACACTCTCCAATTTACCTTCAGGATTCAAACAGAGAGGGATCAGAGTTAGAGATGATGCCCAATCACTTCAACCAGGAGAATGGCGAGATGTCGATGCTCCGGGTGGAAATCTAAAAGATGCTTTTATGAATTTGCCGTACAAAGAACCATCACAGACTTTATTACATTTGATGGGTGTTTGTGTACAGGCAGGACAAAGATTCGCGTCCATTGCTGACATGCAGGTCGGGGACGGGAACCAACAGGCCGCTGTTGGTACGACCGTAGCTCTTTTAGAACGTGGTTCGAGGGTGATGTCAGCAATCCATAAGCGATTGTATGCATCGATGAAAAATGAATTTGTTTTATTATCGAATGTATTTTCAACTTACTTACCACCCGTTTATCCATACGACGTTGTCGGTGGAGAGAGACAAATTAAACAAACAGATTTTGATGATAGAATTGATATTCTTCCTGTTGCTGATCCAAATATATTTTCTGCAACACAAAGAGTTTCTATCGCACAGACAGAATTACAATTAGCACAATCGAATCCGCAGATGCATAACATGTATGAAGCGTATCGAGATATGTATGAGGCTATTGGAGTAAAAAATATTGATCAAATACTTCCACCGCCTCCACAACCACAACCAAAGAACCCAGCATTAGAGCATATTGATGCAATTGGTGGAAAACCTTTCCAAGCTTTTACTGGACAAGACCATCGAGCACACATTGCAGCGCATATTGCGTTTATGGCAACTAATATGGCGAAGAATAACCCTGTTATTATGGCTTCTTTGGAAAAAAACATCTTTGAACACATCGCTTTAATGGCAGATGAGCAAGTTCAACTAGAATTTAAAGACAAAATTGAAAGAATGCAGCAAATTCAGCAAGATTTAGCGCAAAATCCGCAAATTCAACAACAAATGCAAATGAATCCACAATTACAACAAGGTATGAAGCAAGAAGCGGACAATTTAGCCATTGAAATCGAAGCTCGTAAGGCTGTTTTGATCGCAGAAATGACTGAAGACTTCTTAAACGAAGAGAAAAAGGTCAGTGGCGACTTTGGTAACGATCCAATCGCTAAATTAAGAGCTAGAGAGCTAGATTTGAAGGCTCAAGACAATTTAAGAAAACAAAAAGAGGATGAAGCTCGAATTAATTTAGATAAATCCAAAATGTTGATGAATAGAGATATTCAAGAAGATAAAATGGAACAAAACGAAGATTTAGCGTTATTAAGAGCCGCAACTTCAATTGAAAAACAAAAAATGTCTAATCGTGCAAAAGCAAAGTCTGATGCAACGAAAAGATTCGATGTTAAGAAATTAAAAGGCCCAAGAAGCTAATGTCTAGCTTAACAGATCAATATACAAAAAATTGGAGTGCAGAAAAAACAAAAGCATTCGAAAAACGTGTATCTGAAAATCTTGGCAACATGTCAGAGCTATCTGCAATACAATTAGTGTTAGCAGAAATGCGAGCCGGAAATAAAAAAGGAGGTCATGTAGATAAGCCATTAGGGTCGGGAGGCAAGAAGTAATGCCCTTTCAATCTGAAAAGCAGAGAAGATATTTACATGCTAACCATCCTGAAATAGCGAAGCGTTGGGAAGAAGAGTATGCAACGGGTGGAATCTCAAATCACTTTAGAAAAAAATTCTCTTCAGCAGAAGGCCCTGGCGGAATCGCAAATCATTTCAAATTAAAAGATGGTGGAACACCACAACTTGCAAAAAAATCTAAAGATGGAACAAGACCTGGTTATAGAGGTCCACATGATGGTGGTTATGGACCAAGCGGAAGTCAAGGTCCTGCTGGAGGACAATCAACTGGAGGAAATTATGGTGGAAACACTACCGGTGGCACTAACCAAGGTTCTGATCAAGGACATTCAAGATTTGATGTAGGTTCTGGATATTATGGAGAACCAACAACTTCAGCTCCAAAAGATGATGGCCCCGATCCCCATGGTGGCGACTGGACCCCAGGTTGGTTAGATGATGCTACACGAAAAGGTGAATTAAAAGATATGACCAAAAATTGGGAAGATGAATGGGGTAAATGGGATGACCCTAAACAGAAATATTCGTTTACTAAAGCAGGTGTTGATAAACGTAAGAACATTACTACACAACAATATCTGGATCGAAAAACAGAATTAGAAGCAAAAATAAGAAATAGTTTGTTTAAGACTTTGGGTTCAGCGTTTTTCTTAGGCACACCTATTGGTATTAACAGTTTCGTTGGAATTGATTGGAAAGATAAAAAATTTTCTGGAGTACTTGCAGATGCAATATCATTAAGTCAATTGGAAAAAGAATATTTGGCCGATTTAGAAGGTTATAAACAAAACTATACAGATCTAGGTATTCCAACACATAGTCCACATACCGATACAGCTATCCAGACTATTAATCAGGAAATTTTAGATATAACTCAAAAACCAGATAAAGAAGAAATTAAAGACGATGGAGGACCAACTCCGCTGGTAGTTCCTAAAGTTATGGAAGCATTTGCAGATGCCACAGGAGAAATTGATATGTTCGATGCTTGGAGTAATATTAAACAAAAACAAGCATTACGTGCTGGTTTATTCGCAGATGAAGATCAAGCTAAAGTAGGCGAATGGGTAGGAGATCAAAGACTACTTGTAAATAGTGGTGGACTTGCAAACTTATTTAGAGTAAAAAATCAATAATAGGAGAAAATTATGAGAAACGATTTTGGATCAAGACCTTATTCTTCAAGATTCCCGTACGCTAAAAAAGCGGATGGTGGTTCTGCTAAGAAACAAGGTTATAATGCAAGATTAGATGAATCTTTAGGTGCTAGAGATGGAGCTGAGTCTACTAAGTCTCAAAGTTTCAAAGCAAGAAGAGATGAATCTAAAGGCATGGAGAAAGCTTCAGGAAAAAGAGCTTACTCTGCTGTCAAAACAATGGATAGGTAATCATGGCAAATACTAGAAGAGAAAACAGACTAGAAGAACTTGGTCGTGTGGATGCTGAAAAAGCATACACTTCAAAAGGTAAAAGAAATCTAAGAGACGAGAAAAGCAGAATTCGTGGCGAACTTAAAGGCGGCGGAATTGCTAAAAGAGGAATGGGAAAAGCTTTCAGAGGTGGAGGCTTAGCTTAATGTCTAAAGATTGGCAAAAAGGATCTGGTTTTGTTGCAGAACCAAAAATTGTTAAAGACCCTTGGTCTAGCAAAGATGGTTATGCACAAGCTAAAACAATTGAAGCAACTGATCCAACAGAATCTCAAACAGTTACTGTAAAAGGTACAAGAGCCCTTAGAAAAGATAAGAAGCCAGTTAAAGCTACTTGGTACTAGTATGTGGTTTAGTGCAATTAAGTTAGCGCTCAACGCTGGAACGCACATCTATAAGAAAAAGCAAGAAACTAAAATGGCTATGGCTGATGCACAGCACATGGCGGCGTCTAAGATGGCCCGTGGGGAGACGGAATACCAGGGCAAACTTTTAGAAGCCCGTCAATCAGATTATAAGGACGAGGTCGTTTTAGCGATTCTCACACTGCCCATAATAATTTTGGCCTGGGGGGTCTGGTCGGACGATCCGGCCGCTATGGAGAAAATAAAAATTTTCTTCGAGCATTTCCAGGCGCTTCCGACATGGTTTACAAATTTATGGATCCTTGTATGTGCCAGCATATTTGGTATAAAGGGCACTCAAATATTTAGGGGCGGTAAAAAATGACAAAATTAATTAATAAAATTTTTGGTGTTAAATGTGCTACATGTTTTCATAGAAAAGGTGGATTTTTTAAAAGAAAATGTGTATGTATTAAGGAAGAATAATGCCAGAATATTTTAGAAGTACAGCAAAGAAACCAGGAGCTACTAAAGTTCGTAAGGGATATAAAAGTGGTGGAGGAGACTGGATTCAAGGTGCAATTAAAAGACCGGGAGCATTTACAAAAAAAGCTAAAGCCGCAGGAATGTCTGTTGGCAAATATGCAAATAAAGTTTTAAAGAAAGGAAGTGACGCTTCAACTAGAACCAAAAGACAAGCATCCCTTGCAAAAACATTAAGAAGTTTTCATGCAGATGGTGGTTTAACTAAAGTAGGTGGTTATAAACCAGTACTTGGTAATAATAAGTTTGGTTACCCTAGTGGAGGAGTATCAGTTAAAAGTTTTAGAACTGGTGGCGCTACTAAAAAAAAATAATGGATGGAATCCAATTAGTTTATAAACTAAAAAAACAAATTGAAGAAACACAAAAAACTGTGCAAACCTATCTACTAAATGGACAGGTTGACAACTTTGAAAAATACCAGTATATGGTAGGACAGCTTCGTGCTTACGAAGCAATTTTACAGGAAATCTCTACCCTGCTAACAAATAAGGAGCCAGAAGAAAATGAAAACAACGGAACAGTCATCGATCTCTCAAGTAAACAAACCAAAACTTGAAATCCCCACAACAGAATTAGTTGGACTTAAAAAAGAAAAAGAAGTCACAAATCAAAAAGCAAAATTGCCCCAACCCACAGGTTGGAGAATATTAATTTTACCTTTTAAAATGAGTCAAAAAACAAAAGGTGGAGTTATTTTAGGAGAGTCTACATTAGAGAAACAACAAGTTGCTTCTCAATGTGGAAATGTTCTAGCAGTAGGACCCCATGCCTATCAAGATAAGGAAAGATTTCCTAATGGGCCATGGTGTAAAGTAGGAGACTGGGTAATGTTCGCACGTTATGCAGGCTCTAGAATAAAGATAGAAGGTGGTGAAGTTCGTCTTCTTAATGACGACGAAGTCTTAGCAACAATCGAGAATCCAGAGGATATCTTGCATGAATATTAACATAGGAAGGAACTATGCCAGAAGATAAAGAAGATAAAATAATAGATCTGCCATCAGATGGACCTGATACAGAAGTTACTTTACCAGAAGAAACGGTTAAAGAAGGAGCTCAAGAAGTTGATGTTCCAGAAAAAAAACCAGAAGGTGAAGTAGAAGTAAAAGAAGAAACACCAAAACAAGAAACAGAAACTAAAGAACTTATACAAGAAGAAAAGAAGCCAGAAGAAGGAGAAGTAAAAGAAAAAGAATTAGATGAGTATGGTGAAGGCGTTAAAAAACGAATCGCTAAACTTACTAAACGTATGCGTGAATCTGAACGTCAAAGAGACGAAGCAACACGTTATGCACGTTCTGTTGTTACAGAGCAAAAATCTTTAAAAGAACGATTAGCTAAATTAGACACAGGTTATGTATCTGAAATGGAAAATCGTATTACTTCAAGTCTTGAAGCAGCTAAAAGTAAATTAACTACTGCTAGAGAAGCGGGAAACATAACTGATGAAGTCGATGCACAAAAAGAAATTGCTAAATTAGGTTATGAAGAAGCAAGATTGGCTGAAATGAAAATTAATCAAGAAGCCAAAACTAAAGAGAAGAGTGAATTAAATCAACAATCAGCGGTTCAACAAGAACAACCTCGACAACCAGGACAACCTAAACCAGATGCGAGAGCAACTGCATGGGCATCCAAAAACCAGTGGTTTGGCACAGATAATGCCATGACTTACACGGCTTTTGATATGCATAGGAAATTGGTGGAAGAGGAAGGTTACGATCCTCAATCTGAGGATTATTATGGAGAATTAGATAGAAGAATAAAGCTTGAATTCCCCCATAAATTTGGTAATGTAACAGAACAAACGACTAAACCTACACAAACTGTAGCTTCGGCTACGCGAAACGTTAAAAGAGGTACTGGTCGCAAAACTGTGAAACTCACATCGTCACAAGTAGCAATTGCTAAAAAACTGAATGTGCCACTTGAAGAATATGCTAAACAATTAAACGTAGAGGAGTAATGCATATGAAAAAAACTAAAACTGAAACTAAAAAAGTTACAGAGGAAGTTAAAAAAGACTCACGCGCGTCCGAGACAAGGGAAGCTACAAAGCGACCTGTTGAATGGACACCACCCTCATCTTTAGATGCACCACCTGCGCCGGATGGTTTTCGACACAGATGGATAAGAGCTGAAAGTTTTGGCTTTGATGATACTAAAAATATTTCTGGTAAATTAAGATCAGGATACACATTAGTAATGGCTTCAGAGTACAAAGACACAGGTTATCCAGTCGTACAAGACGGCAAACACAAGGGAGTGATCGGAGTTGGAGGTCTGTTGCTGGCCAGAATACCAGACGAGATCGCCGAAGCACGTCAGAAGTACTATAGTGAAAAAGCTAAAGAACGAGACGATGCTGTCAAAAACGATTTACTGAAGGAACAGCACCCGAGCATGCCTATCAGCTATGATAGCCGCTCTAGCAAGTCTTTCGGTGGTAAGTAAGAGTTTTTTAACAAATACTAATCAACGAATTTAAATTAACCGTGACTGGAGGTCCGCAAGGACAGGTCACACACGGAGGAAAACACAATGGCTAATCAAGATGCCGCTTTCGGTCTAAGACCGTTAAAGACAATTGGTCAACAAGATGATTCCACTGGATTCAGTTCTTATTGGATAGACGCTGGTGAAGCAAGTGTTATGTATCAAGGTTCTTTAGTAGGTTCGCCTGCTACAGGAACAGGATATGTAGACTTACAGACAGCTGGTCTAGAGTTAAACTTAGGAGCTTTCTGGGGATGTTTCTACAATGACCCAACAACACTAAAACCTACGTTTAAAAATTACTATCCTGGAAGCATAACGCCTCCTGGAAGTAAAGATATTGAGGCTTTCGTTTACGACAGCCCCACTCAAATGTACGAAGTACAATCAGACAATGCAGCTACTTCAGAGTATGCTGATATTTTCAAATGTTATGATATAGTTGGTACAGGAGGATCTACTTTAAACGGAGTAAGTTCAATGGAACTCGATGACGGAACTAAAGGAACCACTGGACAATTAAAAATAATCGGCCTTTCTCGTGATCCAAAAAATAATGACATAACTGCAGCAAACGTCAACTGGCGTGTGATGCTAAATGAGTCGTTATTGGGATCAGGAACGAACGGCGCAGCCTAATAAGGAGTAATTAAACTATGGCAATATCACGACAACAACTAGTTAAAGAACTAGAGCCAGGTCTAAATGCACTATTTGGCTTGGAATATAAAAGATACGACCAGGAGCATAAAGAAATTTATACTACTGAGTCTTCTGACAGAGCTTTTGAAGAAGAAGTAATGTTATCTGGCTTTGCGAACGCATATGTTAAACCTGAGGGTTCAGCAGTTGCTTACGACAATGCACAAGAAACATTTACTGCAAGATACACTAATGAAACAGTGGCACTTGCATTTGCTTTAACTGAAGAAGCTATGGAAGACAACCTGTATGACAGACTTTCGTCTCGTTATACAAAAGCGCTAGCGAGATCTATGTCGAATGCTAAACAGATCAAAGCAGCTAACCCACTAAACCAAGGTTTACCGACTACGGATAACTTTGATTCTGGTGATGCAGTTTCTTTGTTCAATACAGCACACCCGACTATCGCTGGAACTTTTTCAAACACGCTTACTACACAGGCGGACCTTAACGAAACATCGTTAGAGCAAGCAATGATCGACATTGCTGCAATGACTGATGAAAGAGGTCTTAAAATCGCAGCTAGAGGAATGAAAATGATCGTTCCTTCTGAAAACCAATTCAACGCTGAGAGATTGTTAAAATCTCAAGGTAGAGTTGGTACAGCTGATAACGATATCAATGCTATGAAATCTATGGGAATGGTTCCTGAAGGTTACAGAGTAAATCACTATCTAACAGATACTGATTCTTGGTACATTATCACTGACGTGCCTAATGGTATGAAGTACTTTGAGAGACTACCTATCCAAACTAAAATGGAAGGTGACTTCTCAACAGGAAACGTAAGATACAAAGCTAGAGAAAGATACTCATTTGGAGTATCAGACCCTAGAGGTATCTACGGTGTTGAAGGTGCTTAATCATTAACAAAACTAAGGGGCCGCCTCAAAACGGCCCCTTTTTTATTTATAAGGGTGAATATATGAAAAATTTCCTAGTACAGATCCATGCATATCAATACACTGCTAAATTTGAAGTTTTAGCAGAGGATAACGTTGAATCTATTGAACAATCTATCATTGACAAACTGGGAGAAAAAGGTGTAGAATGGGAATATCTTGGAGAAATGATGGATCCAAGAGTAAGAAGAATAACCTATGAGGAGGTTATAGATGGTCAAAGACCTGTACAAACAAAAGAGGTCCTTGGAGTTGAGGTGGCAACTGGAGTATGAGCAAAAAGGTAAATATACTCTGGATATGGTCAAAATTGATAATGCTATTAGAGATGTTATCACTGAGATCAAGCTCGAAGAATCTAGAATTGCAGACAGAGAAAATGCAATTCAGAACTCTGCCCCACAAGTTTCTGTGGCTACTTAAATAAACGCCACATCGCTGAAATCGTACATTTCCTGTAGGATCTCTTGCACTCTACTAAAATCTACTATATAAATTAATCACTATACAATT
>Ga0080013_1005481_pt1 | contig 11807 bp, 14 predicted proteins | sample ETNvirenome_6_85_FD_69236 | JGI IMG/M metagenome (GOLD analysis project Ga0080013, IMG submission 69236) | Marine viral communities from the Pacific Ocean - ETNP_6_85 (SPADES assembly) (version 2) | ecosystem: Environmental > Aquatic > Marine > Oceanic | place: Pacific Ocean | collected 2013-06-19 | reverse complement strand
TAGTATGGTAGGGAAACCTCTCGCTTGAAAAAAGAAGTTCGCCATGTCCTGTATCGTTAGTAAACTATACTCATCACCTGTTTCTATCTCATACTCTTTACTCATTCGCTCACCTCTAACAACTCTAAGATTTCATAATACACAGGAGAGTTACGATTGACAAGTAGTTTGGAAAGCAATCTACGCACCTCTTTCATTCTCATCTCTAACTCTAACATACGCATACGATATTTCTTACAGTTCTCAATCACACCATCTATATCTATTTCACTCATATTCTATCTCTCTCCTTCTACTCTCCAATCCAATGTCGGTTTAAATATAAAATCTAATTTTCAACCTCATCATACCATCCCCAACCGTAGTCAAACATGACTGTCCAAACCTTACTATACGCTGTACCTAATTCCCAATCCTTCACGCTATTCTTGAAGTTATCATAATTAATATCTACTATAGTATACCCTATTATTCTCGCAACCTCTTGCCTCAAAATATCCGCCCTATAGTAGTAATCCGCATTTTCATTCTCATACACATCGGCGTTTTTCCAAATTTCTGTTATGTGTTCGGGCTTTCTCGCCCTCACTAACAGATATTCAGGTTTATCCCTGTGTGCTACAATACTCAACCATCCTTTATTATGTCCTATCCACATAGTTACCACTCTTCCTCTACATCATGACGCTTTAAAAGTAAATCCCGCTTAGGCGACTTGCCTCGCAATATCTTCTATTCTTTGTTGCATTACATTCCTTGTTTGATTGTCACGCAAATACTGTAATGCCTGTTCCATAGCATCTTGACCGCCGTAGTGGTCATAGGAACGACCTATATCTGCTTCATCCATCTCTCCAAACACCTGTTCTGTGTGTGGCGGTCTGTATCTCATCGTATCAAGTTCACCTACATCACCGCCCCATTGATATTTAGTTCCACCCATAGAACGGTACGGCCCCGCACCACCCAAATCAACATAGGTTGGTGTTCCATCGGGCCTCAACAAAACGTTGTCTCCAAACATACCTAACATATCCCAATTAGCAATCGCCGCATGAGGTACGAAGTCTTGTTGTAATCGTCTCTTTACAGCAGGGTCAAATATATGTGGCGCAACCGCCCCCTCTTCAAATCTCGTCATCAAATGCGGCCTACCATCCTGTGTCTGTAAACTTGCTTCAGGAACCCCAACACCAAGTGCATTTAGATATTGATTCATGTCGTATTCATTCACTACATGACCTGCGCTCATGCCGGGTTTTACTACAAAATCGCCGTATCTTTCAGCCCCCGTTGAACTTCTCAACGGCGTTGGTGCGATAGATGGAATAGTTTTCCAAGCCTCATCCATAGGTGTAGGCATCATACTTCGTAACATCATCATATTTATCACACCTTCTAAAAAGAGACTATCATGCAGGGGTCATATCATATACACTTGTGAGCATACTCTTAGCCTCATCAAATGTCAAATCTAACTCATGTGCTTTCTGCTTTAATGACGATACCATTTCATCTGTTATGTGTATATGTTGTGGGTGTCTCATCTCTTCTACCCCCTTACTTGATTCAAGAAACCCATCGGCCACTCCATCAAGGTAAGCCGCATAACATTCCTCTTTGAGAAAGCCCTCATCATCTAACAACTGTGGTGGTTTTGTTACTCTCCACGTCTTATACATTGGGTCTGATAATACTTTCAGACTCAAAGCATGGAACCAAGACATCGGCCTACCGTAGTATTCAGACATTTCTTGATACGAAATAAACCAATGAACGGGGCTAAAACCTACCATCATTTCCACAGGTGAAATCATGCTCGCCCAAGCATTATGCTCATGACTTGAATCACTTATCTTTAGCATTAAACTTTCAGTTGCGTGTGCTTTACCATAATATATGGTCTGTAATCTATCCGACCATGTTAAGGGGTCAGACTCCATCATGCTACAAAGGTCATTCAATCCTGCCTCAAGCGATTCATATTCAGTCATCTCATTCAACCCCCAACGCTTCATTTATGAGTGCCACGCATTTACGCCATACGTAGTGTATTTCATTTAATTCATTTCTCAATTCAATTAATTCTTCATCACTCATCTCACTCACTCTCCTGTGTATATGGCTCGCCTTCTATTACTTCTGCGATACTGTTATCATCACACCATTGTAGAAACTTAGTGTTGTTCAAAGTATCTTTCTTAATGTTTAACATTAAACCTTCGTTGTGATTATAAGGGTCGCCGCCATCAACAGTTGATGCGATGAGTAATTGATATTCCCCATCGGTATATACTAACACTCTTACAGGAACATATAACATAGCACCCGCCGAAGCCTTACTCTCTCTCGTTGGTTTCTGCATCCCTAACCAATCTGTTACACTTGGAGGCACACGCACTTCCATAGACAAACCATACGGTCTGTTATCCGAAATACCCATACCTTGTATGTGCATCATATTCTCACTATATTGACAGCGCACTTGTACGCCCACTTCACTTTGCTCATTCATCTTACTCATTTTATCTATCTCCAATTACTTTCCAATCCAATGTCGGTTTAAATATAAAATCAAAACTCCCCTAAAGATTTCTGCTTACCTTTGCTCTTGCTCTTACCTTTGCTCTTGCTCTTACCTTTGCTCTTGCTCTTACCTTTCTTATCACTATGTTTGGTACAACACAAACACACCTTAGAACCCGCATCATCATAAAAGAATCTCCAACTATACTTAAATGATTTACACTTAACACATTGTAGTCTCCCTTCACCTTCTATAATCTTAACTCTCATGTCCATTGATTCTCCATGACAAGAAGCACAAAACGAACCATTAATCATTTCTCTATCAGACATACGTTCAGCGCAGTTCAAGCATAGATTTTCTCTATCACATAAATCTTCATTCCATGCGTAGTTATCTATGCCACAGGATTCACAGACTTCCATCTCATCTAAGACACCCATCTCACATACTATACAGCGTGAAACCTTAGCAGGTTTCTTAGGTGGAAGTTCTAAGTCTGAATGACAAACATCGCAGGACAAGAACTTTTCATCTTTTTCGTCCTCATCTAACTCAAAGAAATCTTCACACATTGAACAGTATGCTCTCAAGTGTAAGGGTATATCTGTAACCACCTGCATTTGTTTTTTACCTTCATCAGAAAACCATTTGTTAGTTGTTTTTGTATAATCAACTTTAGGTGCGTGGAAAGGTTTGGGTTTGATTACAGTATTACCCATCTCAATACCACAAACATCTGCAACATACTGTTGCTGTGCTTTGTTCTCAACAGCGTGGTCACAATGTTTCTCTCTCACCCATAGGATAAGTTCTTCTGCATCTTCCCATTCATTGTAATCAGATAATAGATACGCCAAGATGCTTAGTTGCACACCTGTTCTCCCGTGTCCACCTGCACATTGACAGGACACAGTAGTTATGTTGTTCTCCCTTATGTCGTCACGGAGAGCAAGCCAAAAGGATTGTTCAACATCAGGTATACTAAAGTCGGGCCAATCAAATGATATGAACTTAGGCGGCTTAGGTAACTCACCCTCGCACTTCCAACCTTTAGGAACAACTGTTCCACTACCCACTAAGGATAGAGTCTCACTTGGCCCCATAGCCAACTCAATAGGAACGGGAGCCTTCTGCCATCCACCGTTACGATTCCTACCACCGGCATAAAAGTCTACGTCACCGATAGTGAATACAAGATTCTGTCCTGTGTGACACACACTTCCGAAACTCATTCCTCATCACCACCGTAGATTGCATCAATAATTTCATCAATCACATTTGGTAATTGTAAAGCCTCTAAGATTTCAGGTGCTTCTTTAACCGCCTCTAACAAATCATCATACTGTTTGCTTGACAATGATATATCATCACCAACATCTGTAGTCTCCATAAGATTTTCAAGAGTATCACCCTTCACATACTCAACTATATCATCCGGCCCCTTCTTTGCTATGAACTTAGCAAGGGTAACAGAATAGTATTCGTTGTTCTCTAATGACGGGCTAAGTAATTGGAAGGCTTGGTCTATCACAGCGAATGGTACATTTTCTTTCTCTCCTATGCTTTTACATACAGCGTCAAGAAAATCTATCACATCTACTGAATCATCATTAGCCTCCCCCGTTGGGAACATATCATACTGAATCCCTGAATCCATAAAGGTCAAACATTCTTTCCCTAATACTCTCCTAACCAAAACCTTCCTGTGCGCCTCCGCCGTCTCTTCTAAGAAGAGCAGGTGGGCTTTACACTCGTTGCAATCTTCATGACCACACATAATGTATCTACTGTTTCTTGGATTTACGATTGAGCCTCCGCCGGAATGTAGTAAACTACCTCTCCCCTCTTTTGAGATTTGTGCCACCGCATCCTTGAGAACTTTAGGTGCATCCTTGTCTAAGTAAATAGGGTTCTTCCTCCAATAAGAGGGGCCATGACTATTCAGATATTCCATCGTTGCAGATATATCATGCAAGCCTGTTGGTCTAACTCCTCTATGGGACACCGCCCCTCTTGCCGCATAGTATGGCATGAAGAGATAGTCTAAGTCAGATGGACAACCATTAGGGTCTGTACCCATATCTAATGTTTGCTTCAAGGTAAACTTATTGAAGAAGAAGCCGCAGTTATGCACGTTATTTTCTGTTTGGTTTGCTTTCTCAACCACCTTAAGGAAGGCCGCTTCCGAATCATCTACCATTACATAATCCGCTATTAGTTCTAACAAATCTAAAGCATTCTGTGTAGAGTTAGCATAGGGTTGCCCACCATAACTACCCTGCCAATTGCTTTCATACATTGAAACTAACCACTTGAGAGTTGAAATCATACTGTTCATGTTAAGCGGCGTATTCTCCATAGTGTAGAAATAACTACTTCGTGATTGAGGGGGTGACATTTCTACGAAGTTTAAATCACCGAGCGTATCTGTAGCAACCCACTTACCTTTGAACAAAGCACCGAGTCCACCAAACACAGCAGGGTGATTGGCACGTCTTGCCCGTGTTGCGTTTCTCATCTCTCCAAGAGACACAGCCAACGTAGCATTCACCAACCAACCTACATACACACCACCTAAGAAAGCAGTTTCTTCAGGGTTAATCATTGGCTTACTAACGAACTGATGAAAGTGATTAGATAACCAACCATACATTCTCGCCCAATTATACAGACCTACACTCAAGCCCTCCTTGAATGCTCTTTGATATACGGAGGGGTCATACGGCTGTGGCTCAAAGCCCGCCTCATTAGTAACCCACCCGCTTGTAACTTCTGTCCATGACTCTCCGACTTCAACATCGGTTATGATATAAGGAACTGAATGTGCTCTACAATGTGCGGCGGCGTGAGAGAGAAGTGTACCGTCAGGGTGTGAAACCACACCACCAACAGCCACACCTGCATTCACCCACTCTTCCATCTGCTCTATATCTTCAAGTTTATCTATGCGGAAGATTTCTTTTACCTCTACAATACCTTGAGGAACAGACCCGCTTATGTCCACGCCTTTAGGCGGTGCTGATAACTCAACGTGTTGTTCGCAACCTCTTAGTTGTGTAATGTAATTATTCATGGGTGATAGATTCTTGGTATGAAGTGCTGACATAATGTTACTCATATCATTATCAACATCTGTCAAACGTGAGACAAACTCAAGTTCTATTTTCTCTTTGTCAATACCAATCGTAGAGAAAATAGCATTCACCCACTCACTTTCTTTAATCGGCAAGGCTATCCTTAGACCATCCTTACCTGCGGTGATACCATCATTGTCACGACCAATCAGAATATATTTGTCAGGTGCATAGACCGCCGAAGCATGAGCCTTGATGTACGGTTGAACAATTATTGACCCTTGTAATTCGCCTACCTCAATCATCTTTCCACCAATTCTATTCACGGCCTCTTCACATTCCTCCATTGAAAAGACAGCGACAGACTCAAGCACACCATGTCTTGGTTCTTCAGGACACGCTCTAACAAAAGCCATGCTATTTTGAACTGCTATCTGTTCCCAAGATTTCCTCGCTTCACTTGTGAAATGATATGCTTGATGGTCTGCATGACAGGTGGGTATATCAATTTGATATGTATTAAGTGGAACCCACTTCTTTTCTATCGCCCAATTATCAAACGCTGATTTGTATTTTCTCAATGCTTCTGCTTTCTGACTTACCATATCATTCACTCTCCAATTCTATTACAACATCTTCTGCCTCAAGCAAATCATCTGCGTATGGTTCACCGAACAATGAGTGTACCACCCATAGTTTTTCTTCCAACTCTTCCTTGCTTTCCGCTTCTATCTCACCAATGTAGGTGACTCTTACTGTATATGTTTTCATTCTATCTCTCTCCAACTACCTTCCAATCCAATGTCGGTTTAAATACTAAACCATTTTTTGATTCTAAATCTAACATTATTCTATCACTCTCCTAATACGATAGCGACCACCTTCATTCAATCTATACTCATCCACTCTATCTCTCGCTTCACTAAGAGATTCTTCACAGGTAAGCACTTCCCACTCACCCTCATACATTCCTTCTACTTCATACACAATCATTTCATTCTCTCTCCTATACATTCTTTCTTTTTCATTATGAGTTCAAACTATTATTTCGTGAGTTCAAACTCATTCCGCTTCTACTTCTTCGCCTTCTGTTATTATTTCCTTAGCAATCACTTTAGAATAAACAGGTGTGGTCCACTCTCTAAAGTTTGGTTTGTGTTGTAGTACAACATTAGGAGCCGCCGTCAATGCAAGCCTTGTAATCTCCGCAGGTGATAAGTATTCTTCGGGTTCCATACTCCCCTCCATAGTAAATGAGCAATAACCTTCTTCTGTATGGAGAGTGTAATCATGCTGTGGTTCAAACTCACCCTCAACATATACTCTCCTTAGACCTATACCACTTTCATTCAATACTGCTAAGACTTTAGTACCCGCTTCTCTCGCCTCATCTTCGCTCAAATAGATTCTAATGGTTGTGCTAGCAATTGAACATTGTAATCTATTCCATGAGTAAGATGCATTCCTCTCATAATTGATATTAAAAGTATAGTATTTGGTATCAGATGAATCAGAAGGTGTCCAAACAAAGTCACTAATCTCCATGCCGTATGACCATCTCTTATTCACAGCAGTAAACTCCCAACCATTCAAAACGTCACCTGCTTTGCGGTTCTTACTGCGGGTCTGTCTAATGTATGATGTAACATCAGCGAGCCAATCCCAATCTGACCATGAGTATACAGCACTTGAGCGCAATCCCTCTTTGCTCACAACGTTATCATTTCTCTTTAGCATTCTCGCAAGAGATTTGTTTATCAATTTCTTTAACTCTCTTTCATTCACACCTCTTATCAATGAACGCTTCTTACTCTCCCATGTAACCCATGAGGACGAATCAACACTTTGGTCACGAAGTTGATTTTGATTCCATCTTCTAGCACATCTACCTGCTAAGAATAGTTCTTTGTAATCTTCTATGGTAGTACCATCAGGTTCACTTTGTAACATGGCCCAACCTGTTATTCTTGCCCCGTCATGGTGAGAACAGATTTTATTTTTTGTAGTTATCTCGCCTGTCTCCTCATCCACAACATCAACTGATTGACCTTTCCAAGCACACTCACCATTGTAATTATTTGCACTCGCTATTGGATTTCTACTGAATACAAAATCAACATCATCTGTGATACCAAACTTAGCCTTGATGTATGTGTGGTATGCCTCTATTAATTCTTCACTTGAAATAGTGTCAGACGCCAACATATCTATCTGTTCTTGTGTCAATACTGATGTATAATTTTCCAACTTATGTCGGTCAAGTTTACTTCCCCATGTATTTCTCACCTCCAAGAACACCACATCATTAATTCTCTTCGCTGTATTCACTACAGTAAACCTCACCCTTGTTGTTGATAGTTCATCGTGTCCACAAGATTCTACCGTGGGGTCACGAAATACACCATACCCAACACGCCTTGTCTCTATAAGATAAGCCGCCTTTGTTCTGTCAGTAATCAAATCATTCACAGATACAGCACCGTCTTGTCCTGCACTTGCAAGTTCATAAGCCACCGCCGCATCCATAGCCCTGCATCTACCTATGACAGATTTTGTATGTTCTATTGTTTGTTGTGTGATAATATCATCGTCTGTAAAATCTAACATCGTTCCTATGACACCTGCTTCCTGCCATGCCTTTCCGTCTTGCCATCCTGTCCATGTTCCGCCTCTTCTGCTCATTCAATCACCGCCTCTAATACTGTTACTTGTCCCTCATCACTATTCAAAACAAGATTATGATGATGGTAAAAATTACCGACTATACTTTGGACAAGATGAAGTGACTTAATGTTAGAAAGGTACGCTCTTATCTCTTCACTTGGGTTTTGTATGTAATCATAAGTAGTCCAACCATTTGAATACCACAAACTATGTACTCCTTTTATCTCTACTGTACCATCTACAAAATGTAACTGCTTAGGTATAGTTTTCTCACCGAACAAACTCGCCACCACTTCTTCTGTTATGTTACCCGATGATTCACTTGGCGTATTCCAACGGGTTGTCTCACCTAAGTTCAAGGATTTACATTTTCCATCTTGCATGGAAAGACTGAACTCAACATCTGTGTTTCTATGTCTCCCGAAGTTGGAATCCAAATCATTCACAGGTAGTATATACAACACACCATCCACCGACTCAAACACCAACCCTGTATCTATCTGTTCCCTTGATACATCAGCCTCCAATTCTATCCGTTCTCCCGTAAAAGGGTTCACTCTCTTTATCTTATTACTCATTTTATCTATCTCCAATTACTTTCCAATCCAATGTCGGTTTAAATATAAAATCAATTTAGTGGATGGTTTATCTTTCTGTCTCCTAACACCCAACGTAATGATTTGACTACACCTTCTAATGCTTTGTAGTTCCTCATGTGTTGAATGCGTTTCTTCTTATTCTTTGTGCCTTGCATCTGTGTATAATGCCAATGCTGTTCTCGTTCTGCTCGGTCAAGCATCTCCTCTATCTCTTCCCAACTTCTATTGTATGTGAATTGTTCTTCGCTCATTCTTTCACTTCCTCAATGGTAATCTCATTATTACATATAGGACAAGACCAAAACTCAACCTTACCACCAACAACCTTGTGCCATCTGTGAATTACTTGCATGATACTATTACAATCTTTCATAATACATCTGATAATCATTCTTTCACTTCCTTTGGCTTCTGTTTCTTCGGCTTGTCTAAGAATGTTTCAGGCAAGTCACCTGCCTCTACCATACTCTTGATTAGTGCTGTGGCTATACCCTCTCGCTCACCTATATCTCCGCCGTCAAGTATAGCCTTAACAACCTCACGCTTTGCCTCTACTACTGCGTCAAACTTTTCATCAATCGTTCCCTTGACTGATAGATATGTAGCCCAAACTGTATCAGAATCCTGCCCAATACGATTGACTCTATCTTCTGCTTGCTCTTCCCATCCGGGAACCCACTCACGTTCTACGAATACTACTGTGTCTGCCGCAGTAAGAGTCAGCCCCTCCTTTGCGGCGATGGTGCTTGCGATTAGCAATTGAATCTCTCCGTTCTGAAAAGCCTCAACAATTTTACCACGCATATCTGCTGATGTTTCACCGGAGATACTGCATCCCTTGAAGTGCTTAGGTATGGTGCTGTTTTTCTTTTTCTTTGACGCCGTGAAAGCCTCTTCAAGACTCTTCATCACGTCTCTATGATGTGTGAATACCACCAATGGTTTGTCGGGATTCTGAAACCAATACTCTTCCATCCACTCAATCGTAGCATTAATTTTCATCTTACCGCATTCATGCCGCAAGTCTGTTAGCATATTCAAAACGAATCCTTTTGGCATACTACCTGCCGCTTGGTGTGCCGCATACTCTTCACACCATGAGTCGTGGTTGTTCTGATACTTTCTCCGTTCAAGAGCCGATGGCTCAATAGTATGTATGCTTCTAACCTTGTTAGGTAGTTCGGACAAGACCTCTTTCTTGAGCCTACGAATAGTGAAGTCTCTTATTCTGTTATGCAATTCCTTAGTGTTAGAAGCACCGCTATACTGTGTAGCATATCTTCCTCTTCCAATATGCACTTGTTCAGGGTCACAATATCTTTGACCGAAGGGGTAGAACGAAGGGAACTCACTAGGTCTTAGTAAGTTAAGCGTGGTGAAGAACTCATTAGGTCTGTTAGTAATCGCTGTTCCTGATAGACATAGAACATTCTCCGATTGATTCGCAACCTCAAGAGTAGCCTTAGTTCTTTGAGCCTTTACATTCTTTAGGTAGTGTGACTCATCGCAAATAACTATGTCAAACCCATACTCTAAGAGTTGTTCCAATTGATTGTTCACCAACCCATAGGTAATGACCGCCACATCTAATCCCTTAGTAAGTATCTGCTTACCTGTCTTGATGGCCTCAATTTTAACATCGGGAATCCATGTTTGAAACTCTTTAACCCAATTGTATCTCACGTTTGCAGGACATACTACAAGCACCGGCCAATTCTCACCATGTAATGCTGAATATGCTATGGCTTGAATCGTCTTACCTATACCCATGTCATCACCAATCAACGCACGACCACCTGCTAACTCGGCAAACCTCACACCTACATACTGAAACGGATAGAGGGATAGATGTTCAGGAAACACACCTGCTAATCTCTCCTCAATATCTGTTTGAATATCTACATCACTAAGTGATGATGCGCCGGAGATGGCAACTCTCTTTGCTCTCTCTTCCATGTATGTTTTGACTTCGGGTATCTCATCCATCGCATCTATAAGTCGTTGTGCCATGTCCTTAGACTCCGTATAATCTATAGGATTAGGGTTGAACTCCTTATGGACGGCAGGGGTTTCAGAATTAACAAATGAAGTCAATCGGTCTGTTAAGTCACCGACTTGAGCGATGCTAATGACCCACACCTTATCTTCAACACGAAACTTACGACCATCTGTTCCCTTTACAATACCCATCAAGCGATTTCTATTGTTTGGGTCTGCTAAGTAAGGCCACTTCAACACAACTGATGTTCCCTTCTCCAAGTGTGCTGATACTGTGGTTGTTTTAGCAACAACAGGTTGTCCTTGTGCAACACTCATGAAATTGATGAAGGCATCATCAACAATCATATCTAATGATTCAATAGTATCTTTTGCTTTCTGTAATACCTGTGGGTCATTCTTCAAAGACCACACACTACCATCCCATTTGAACTCGGGAAACTTACACACATTCTTCAAAGCATTATTCACAGTAGGATTATACTCATACCTTAGACCTATACGCTTAGTAACTATTTGCTTACCCCAACGATTTGTCCATTTATCTTCATGCTCAAACGCACTAATTGTTTTCTTGGTAATCAAAGCCTCATGGTGTGCTATGCGAGACTTAATCCTTGCTTCAATGTGTTTATCAATCTCCGCTTTAGTTAATCCTAACTTGAGTGCTTCATCTATTTCAGGAAAGTTAAACACTTGGTTGTAGTAATTTCCACCTTCACCTTCCCAATTTTCATCCAACCAATCTGCTACTACATCTGATAAAGCCTGTTTCGCTTTTGTTTGTTGCCTTTGTAATCTAACAGCCTTCTCGCCCTGCTTCTTCATGGTTTCAAGGTAATACCCTACATCTTCTGCCATGTCTGCAAGACCTACATCTGTAAGCAAGCGAGCCCTCTGTGTCTTACGATACTTATGGAATCGTTCCGCCGCCTCTTTCAT
>Ga0080013_1005479_pt1 | contig 11809 bp, 6 predicted proteins | sample ETNvirenome_6_85_FD_69236 | JGI IMG/M metagenome (GOLD analysis project Ga0080013, IMG submission 69236) | Marine viral communities from the Pacific Ocean - ETNP_6_85 (SPADES assembly) (version 2) | ecosystem: Environmental > Aquatic > Marine > Oceanic | place: Pacific Ocean | collected 2013-06-19 | reverse complement strand
TCCAAATGCGACGACATCTAAGTCGTCAATGAGTCTAACAACTTTGAATGAACCACTCTCAACGATATAGTTTGCGGGTGTCGAAATGGCTGTAGTATAAATAGTTGGGTTCCAGTTCTTTTGTCGTGTATAAAGACGGAAACGAGCAGTTTCGCTACTATAGTAAGAATCTCTAAGGTTCGTAATGTTCATAACCATTTGCGATACAGAGTTTTCCACAGAACTGGTGAGTGAGTTTGGTGCTATTGAACCTGTGTGATACTCGGTTGTTCCTGCCAAGTTAGTCCAAACATCGTGGATAGTTGTGAGAGGGCTTGCCGAGGCTGTGATGGCTAAGTTTGCCGAATAGACGCCAGTGGAAACCCAAGAACCAGTTGCGGTTGTATCAAGATTAGTTGCCACCCCTCCGCCGACTGGGAGTAGAAGTTTCGATCCAGATGGGGCATCTGAATCAGATGCGTAGAAGTTTACATAAATGCTGTCGCCTGAGCCTATATCTGGGATATCAACGAGACGTCCTCTAGAATAGTTGTATAAATAAATCGTGTTGAGGTTATCTGCTGCGGGAGCGAGAGAACTACTGTAATAGAAATTGCCTCTGTCGTCCTTTGTTGCAGAGTCCCAGCGTGCTTCGAGAGTCGGGCGTTTGAAGAAGTATTGAGAACCCCTTGCTGAGAACTTCTTTGTGTAGGAAGAGGAGAGGGCTGACTCGTTCTCCATTTTGATACCTACGCCATAAATGTCTCCCTTTGCGCCGCCAGATAGCCCTTTTATCCACTCTTCAACAAGATGAGAGATATCTACTTCAATATCCTCGGTTCCGTTGTCGAAGTATGCCGTTGAACCCGTCGTGGAGGCGTGATAGTCTCCGCCTGCCGTTGTCCATGCAGTGACGCCTCCAGAAGAACTTGCTGCTGCCGTCCAGTTACAACTTCCACTATCGGTGTATCCTTCCATGTCCATTCCAGTTCCCTCGTCCCAAGAACGAGACACTGCGGAGATAGTCATGTTATAGTTGCGAGGGAGTGTGCCTGGATGGACAACATTGTGAACTCTTAGGAACCAGCTTACACTTCCGCTGGCGGGGATAGTGCCTGCGCTTCTATCTGTGGTGATTGATGTACTTACTGGAAAGTCTATAAGGACTCGGGAGTTTTCTGCCGATGTGGATGATTCTTGTCCGTAAATGTGAAAGACTTCTAGAGAGTCTGCAAGTCCCATGTTGGAACCAGTTGCACGAGTCTTTAGATTCTCTTTATATGCGTTTGTTATTGTAGTATCGGCGTTTGCCGTGTATCTCTTTATTCCCATTATTTGACGGTTCCTATAATATCGGTGTTTGGATATTTCACCTCAAATACGACGTTCTTTGGTGCCCTGACGAATCTTCCGTCTGGTGAAGTCCTATTTTTGACATTGAAGTTGATGGATGAATACGATGTCCCTGATGCTTTTTCTATTTTTACCCATGTTGCGTCGGCAACCTGTGGGACGGAGTTGAGTGCTGCGTATATGTTTGTGATATTGAATGCCTCTCCGACATCCAATTTTGAGGAGAATAGTTGGCGTAGGCGGCGTGTGCAAGCGTCGAGAACTTGGGTGGTGTTGACGCCAGAGACTGCTACGACTTCGAATTTGACTTTGAGGTTCACGACTTTGGCGTCGAGGATGTCAACGGAGTCGTTGATGACTCTCTTTGAGTTCAACCAAGTTTTGATGTTCTGCTTTAGAACTTCGTTGGTTGTTTGTAAGTATCCGTTTACTTCCGATATAACATAGATGTTTATGTTGCGCAAGTTTGAGTCGATGTCTCTTATTATCGAGCATCTCTTTACTCCGCCGAAGCGGGGAGGCATAGTTAGGACGAGAGACTTATAGTCTTCCATCGTGACTGCCCTGTTTTGAGCAGAATGTGCCCCAGAGATGAGTTCCCTCAAGTCGTTTATGTTTGGAGCCGAGACGTCGCCTTGGATAGGACTGTCGTTGGTTGCTTCAATACTTGCCCTGACTGCTGCCATCGTAGATGTCACTAAACTTGTCCTACTTGGGAACTCAACGTTTGCGCCGACTACTGATGTGATAGTGTTGGCTGCTGCGTTGGAGTTCTGGGATGTGTTGGCTCTGTAAATAACTCTGATATTAGTATTAGCTGGCGCTATTCCGAACTTGTCGCTTTTTACGAGGTTTGACGGATCGAATGCCTTGTCTGTGACGTAAGTCTTTGAGTGCAAATCCATTACGACATCACGAGGTTCCACCATTGATGCTGATTTTAGCTCAGAGTCTGATCCGTATCCGAACATAATGTTTGTTGCGAATCTGTCTCGCTTTACGACGAAGCGTCTTGGGACAATGATTGGCTTTATTACCGTCGGCGCTGTAGTGTTAGTAGTCGTATCATTGTTGACAATGGACGTGAAGATGGTGTTTTGAGAGAGGTGTTCAACTTCAAAGTATTGGTTTCCGTCGGAATCGGTTACTGAGATTATCTCTGTGACGTTATTTCCTGGTAGAGTTAGTTTTCTGAACTTTACGAAGTCTCCGAGGTTCTTGAAGTCTTTCACTCGGTTTTCGCCAGAGACGACTTGTCCTGCTGCTCGGACGGCATAATAAGTTGGTTCGCCTGTTCCTGAATCTGTCTTGGCGACGACTATTTCGTTTTCCGATGAAGCGAAGTTTACGTCTGATGTTAGAGTGAATAGCGCCGCTGCTGTGGAGGATAGTGTTGATCCTGCTTTCATTATGGGCGCATAGTTCATGTCTGGACCTGACGCATTGCTGTTTGCTGGTATTAGGGCATAGAGTGTCACGATTCCGTGAGTTGCTCTCGCTCCTTGGTGCTTGTATCCTACTGTTTGTCCGTGTTTGAGAACATTTTCGTATTCTATGGCTGTGGACAGGAAGCTTTCGTTTGCTTGATAGTCGAGGTAAAACGAGAGCATATCACCTGTATATGAGACAGCATCCAGCATGAGAGCGCCGAAACCTGCGGTGGAGAAATCCTTGAACGTGTCTGGATAGTATCTCTTTGCGTATCTTAGAAGATCATCCTTAATTGACTGGAAATCTTTGCTTAGATAGTTGATGTCTATGTTGTCTCGTTTGTTGCTCACTATTTTTCCCTCTTACTAAATACTCGTTCGGTGAATATTTTAAACCTTTATCTCTAATGCGTCTGAAACGAAAGCGGATGGTATTTCGTAGTTTAAAACAAGTTTGACGTAGTTTGAACTGCTTGAACTCTCAAATGAACTCCTTATCTCTTCTCCGTTCTCGGAAAAGAACTTGATAGAGCGTATTCTTACGCTCGGCAAATAAGTCCTTACTTGCTGTTCTATCTTTCTACTGATGTCCGATAATGTTCTTGACGTATTGTTCATGAATAGGTAACGCCTTAATCCTACTCCGAACTTGGGATGCATTATTCTCTCACCTGGTGACGTCAATATTATCATTTTCAAGTTTTGGCGTGTCATCTGCTTGAGTGTTTTGTTCAAAGCAATTCCGTCAACTGGATCAATATATAATGGTAGTTTTGGTGATATTCCCGACACTTGTTAGTTCTCCGCTATATAAGTAGTTTCAATATCTATTATGTTTTCAACTTTTCCAAGAACGGATCAATGTATGTGGTTTCTCCTGCTCCGTGAATGGAGGCGAGGAAGGTTTGTAGAGTTGATAGTTTTGCCTCTGCGAACAAATCTGTAACGTGTTTGCCATCTTCTGTTGCATTAAAGACTGCTGGGTCGGTTATTGCCGAGAGGTGATATGTTGATAGTAGAGTTGCGGCGTCTTTTAGAGGGAATACGTATGATATCAAATCTTGATATATTTCATTGTTGAATAGCATTTGTCTCACATTGCTAAAATCAGTTGTTGAGGGTTCACAAGGATCGGATGAGACGGTGGGTGCTGGACCGAGGCACTGGGCACTTACAATTATGTATTCGTCGGCACCTGCATCTTTCTGATAAACAAGTTCGGCGTAATGGTTATATTCGTCGCCATCTGAGGGTTCAGCGTATGCTCTAACAAAAAACGGCTTTAATACAGATTTATATGTTTCTTCCACCGCTCCATAATGTTCTTCTTTCGCCCAATCGCCAGTCTCATTATCAAAAATTTTATAGCCGTCGTCATCAAGTTTATCAACGACGTAATCTCGCTTTCCTGAAGCATACACTACCTCCTCTTGTAGCAAATAATCAAATACAAAATCATCCCAAGACGATGAGTTAAATTGAGTATCCAATTTTAGTTGAGATGCTATTGTTGTATTTATATCTTCTACTTCCATTTTTATTATTTCTATCATCGCCTCCTTGTCTGAATTTATCTCTGGGATTTCATTTCCTAAGAGTTTTTGAATTTCAAAATATTTTACTGCCGTTTCTTTCATATCTGAAAGTATTTTTCCTTTTAAAGTTGTGGCAAATGAATAATAGTATTTTTCCATCTCTGTCTTTATGTCGTTGAAAACGGCTTTTATAAACATATCGCTTGTCATAAAACCTGTATTGAATGTATCAAATATTTGTATCGAATTTAGAACTCTTTCGATTATGAAAATTCTTATTGATAGGCGAAGTCCGCTTATTGAACCGCTGCGGCGAAGGGGCGTCAAAGCGTCACAATAGTCGCTATTAGAAGATTGAAGTTTCATAATTGAGTTTGTCAAATCAATTGACTCATCTCTCACTTTATTGTAACCGAGAATATCTTGTTTAGGATATTCGAATTCCAATGCATTAATATATTCATCTAAATACATCCTATTGTCGTGAACTCTTTTCGTCATTTTTTTGACGCAGCCCTCCCATATATCCTTATATGCATTCTTTGGTCCAAGAGCATAGAGCCCAGCTTGTCCTGTTATCTGCTCTAACCTTTTATGATATTCCTGCATCTCGTCATCTTCATCATATGACTCTTCAAACACTTCCATTATCGCTTTATCTGGAACTTCTTTTGTTGATGAATATTTTGTTTCAAGCAAATCAGATTTTACTATTTTTCTTCCGAGTAAAAGAGACGATTCGTTTTCCATAAAATAGTTTGCTATTTTTGTCTCAATATTGTCGTATTCTATTAATTCAATTCCAAGACTATTTAATTCTTGAATTTTAGTTAGAGAAGCATTGATGGCTCCGAAATTTGTTTCGCCTTGTTGAGTATTTACCACAGGATTTGTTTTTCTAATACCTCTGCGTTCAAACGATGTTATAACTTCGCTGAAACCTGATGGACGAGAGAGTATAACATCTTCTGTTGTGTGTGGCGTTACTGCCACGGAAGTTTTTGTGTATATCTCATTTTTTTTCAAATTACCTAATCCAGATGTTTCTGTTTCGAGAACTAGTTCTATTTTATTACCTGCTCTCTCGCTGAAATATTTCGAGTTGCTATCAAGCATATTTGTTATATCAAATGATTTTATGTGAGTCCCATTCTCGGCGGTGGCGTCGGCTTCCAAATAGTCTGCTATAACCGACATTTTAAACCATTGATCCATAATAAGTGCTTTATTCGTCATCTCTACTACTTCTTCCAAATTAGGTTCGATATCTTCCCATTCAGCATCAGTTATTTTTCCACTTTTATAAAGGCATTCTACGTCATCTTGGGTAATAGTTCCGCTAAATTCTTCGTTTATAGGGAGAAGTCCTATTATTGTATTGACACCATAGTGAACCGCCGCTGTTAATACGCCAGCCGCTGCGATGAGTCCTATTATTATCCCAGCCGCTGCGTACCATGACATCCCCGCTGTAAAGAATCCAGCCACGCCTGCTGCCAGAAGAACGATAACAGCGAAGGCTATTTCCACAATGAGCCTTTCGTCTATTTCGATCTCTGAGACTGAATCAAAGAACCACTCTTTAAACTCATTTACCCATGAAAACTCTGGCACCCAGACACCTGCATCTGTTAGCATTTTTGCAAAACGCTCGTCGTCCTCACCCCAATAGTTCAAATATTCTTTGTTTGTGTAATTTCCAGCGTCGAAGTTATTCAAAATGTCGCCTTCTGTCCAATCATATGTTCCGATGGAATCAACTTTGGCAGGTTCAGCGTTGATCTTGATACCATCTCTGTCCTCAATATCATTATGTAAAATATATCCCAAGTTTGTGACTACATTTGTGGAACTATCATCAACAACTAAATTCATATATATTAGCGCACTTCTATTGTCACTTATCATTAGTTTTCTCGTAAGATTGACAAAAGACGGTGGACCTTCACCTTCTGGCTCTGAGCCAGTTGCCAAAGTTATTAGATCAGTCCATAGTGGAGCGTATTGCGTCATCGATACATTGAAGTTGTTTATTGTTGATGAATATAGTCCTTCGGACACCGTTGCCATTGCTGCGGATATAACGGGCGGTGCCTCTGGTATTAGTGAATCCTCTGAACCGAATAGAGATGGGAAGCTTGGAAATAGAGTGCCGTCTTGGAATGATTTGAGAAGTTTGTGTATCTGTTTTATCTTCTCGATTAGTCTGTTCTTTTCTTGCGACAAGAGTTCCTCTATTTCAGAGTCGGATAATAGAGGATCTTTACTTGTTAGATAGTTTTTCGCTAATATATCTTGGTTGGTTCCGTCGCCCAATCCACAAGCATTTGTTACAGTTATTGGAGTTGTTGCTGATTCTTCTAAGAAGTTAGTGCTCACCATTTCTCCGAGGGAGGAAAACAAGTCGGAGACATCTTCGCGACTTTGGAATAAGTCTGGATTTCCTCTATTCAAGCATCCGAACGCCAGTTCCATAACATCGTCTGGTGCTGTGCCCTTATAGAGCGATTTGAGTTCTCCCGATGTTAAAACTACTTCTAAGTCCTCTGTCGCCTTTTGAACTCCACTCATTGTCTGATATATAAGTTCTGTCGAGACTAACACTTGTTCTACAAGTCCAGTGTTTGGATTTGGGAGATTTAGTGATATTCCTGTTTCTGATATTAGTGCGTCCCACGAACCGACAGCTTTGGACGTCAGATTTCCAACCGCTCCCATAAACCCTGTTCCACCTGCGGAGAGGGCAGCGTCTGCCCAAGCTTTTCCATCGGAGAGCTTTGAGACATCCACTCCTATCGTGTCCGAGAGCCAAGATTTGAATCCGTCTCCGAACATACTTTTGATTGCGGCAGTGTCTGGTAGTTCTGAAATCATTTTACACATAAGTTCAAATATTTTCTCTATGAATGAAACTATGGCGTTTATCAGAGCACTATAGAGTTGCTTCAATGCTGCGTCTATCGCTTTTGCTACATAATCCGTTGTTGGAAAGTTGTCTGGTATTTTTATACCTTTGAACACTGGTAGTCCAACTTTAAGTTGTAGTTCTTTTTCGCAGTCGTCTTCTGGACCGCAACCTCCAAATCCAAATACTTCTACGACACCATCTGCATTGAAAAACTCGCTCAAATCTGGATCGTCAAATGCTGCTTCTCCAAGTCTGGTTATTGCCGCTTCGAGCGCACACTTTAGAGACTCTTCGAGAACACAGTTAAAGTCAATGCGACTTACAACATCATTATACACTTTATCCCAAATCAAATCTGGGCTGGATTTTGCTTTTTTCATAGAGCGCAAAGTTTGCTTCAAGTCCTCTTCACCTTCCGAAGAGGTGTACCAATTTCCGACGAATTCTTTTGATTGCCTTACTGTTTCTGCTATATTGCTTTTAGTTGCATCACTAAATACGACGTCATCTTCTCTTTGCTTGTCTTCATCAGTTTTGCATGACTTCTTGTCGAGTTCTAGAGTTATTAGTTTTGCCAAGTTTGCGAATGAAAATAGATTTCCATTGGCGTCGTATTTTTCTATCCCGTCGAGAGAGTTCTCTTTAATTTCTATAACTGGGGTTGGATAAGTGTGTTGTGATAAAAACTGGAAAATATCAAAGTCAAGACTTAGTTGACTTGTTAGTGCCGACGACATGTTTCCAAGTTGAATTAGGTAGTTCGCAGTGGTTGGATGACTTAGTAAAGATGCTTCCAAGAAGCAGTCGTATCCTATCGTGTGTTTGTTTCCGTCTATTAAGACAAAGGCTGGATTATAATCATAACTAAACCCTATCTCCATTTGCGCCTCTGGCAGATGTGGATCTACATTTAGTTCGCACTCTTCATCTTCAATGGCTGTTGCGGTGACAGAGTTGAGATTGAAATATCTTCTTATTACATTTTTGACTTGCTTCAGTCTCTTTATTTCTTTGACGATGTTGATGTTCGTCATATATTTGTCTGCTTTCGCCATTTTGGGAAGAAAGTCTTCCATACTGGTTGTTATATAGTCTATGTCTCTCTCATAATTTTCAACTGAAATGAACGCTGATAGATATCCTTCTGGTGGCTTATTGATGTCGCAAGTGGTATCATCTGCTGTATTTTCATCAAATGTGCTTTTTGGTATCTTCACTAATACTTTCATTCTCGCGCAAACTCTTGAACTTATGAAATAGTCTGGAGTTGATGCTGCGTCGTATAATTCAGTCGGAGGTGTAAGTTTTCCGTAGAACCTTATTAGTCTATCTATTCCATAATCTCTTGCCTCTAATAGTCTCGCATCTTTTTCTCCGCCGAAGGACTCGTATTCGCTTTCAACAGTGATACAGAGGTTTCCGAGAGAATCCTCGAATGGGTAGCACTCGTTTTTTAGACGCCAGTCTTCAAGATCTTTGAATTCAAGTATATCCATATTAGTTTACCTTGTTGTATTTGCTACAAATGTATTTTGACGACATAGGATTAAGATACCTATTGTGCCAGAGAATATTCGTATTCATTCTTCCCTTGAAGTTATCAACCATTGCTTCTGCTGACTCTAAAGTAGCTTGGACACCAGAAGGGGTGAGTTCTATAGATGCAATCGTCAAACACGTTCCTGTTCCAGTTGGACCGACTTGTGCGACTCCCGAATGAACGTGCGAGGCAAGAGAAGCATTGAAGGATGCCTGTGATTTCAAAAAGTTTAGAACGAGTGCACTGAGTTGGTTGAGATTCGCTTCTAAGTCTGAAAAGGCATCAACTAAGTTTTGCCCTTTTATCATCGGTTGTAATCCCTCTTCGTCATTTACTGCGATGAGTTCGATACCTGCTGGGGCGACAGAGCCTCCTTTGGAGTTGGTTGCAGAAGTTCTTGTAACAAGCTTGATGCCTTCGGTTCCTATTATCCTTACGGCATCTGCCTTTATGCCTATTCCTGATTTGGCGTGGGAGTTTCCCATACCTCCGTTGACTATTCTAAAGTTGTCGTCTATGTCTGTTTTTTGACTTATATAGATTCTTGCTGCGTCGTTGGAGAAGCTTGGATCAACATTTATGTCGCTGGTTGGAACTGGTGCGCCTCGTCCTACCACTATGTCTATGGAGCTTGCCTGAGTGTGTCCTTGCCCTGCGTATCCAGATGCTCTTGATGCTGGGCGATCTCTTCCGAGGACTATCCACGAGTTTCCGTGCTGGGTTACTTTTTCACATGGAGACTGAATGTATCTGGGTATTGCTTCAGTTATACTGTCGCCGAAGATACCTGCTCCACTTCGTCCAGAGGTATAGTTGGCGTCTAAGTCCATGACTTGACGAGTTGCTTCTGATAATCCGCTGTTATCAACTGAATTTATGTTATTTCCCATTATAGTAATTAGCCTTGGTGTTTATTTATGCTCTGTCCCAGCCTGGATATTCTCTGTCGAACTTGTCTGGAAGATGTTCGTTTCCGAATCCTATCCAAGAATTTGTCCTACCTCCTACTAGCAAGTCGGTATGAGATGAGTTTGCACCTTTAGCTGTCCACCAGTTGGATTGGCGCATGGGGCTGGTTCCTCCTCCTGGTTCGCCGCAGGCGTGGACTCTTCTGACTGACGAAAACATTGTTTCTGGCGAATGCCAGACAGATGCCCATTCTGGGTTTTCTTGTCCAGTCCAGTCTCCCCAATACTCCCAATGCCAGCGTTCGCGAGATACAGTTCTTATAAATCCATATTTCCAAGCATTTTTAGTCAACCATTCAAATACTCTTCCATTTTGAGACGAGACATTGAAGTCGATTGCTATTCCATTTTGATGATTCGATTTACCAGGCTCTGCTGCTAGATTACCAGTTCCTGCTCGATATTTATCGTAAAGGTTTTGTTGATCGGACATGGTTCTAAATCCACTTGTTACTTCCACTGTCGTGCCGTCGGAATTGGCTGCGGTTATCATCGCCTGCACATATCCTGCCACTTCTTTGATTACCATTTTTCCATTAATAGTGACGAATTCTGTTGCGTACCCAAGGCTGCGTCCATTTTCGAATAGCTCTTGTCTTGAATCATATACTGCATTATCGACGTTAGTGGGAGGCATTATGCCAACCCATGGACCAACATCGCCTGCTTGAGAGACATCGGCGCAAGTAACCACCAGTGGTGGAGTAACGGATGTTGATGTTGCAGTTGGTATTTGTGACATAATATTATTTTACCTTTATTAGGAGTTTTTGGTACTAGCTGGATTAGGTCCACGAGTTAAACCAAATGGGAGATCCCAATTGAATAATGGACCTGGATCATTCTTTTGTGCAGAATTGTCTTCGTGTCCGTTAATATAAGTTATTGCAGAATACTTACCTTTCAGTTCGTTCACTAAACTGACTAATGAACTTTCTTGAGCGGTAGTATAGGGTTCCCATGTGCCATATTGTCCAGATGCAAGCTTTACCCATTCTTCTGCTGGTGTAGCGTCGGGTAAATTTATTGAGGCGATATCATTTCCAAGATTCACCAGCGAAATACCTATAAATCGGCTATTATCGTCGCCTCCGTGGAAAGCAGTATAATCTGGATCTATTAACATAGTTCGCGTGCCATCCTTGGCGATGAGATAATGATAGCTTAATCCACGATTTCCTAAAACAGAGATAGCGTCGGCGGCATTTTGCGTAACAGTATAATGAATTTCTATTCCTGTCCAATTTGTTGGTTCGTTTTTATTGCCGTGGCGCAAACCAAAAGGCGTAATAGCGCTTTGTGGCAAAAGGTCTGCTCCCGCTCCTACAGCATCGCCAGTAGGATGATTTACTGCTACGCCTTGCTCGTTACATGGTGCAAAACTTCCTTCTGGTGTGGCGATTCCCGCGAGTTCAGTGAGTATTGCTCTTCCGAAGGCTTCAGTGTTGTTCATTACGCTAACGACGTAGGCGTCAGTTTCAAGTTCCCTGTTTTCAAAATCAATTCTTATTAGTGCGCCGTCGAGCAATTCTTCAGAAATTGAGGTATTTTTTACACTACATATTGGAAATCTACTAAGATTGACGACTTGTCGATCTTCATCGACAACGGGAATAACGTCGCTATTGCCCATATTGTCTGGTAGTATCCAAATATTATATTTGGGATAATTACCGACTCCAGTTTCCGATATGACATTAGAATTTACTTCGGACACTCCAAAGTTTGTTAAGAACTCACTCATTGATGTGAGCCAGTTAGTTTCAGATCCTGCTGTCGTTAATTCGGAAGGTGTCGTATCAACGTGCTTAAGAACTATCGCCTTCTTTGTTGCATTTATTGATGGCGTAGTTCTGTTATTTTTTTCGTTGCTTGCAGACTTCTGCATTGCAGTAGTGAGCGATACTTTTCTTAGATTTCGAACAGATGTAGAAGGCTGGGCAGACTCTGTTGTGCCGTTTATCAGTTGTGCCAGTAGTCCAGTTATATTGGAACTACTTGACATTATCGGAACCGCTTAGTAAGTCAAATATCTCTGACTTGTCTATGTCTGATAGTCCAGTTGTCTTTTCGTTTTGCTTCTGTATTAGCGCTAC
>Ga0080013_1005478_pt1 | contig 11810 bp, 19 predicted proteins | sample ETNvirenome_6_85_FD_69236 | JGI IMG/M metagenome (GOLD analysis project Ga0080013, IMG submission 69236) | Marine viral communities from the Pacific Ocean - ETNP_6_85 (SPADES assembly) (version 2) | ecosystem: Environmental > Aquatic > Marine > Oceanic | place: Pacific Ocean | collected 2013-06-19 | reverse complement strand
CCGAAGCCATCGATTGGAATGGTGAACTCGAGGGCCTCAAGTCATCTGAGTGGTTCAGTACTCTTGACGAGGATGTCAGAGACGGCCTCCTCAAGGGCCTCGAGAACAAGTACCAGAACTGGCAGCGTGGCTATACCTCCAAGTTCCAGGACATCTCCAAGCAACGTAAGGAGGTCTCGGACCAGCTCCAGCGTGTTCGTGCCGAGGAAGCCAAGGTTCAGCGTTGGCTGCACGGTGACGTCGACCCCATGGTCGAGAAGCAACGTGAGATTGATGAGCTTCAGGTAGCCCACAAGGCTGCCCTGGACATGCTCCGTAAGGAGTTCACGGACGCCCAGGAGAAGCTCGAAGGCTCACACGGCACAGCACTCGAAGAAGCTGTCAAGGCTCGAGAAGCTGCCGAGGAGCGCATCACTGCGTTCGAGGAAGCCGCAGCCGCCAAGGAAAAGGAGAAAATCGAGGAAGAGGTCGACCTCCTTGAGCAGAAGCTCGTGAAGGAAGCGCCGGAGATCTACGAGAACAAGAAGGCATTTGGTCGATACATCGCACTTCGTACAGGCGGTGATACCCACGAAGAAGCCCTCGAAGCACTACTGCCGCTCTACCGGAAGCAGGCAGCAGCACCGGCACCAGAGCCCGTGCCTGAGCCCGTGCCTGAGGGCATGAAGCTCATGAACATGGGCCCCGATAGCTCAGCCGCTGTAGAGACAGACAAGATGCGCTCCTACACTGAGATCATGGAGCAGCGGCGTAAGGAAGCTATGCGCGAGCAAGAGCTACTCATGAACAGCTGAGAACTCCAGACATGAGAAACCCCCGGTAGCCGAGGCCGCCGGGGGTTCTTCTTTGTCTGTACTGTTTAGGCTTGAATCATATAGGTTGCATCATCCGTCGATGACGCATGGTGAATAGTCAAAGTACCTGATGAAATAACTGCGCCCGTTGTCGCGATGTTTGCGTCCATAGACACGACGACGGGGGCACCATCAAGCTCAGAGGTAAACCCAGTCAGCGTTGAACTCGTACTTGCACAGGTGACCTTACCAACCAACGGAGCGCCGTTAGCCATACCAGGCTCAAGTAGGATGACGCCAGCAGTAGCGTCGCTCACCAAAACGCGACCGACCTTAACGGCGAGCGAGAAAGCGTTTGTGGTCGCGATGGCGGCAGGAACAGCACCATTCGTGATGGCACCATCAGTTGCCCCACTCAGCCACACAGCATCACCTATGGCGGCGCCATTCGTGACCTGACCTGTCAGAACCTTGTAGGGAAGCGCCAGAGGCAGATACTCACCAGCCGCACCCGCGAAGTCAGCCACGAAGAACGGGCCACGACACTCAGTAATGACATTAGCCTTGGCAGGCACAACCGACATGAAGTCACCCTGCATGCCTGTGGCCACAATGACATCGTTGGCTGCGATAGCCTCGGCACAGTACACCTTGAGGGCGTTTGTACGCGTCTTGGTGACGCCGGGGATGATTTGATCTTGCTTAAACTTAGCCATGATTCCTCTCCATTATTGCAGTCTTCTACTAAGGAAGATTTCAAAGGATGCCACGGATCATCCGAGACACGACAATCATAGCGCATGCAGCCGAAAAAGCTACTTCAATGGATTAAGCACGTCGGTGGCCTCAAACACTTGCTCCGGTGTTATATCTTTCACCGGGTTGGCTATGTCACTAACTTCAGACAAGTGACGCACCGGACGCTCAAAACCCGCCGTCTCTGTCTGAATCATCTCGTTGAGCTTGTCCTTCATAGGCCCTTGACCAGTCGAGTGGTACATCTTGTACAAGTGCGCCAGGTGCCTGCGACGATCTGCCTGCTCTTCCGTCTCAACTCCCTTCGACTCATGCAAGCCGTAGCGTTCCCGCATCTCCGCCACGGGTTCCGCCGTCGCCTCCTTGCGCTGGGTCTCCAATGCCTCCTCGCGACGCTTCAGCTCTTCTTCTGTAGCGGCTCTCCCGCCGGGAGCAATCGGAGTCTTAAACGCCATGGGTCACCTCGATACCCAACCATAACACGCAAAAACCCGCCAGTGGCAAATCCACCGACGGGCTCAGATTAGTGACCGGAAAACGGGCGCGTAAACCGACCACTGAGTCGGGTGTAACGTGGAGCTACGAGGCGGCAACCTTGTCCATGTGAGCGCGACAGGTCTTGCAGGTGACCTGCTTGCCCCAAGGCGCACACTGATGCAGCCTCAGCCACTTGCCGCAAGCTGTGAGCCACAGGAGCTTGCCACCTACCTTCATGCGGTTGTTGCCGAGACTCCAGTGCAGCTTCATTACGGCTGGTCGAGCTCTTCCGGCGTCATCAAGCGCCTTCCCAGAACCCGTGTAGGCTGCGTCTCCGTGGGGATCTCGTGAACGGGTACAGCGTCCTCGGGAATGGGGTCCCCCTCTTCCAGCATCTGTGGGTAGTCGATACTGGTCCCATAGACGCTGTTCATCGTGTCGATGTGGTCATGGAGAGCCCTCCGGGCCCGTCGAACCTTGCTTGACCCACGACCAGACATACGCTTCACGTCGGCGCGGTAGAGCATGTCACCCCACAACATACGATAGCGAATGTCGTCGCGTTCTCTCTCCGTCTTCGCCTCGGTGAGTTCGCTCTCGTCAGCCTCTCGTGCCGCACGATTCATGCGACGCATCTGAGTCAACATGCCCTCAAGCTCAGCCTCGCTGGTGCCTGGGTCACCCGTGTCACCGATACGGCCCCCGCCGCCAGCAGCTACGACCCTCTCACGGATAAGCTCCTGTGCCGTCTTGTCAGGCATTGTGGCCTCCAGGCCAAGTGTAACACGCCTATCCACCATCCTTGAGGCCGTAGTTATCCTTGGCCCAGCCGGGTCCCTCGAGCGAGAAGGACGAGATGCTGACGAGCCGCTTCATCTCGTACTTGCACTGCTCACATACAGGTGCGGGGTCCCCGTGCTTCTGGAGGACTTCCTCCTGCTTCCCACAACTCTCACACTCGTATTCATACAGCGGCATCTTCGCTCCTCCACTATCCCCAGCAGCGCCACAGTCGGCACTTGAGCATTCCCGCATCCGTATAGCCTTTCGGGTAGTACTTCACCGTAATGATGCTGTTGCCTCTCAGCTTGAGCAGGTCGTTGCCGTTCGTGTGGATGATGACCTCCGGCACAAGACCATGACAAGGCTCCGCCGACTCGCAGACCTTTACCTGCTCCCTGTAGGAGACGATCCAGCTGCGATACGGCTTCAGTGTGCTGTGGACGTAGCCCAGAGGGTCAATCTCGTGGCGAACGTGCCCAGGCTTGGCGCAGCCCCCCAGGGCCAGGAACAGGGCGAGATGACGGATGTCAGTCATGTCATTTCTCCGGGAAATCAAAGACGGCAATGATCGGGGTCAACTCCCCTGCATAGCAGCCTTCTACGTTAAAACAGAAATACTCCTCGGCGTCCTCCCAGGACAAGCCATCCTTGCGTAGCGCCTCAATGCACTTGGCGCGGTCGTAGACGGCCACAGGCGCCATTCCACACCGCTCGCCGATACCCACAAGCGCATCATCAAAGCCGTCCCACAGGATGGCGTCAGGGCTCACCTCGCCGAGCCTCACAGCGACTTCGCTCATGCCGTCCACCCATGAGGAATCATGTGGCCAGGACCATGCGGCGTGTCCTGAATCAGAATCACCTTGCCGTTGGCGTCCACGCCACCGTACACAGGCACGTCCTGCAGCGTCGGGTCAGGCGACCAGTAAAACGCAATCACCTCATCGCCAGCCTTACCCCACCATCGTGGGACCCCCTGGGCCTTGTAGTACTCATGTACCGAGGCATGCGCAGCCGGCACCTTCTCGTTGTCAGACCACTGACGCCAGCCCTCCGGCGGCTTGATGTGACCCGCGCTATCGCGCTCGACAACTTCCTTCGCCTCAGGCTCAGCAGGCTTCTCAGCCTCACCCGGCGCCACCAGCGTCCCCGCAGCCACGGGCGCCGACGACACTGCTGCAGGTGCCGGAGCTACCCGCCCCGTCTGACGACCCGCCTCCATCGCCGCGAGGCCGCGCAGTAGCGCCATGCGAGCTACCAGTGTCTGTGTGACGTCGACGCCGAACTCCCGCGCTGCCGGGCTCGCAGCAACCACATCAATCAGGCTGTCGAGCCGCTCCAGTAGCGCCTTCTCGAGATCAAGGCTGAGTGTCGTCGGCTTTGCTTTCCGTGGCATGTGCCCCCCATATGTCGTAATGGTAATACCGGACTGTACGGGTGTCAAGGGCACAGTGTCAAATGGGTATACCTCTCTGGTAGCCCTTTTGAGATATGGTTTTGGAAAAGGAAAGGCCCCCCGGCTTGGGTCCCGGCGGGGCGCTTGGTGGGGTATACCCCCCCTCTCGGCTCCGGCTCGACGGCTGGCCCGGCTGGGCCCAGGGTGAGAGCCACGGGTACGGCTGGCCGGATGGCCCGGCTGGCGGGCCGGCTCGGCGGATGGACCGGCCCGTGAGCTAGGGTCGGATCGGTTCTCACCGGCTCGCTACCGGGGCAGGATCGGCACCGGGCACAGGGTCAGATCGGGCCCGTGGATTTATCTAATGGCCGTTAGGCTGAAAAGGTCGTTTTCGCCCGTGCTGCCTTTGAATCGATTCCGAGGGTCACAGTATGGGTTCGACATACCGAAGCGGTACAGACCCCTTAGCGGTCGATTAAACCCTATGTTGACTTGTCAAGTGCCGAAATAAAAGTCAATGATATCAGCTACTTACGGCGACGGCATCTCGAAAAACGGCTATTTCGTGCTCGTAAGTAGCTGATATTAGGTAGCCGGTCTTGACGTGTCAGGGAGTTTATTTGCACTCTGATAAAGATAGTCCCTTGACAACCCCGATACCGCTACGGTAAAAGGGATGTAGGCAATGAAGCCGACCCGGGACTACCGAGCCCAACGGAAACGACAATGAGAACCAGCTACCCCAAGCCCCGCCCCGGCCAGCGCATTGACGGTATCGGCGAGATATTCGCGGCGCGCAAGGCAGACCCATCGATGCCCGATGACACGCACCTCTTTGCAATCGTGTTCAAGGCTAACAGCCAGTATCACACTGCAATCTACAATCGGTGCAACGGGCTGCACAGCGTTGCCAGCTACCCCAAGTGCTCCGATGCTTTTAACGACTATCAAACGCGCCACATGGCGTCGCCCGAATGGCTGACACGACTTGCCCCTTTCATCCGTGGCTGAATGGCGAGGGGAGTGCATCGGCCCGTGCCGGTGCACTGCACTCGCTATTCAGGCGAACCGGGCCACGAGCCCATTGGAAACGACAATGAGAACCATGACCCTTGAAACCCGCCGCCCCTTCTCCCTCGCTACACTCAGCGAGGCGCCCCGTGTCACACCGGGGCCATTCCCTGATCATGAGGGTGCCCGAAAGACGATGTGCCTTGTAGGCTCCACTGCCAAGCACGCCAGCTATGCCGATGTCTGCAGCCCCACAACGGAACTGGTCACGTCACTGGATGACTTGGACCATGCTGAGACCTATATGCCGATATCTTACGCGGTCCAGATTGACTCTATCCGCGACACGTTCTCTGCCCTCATCGGTAGCGAGCCCGTGTATGAGGTGTACGCCTTGAACGACCGCAACGTGAAAGACAAAGACGGCAACAAGGTGCTGATCAAGGGTGCACACATGTTCGGTAAGATTGCGTGGCACTCAGACGTGCCTGGTATCATGCTCGAAGTGGTTCTTAGATCCTCGCTGGATGGCACGATAACCCTGCAATATGGGGCGGATATCGGGACGTTCATCTGTGCCAACGGCATGATACAAGCTGAGAGTCTGATCAGTCTGAAGCACACGAAGAATATCGAGGAACGCTTCGCAGCTTCGCTCATCGATCCCGAGATCGGGGCCATGGCCCGTATTGAAGCGGCCCGCGAGCGCGCCGAGTGGGCCGAGGGTCTCAAGGAAATCCCGATGTCTGATGACCTGTTCCATGCCTTCCTGGGCGTGCTACGCGGTCGCTACCTTATGGGGCGCAATGGCCGCCCGTCATCTACTCCGATGCTGACCCCACACAAGCACAGTGCTGCCATGGCGTATTGGGCAGCGTGCCACGCGGGCAAGCTTCATGCTGAGCATGGACGGCGGGATCTCTTCAGCGGATACCAGGCACTGACGGGAGCGGCCCACCTCTCCACCGTGCGTAACTCGCTGCAGACCTTCGCTGGTATTGACTTCATGACAAAGCAAGTAGAGCAGTCGGGCGGCTCACTCGTGGGGATTCCTGCCTTTACATTCGACATCGCTGAGTACTGAATCCAGTGCATTAGGCACTGGCCCCCGTGGTCAGTGCCTATAGCTCTGCATTCAGCAGAAACCAACCAAAGGAAACGACATGCCCCTCAAGACCACTGACAAGATCCTCCCTGCCATCGCTGCAGCCATCACCAAAGCCCCGACGGCAGCAGGGTCTAAGGACCTCAAGAAGCGCGCCGCTGAACTGACCCCGGGCGTGACTCGTGTTCAGGTGACCGTCACCCTCGACGGCTACGTGCACCGCTACATCAACCCCGAGCCGTACCCCCGCACTAAGGTCGTGGGCCTCGACAACGTTACCCAGTGGCTCCTGCAGCGTGTCAATGGGCCGACCTATGACAAGCTGATACGGAACCTGGCCGACATCGCAGACGGTAGCATGAAGGACCCCGACAACAAGCACCGCATCGCTGAGGTAACTGGACCGCTCACAGTGACAACGCGCGTTGAGCCTACGGGCAAGGTGGAGTGGACTGGACGCGTCATCGTGGAAGACCGCGAGACCAGCACGGCCACACCTGCGAATATCACCGGAACAGGTATGACCTTGATCGTCAACGATCTCGACTGACCCCCACGGGGGCGGGCCATGTCGGCCCGTCCCTTGACCCCACCCGTACCGCTATGGTACACTTCAGACTCACCCGAGGAAACGACATGCTTCAACCGTACTTTCACTATCACACGGTCAAGACTGATCACGATAACTATGACCTTGCGCACGGCCCCTCGTGGGCACGGGTCGGGCCGCGCTCAGGGGCTGACAACCCGCGAGACACGACACCCAGCGGACCCCGCTACACGCTCAGCAGGAAGCAGACGATCAGCAACCTGATCATGGCGGCGACACGCATGCAAGGCCTTAGTGTGGCGCGTGCGGTTGACATATACAACCCCGACGGTGACCCTGCAGTGACTGAGCTAATCCGTCGACTGCTGACACCAGGCCTGCACATGTGTGGCCGTCAGGTGGTGCGATGACTGACCCTCTCACTCTTTCATTCATGGCGGTGGTCGTACTGGCCGCCGCCACCCTGACCCCGTTCGTTGCGGACTTGATCCGCTGCCTTGAGGAGGTGACCCGTGGCTGACATCTACCACCACGCATGCGAGGTAACTGTGGGCCCCTGGAGGGGCCTGTGGGCCATCCGATTGACTGACCCAGGGGAGACCCCTATCCTGGCCTGCGACGACCGCACGCAGCTAACCACGACCCTCGAGCGCGGAGGGTGGCGGCCAGTCGGTGATGGGCGGTGGTCCCGCAACCAGACCGGCTATCGGCAGGACACGGCGCCAGATGTGGAGACCGTGACCTAAGCCCGGCGCCACATGCACGCCAAGAGGCGGCCCACCTGGGTCGCCTTTTCATTGTGCAAGTCAGAGCTTAGTGGCTCCGTGGTCCGGCCAGTCAGGTCCGGCAGTGGTCCGGCAGTGGTCCGGCGGAGTGCCGGCGGAGACGGGGGCAACGCGCACGGCGCGACGAGAGCGACGCACCCGAGCAGACTTGCATTCTGGCTATACGATTCAATCTTTCTGGCGGATTAGGTTTGCATTGTCGATACCACTATGGTACACTCATAGTGACCCGGCGGATTGACCCCGGGCAAAACGACACAAGGAAAACGACATGAACAAAAACGGACTGGTACTATGGGCAGGACCGAGCGCCATCAACGGCGAGCCTATCGTGGTGATCGCTACGGGGCTCAAGCGTAAGAGCGCCAACGCTAAGATAGGCGCGGACACAGTGCAGGTCTGGTACTTGCCGCGTGATGTTGCGCCTAACGTAGCGGTAAAGACTGGCGCCGACGAGGCTGTGTGTGGCGACTGCATCCACCGTCCGAGCAAGGGTGGTAGCTGCTATGTCGTGACCTACCAGGCGGCGCGTGCAGTCTGGCAAGCCTATCAGGACGGCAGCTATGCAAGCTGGGACGGCAACACGCTACCTTTCATCGGTCGCGTGGTCCGCTTCGGCGCGTGGGGCGACCCTGCCGCCGTGCCCGAGGGTACGCTCGCGGCTATCCGTGACGTGGCCCGTCGGCACATGGCCTATACGCACCAATGGAAGCGTGAGAGTGCAAGCCACCTGCGTAGCTGGTGCATGGCTTCGGTAGACTCAGCACCTGACTACTTGCGCGCTCGTTCTGCGGGCTGGCGCACGTTCCGTGTCCGTGATTCCGACGAGGAGCTCCACGAGCGAGAGCGGATGTGCCCCGCTGCTGACGAGTCCCCCGTGGCCGCCGTCATGGACTGTGGCAAGTGCAGCGGCTGTGACGGACTGACACGCGGCGCCAAGCGACCGAGCTACGCCATTGTAGTGCACGGCTCCCGAGCAGCACGGTTCAACAACTGACCCACCGGGGGGCTCAGCCCCCCACCACCCTCCACACACACACGGAGAGAACATGGACCCCACCGCCACCAACGGAGTGAGCACCGCCGCCGCCATCCATCACCTAGTGCTTACCCTCAGGCTCGTTGAGTCTATGGGCTACGATCCCCGGAGCGGGGATGTGATGAGCGACTTGTTCCGCATCCACAGCCAGACCAGGATGGCCCTGCGGCACTTCGGGTACGTCTGGACATACGATGGAGAGCTTCGCCCGCTGGACCCCGCCACCGCCTAACCACCCACTGGGGGGCCCTGCCCCCCACCACCCCAACATGAAAGGACCTCTCATGTTTTCAATCAGAATCAGACACGCCCGACCGACCACCCGCACACTTAGCCGTCGCCCCCCGGCTCGGCTAAGCTCCACCACTACCGCATAGGAGCAACCGTGACACAGCCACAGCCGACCGACCCCCGCACCCGGACCATAGACAAGGCAGACCGGCTGGTCTCGGACCTCGTGACCCTGGAGGAACGGCTATCCACGGCCATCGTGGATGCCGAGTCCCTCCTGGTAACTCTGGAGCTCACCGAGGAACCGGCCTGGCCGGACTATGATCCGGCTGTGTACCGGCAGTTGCAAGAGACCGTCCGGCTGCTGCAACAACGAACCCACGATGCGGGCATCCGACTCGACCTCGAGCGGATCGCCCGTGTCCTGGCTGCCGTCACTGAGAGTTGACGGCATAGCCGGCGGGGGGTAGAGTTCCCCCGTCAGTCAGAGGTCCACTGGACCAACGCCCCGCCTGGGTTAGTCGTTTCCCCTGGGCGGGGCGTTTTACTGTCTGGAGATCCGGTCAGCTCAGCTCTTTCTTCTCACTGATCGGCTCATCTTGCGACTCATCTTCCTCTGAGTCCTTCGGTCCCTCGTCACCTGGCATCTCGGCCTCCGGTGCGCCCATCTCAGTGGCAATCTCACAGAGCCGGTCAGATATGGTGCGGATCTCCTCCCCGAGCTTGTCCGATCCGGCAGGTCCGGCGGAATCCGGGTGTTCCGGCGCCGGCATGGGGGGAAAGTCCGGCCCAGTACCGAAATCGGCGTAGCCTCCGGGTCCGGCGGCCATTTTCTTGGCGATTACGAGGGTCACACCCTGGCCGATGGGGATTCCGGCGCTCTTATGGTCATGCATGTCGGTCTCCGGGCCGGATCCGGCCTCAGGTCGGTGGTTAGCAGCGTTAAAACGCTACTAACCTACCGATTCCGGGTGTCAAGCCGGGCTGATTAGCTTTTTGAGCCGGCAACTATGCGTGCAAGCCGCTCATCGAAGTCCAGATCGATTGACACAGCCACCATGCCGCCCTCTCCGGCGCCAGATCCCGCCGGAGTGATGCCGCATCGGTCCAGAATCACCTCCGATGCCTTGATTCTGTCCTTGTGCGGCGCCCCGATGTCCCCTGCGACGTCTACAAGGGTGCTCAGAGCCGTTTCTGCGGCTGATTCGAGTCCCTCTCCCAGTACAGCGCGCCGACGCGCCTGACCGGCCTTCACGGCTGATTGCACAGCAGGCCCAGAAGTCCACGACCACACCGTGGTAGGTCGTATCTTGAGGCGTGCAGCTACCACGTTGACCGTATACCCTGCTTCAAGTAGACGAATCGCTGTGCGTTTAAGCTCCTCGTCATCCACAAACCGTGCCTGGTCGGCAATCATGGACACCACTTCATCCTCTGAGGCGGGCACAACCACGGTCGGCACCACATGGAGGGACTGAGAGGCAGGCGAGGTGGTCTCCTCAGGTTGCAAGTCAGTCGGCTCGTCTACTTCACTCATCAGAACTCCAGTTAGGGGGTATACCACACTGTTGTCGTTACAGCATATGGCAGTTTGAACCTACGTTTTCGGGCAGTCAGGCTCGACTGAAACGACACTGAAACGCATTTGTGTTTCAGCATATCCCAGGTACAACCTACCATAATCAGACAAACACTCTCGTGAAACGACTTAAAACAATATATACATCTCAATAGCACAGCCTTACTGCATATACCAATCAGCATACCCAGTCTCGCGGACCTCTACAAAGGTATATGATCATGTCGTTTCAGGCGTTTTTGTGTTTCACCTGGCGATAACGGGCGTTCAAGCTGAGTTCTGCCGAAACGACATTACCACTGTGGTTGCGTTTCGGCTACAACCCAGGTTCTAACTGGCATAACCCTGGAATCTATTGTGGCGTCAAGAGTAGTGCTGATATTATTCTTAACGAGTTGCAGCGTCAAGACTATTGACACGTCCCAACTCGGCTACAAACGACATGAAGGTTATGCAGTGTCAAGACCACCCCCTATCTTGACTCGTCAACCTTTCAGCCCTCGCGCAGGCAGGCACACCCACCCGAGCGCGCGCGCAGGCACATGCCCTGGCGCACTTCCTCTCTCGGCGTGCAAGTCAGGTCACCCCTGGTCAAGGCTACCCCGCACCCTGGTGATGCCACTGCCTGGTCGAGGCTCTCAAACTTTCTTGCCTCGTAAGTTACCGACATCATTGAGGAATAAAAATACTTCACTAAATGTAGTTGCAACCACTGTGGTATCGGGTGAAGCTGTTTGTGAGCCTCGGACTGACTGAGGCTGAAAACGACACACGACAACGAGGTGAGCCATGCCGAATACGGCATCTCAACATCACGACAGCAAGACTATCAACGACATTCGCCAGTGGATTCACGACAAGGTGATCGCACTGGCAGATGGCCAGTGGGTCAGTCGCGTTCAGGTCCAGTTTGACAACCATTGGGGTCACTCCCCCTGGGTTCCCGCGCCTCCTTCTGAGGTGAAGGATGAGCATGGCAACTGGCACGACTATCCGTGGAGTGAGGTCAACCGCACCGACGGCAACGGCCAGGTGTTCGAGGAGCCAGACCCGGAGAAGTGGAAGCTGCGCGCTCGCTGGCTGGCTGACATTGCGATGGAGAACGCGATCAGGGTGTACCCTGGGACCAGCTACCCGATGGGGATCTGCATCGGCATCCGTCACAGCGTCAGGCGCATCTGGTCAGAGGCAGAGCTTCCTGTCCGTGACATGGACCTCTTCGCCTGGCACATGTTCATCGGTCGCGAGAGGGTGGGCCGTGACCTAACCGGTGAGCGCTACGATAACTTCAAGGTGAGCGAACT
>Ga0080013_1005477_pt1 | contig 11811 bp, 2 predicted proteins | sample ETNvirenome_6_85_FD_69236 | JGI IMG/M metagenome (GOLD analysis project Ga0080013, IMG submission 69236) | Marine viral communities from the Pacific Ocean - ETNP_6_85 (SPADES assembly) (version 2) | ecosystem: Environmental > Aquatic > Marine > Oceanic | place: Pacific Ocean | collected 2013-06-19 | reverse complement strand
TACAAACACTTTATTTCTACAACTACTTCCGCGGCCAACTGAGAGACATACCCGCTGTCGGCGCGGGAGCAATATATCTTAAATTGTATTCAGGCTCTACGGGCCCAGACAGTGCACTTGTTTTGGTCGCTGATGGCACCCATGTCAGTCTGTCTCAACCAACCATAGTTAACGGCGGCCGCGTATCAACTGGTATTTATAGTGCTTCTTTCTGCCTTACCGCTGCCGCAACGCCACTAACAACGGTATATGATGTTTGGTATACTGGTGTTAATGAGTATCACACGGGAACATTCAAGCCGAAGAAATTGGTAGGTTCTCAAGTGGCGCCGAATACGAAGTATGTTTCTAATATAACAAATTTAAGAAATGTTTACCACCGCGAGGAAACAGCGCGCTTTAGGGTGTATACTCGCCTTAAAGACTGGAATCCGACAATTTATACCAAAGCAGTGGCTGCCGCTTCTGTAGACATTGTTGAGAGCGGATCGTATGAGGTCTATAGAACATATGATGATATGAAAGTAATACCATATGGTACCAGCAGTACACTACACACCCAGATGTCATATGATCAATCCGGCAGTTACTTTGATTTGGATATGGAAATGTTTGAAGGAGGATATATGTACGGCATAAGGCTCGCTTATTATAACAATTCTGTTGGCGGATGGGTAGAGCAGCCATCGACATTTAAGTTTAGGGTTGAAGACTGATGGGGATAAGAGATTATTTTAACAAAAAAACATCCAAAGTAAAGTCAGCAGAAACACAGGATACTGCCTTTAACTTAGACTCTCCAGAAATTGAGTCTGCCAAGTTTATTGAAGAGAAGACCAAGCAACACTCTAGGTTCGTACCTGTTGTTGATTTTGCGTCTGCCTCTAATTTTGCTAGGTATGGGTTGGCAGAGGAATACTATAGAAGTTCTTTCCAGAGAATATATCAGCAGTTTCCGTATGACGGGACAAGAGAAGAAAGAGTGCGATTTGATAATGAGTCGACTTTTTTAGACAAACATATATTTGACGAAGTATATCCGCGAACAAATGGGTATGCGATTTTCTCTCCTGATGGTTGGGGCACAAAGAGTATAATGACTGGAGGATATGGATTATCTGATAGTCTAGAATATATAAGCTTCAAGGGCGGCCCTCATTCGGCATCGTCTGGAGTTACAGGAGAGCCTCTTCGTAAGGCTTTCGGTGAGTCGGAATACAGAACAAGTCCTGGTTCAAATATCTATGATTCTGACATCTACAACACAGCCGATGTCAAACAATCAGGCCGACTGGGCACAAGAACATCAAATTTGTTGGCAGATCTATCCTCTGGCGTTACAATTGAGTTTTGGCTAAAGAAAGATCAGTTTGTTACTTCCTCTACGGAAAAGGAGGTTATCTTTGATCTTTGGAATGGTACTATTTCCGGTACTGTATCCGGTGATTCCGCTGATTACGGCCGCCTGACGCTGGAGATGACAGGCTCTCCGGACGGCACAGATCCTTTCTTGCTTACGCTTCAATCTGGTGCCACGGGGTTCTTTCAACAACCAATTGCGGCATCGTCTGTTACGACAGGCAGTATTGCTAACGATGTTTGGAAACATTATGCAGTCTCTCTCGCATCCGCATCATCTGGCGTGGATACAAAATTTTATGTCAATGGAGGACTGAACAACTCTACCACATTGGGTTCTACCGGCGTTGGAGAAATAACTGGTTCCATGATCGCCTATATCGGCGCCCTGCAAACTAATCCTTCTGGTACAGATCCGGGCGCCAACCTTGCTGGGTATGGAAAGATGTCCGGCTCTTTGGACGAGTTTAGGTTTTGGAAATCAAAGAAGTCGTCTAAAACTATTGGAAGAAATTGGTATACTCATGTCGGTGGCGGAACAAATGATGACATATCAAACGCAGAATTGGGTGTTTATTTTAAATTTAATGAAGGGATTACCGGAGTTTCATCAACGGACTCCATTGTTTTAGATTACTCGGGAAGACTATCCAACGGCACTTGGACGGGATATGCTGACGGCGCCAGAAACACTGGCTCTGCTATGGTTATATCCACCGCCGCGGCAACGGAATATAAAGATCCGATAATATATTCTTATCATCCAACAGTAAAATCAGAAATGAATCGGCTTATTGCTTCTGGTAGCGACTGGGACGAGAGCAATGTGAGTTCGTTATACTATTCTTATCCCCGTTTTATGATCGAGGAAGAAGAAAAAGCCAATACGAAACACTTGAAAAATCTGACGCAGATAATAGGTAGCTATTTTGACGATTTACAACTACAGATTGAAGCACTGCCTAGCCTAACCCACCAGACATATACTTCTTCAAGCGTAAAGCCGCAGCCGTACATAGAAAGGCTCTTGGCGGAAAGGGGGTTTGTTACTTCTGAGATTTTCGCTGACGCCGGCCTTTTAGCACAATTCGCCGACCGCGACGAAAAAAGAAATTTTGAAACAAGCCTCGCAGAGACAAAGGCCAGAATATTCGAAAACATATACAACAATATTGTTGCGATAAATAAATCTAAAGGGACAGAGGATTCTTTCCGAAATCTAATTCGATGCTTTGGCGTCGATGAAGAGCTTATAAAGATTAATTTTTATGCTGATAATGCAGAATTCAAATTTGAAGAGAATCATCGGCTTAAGACATTAAATAAGAAATTTATTGATTTTAACAAGAAAGCCAATAATCGCGCAACGATATTCCAAACAGCTTCGGCTGGAAACTCAAATACAACAGGAGTGACTTATTTATCTGGCACAAACCGGCATCTCGCCAACACAGCAGAAATAGAGGTTCTTTTTCCGGCGCCGCCAAAGGCCATATTTGATAACACTGAATATGCTTCATATTCTGATGTCTCTTCTTCTATTTTCGGATTCCATAGTGCTTCAGCCGACGCTAGCGACCTTACCTGGGCAGCTTCAGCAGCAGATGATTATAACTTTGAGGTCTATGCAGTAAGGCCTGATGTCGGCTCTTCTGACGCTTATTTCCTTATAAAAGATCGGAAAGGGAACTTCTCTGCCGCAACCAGCCTTTATGGGGATGTGTATGATAATCAAAAATGGAATTTTGCTGTAAGAATAAAAAATGAGAATTACCCTATAGGAGCTTTTGTTACGGGCTCTGAGAGCAATAATCTTATCTTGGAATTCAAAGGGATCAATGCTTATGCTGACTCGATAGTAAATGAATTTTTAGTGACAGCTTCGCTGACAGGAGCAGCCCAGTATCTGGAAGATCCTAGACGCTATTATGTCGGCGCACATTGCACTAATTTTACTGGAACAGCTGATACAAATACAGATATCCGAGTGTCTTCCTTTAGGCACTGGGCGTCATACCTTGATGACAAAACTCTACATGCCCACGCAAGAGATCCAGAAAATTACGGCGCCGGCAATCCATCTCGTAACGCCTATTTGACAGACGCATCGGCATCTACTGCGTATGTCCCACAAATAGATACATTGGTGTTGAATTGGGACTTCTCAACTGTCACGGGATCAGACGCTTCAGGCGTATTCTCAGTTGACGATTATTCTTCCGGCTCAATGGCGCTAAGAAGCAGGTATCCAGATGCTGCCATTGGGCCCCTGTTGGGCAATCAGTATTCAGGGCAAGCAAAAGGCTTCCCGGCTAGCGACACCGGTGTTGTGTCTGGCGAATACATTCAGGCAGCACGCCAAATGCTGCCAGAGGCTCTCACCGGACTAGATATGATAAATATTCCTTCCGGAAAAGATCTTCTATTGCAGAAAGACGCCCCGCCAGATGAATACTACTTTACATTTGAAAAGAATTTCTATCAATCGATCTCAGAAGAGATGCTTAACATGTTTGGTACGATTGTTGAATTTAATAATCTAGTCGGAGAGCCAGCCAATCGATACCGGCAAGAGTATAAGGGATTAAACATATTAAGGAATTTATTCTTTGAAAGAGTTCAAAACACCCCGGATATTGAGAAATACCTGGAATACTATCGATGGTTGGACTCTTCTCTTTCCGAAATGCTTCTTCAATTAGTGCCGGCCTCGGTTCAAATGTCTGAAGGGATTCTCAATGTAGTAGAGAGCCATATTCTAGAAAGAAATAAATATCGTTCCAAGTTCCCCACGATTAAAGAAGTTTCAGCAACAGAGGGCGTCATTAAAGGCCTCAAGGAACTTACATATCCATGGGAGCGAGGACACGCGCCCATCACAGATAAACAGAACAAGAACAGCTTTTGGTGGAACGAAAGAGCAGAAAGAAGCGGTACTACGATAACATCCGGAGACGCTAATATAGACTCTAGAAGGGAAGAAGTTCGAAAGTCTAAAGTTTATTTTGCTTCTTCTTCGGCTCCTTTTATTACCACTGATGCGGGAGTGTCTTATGAGAGTTCTCCATACAAAGTAAGATCTCTACAAAAAATTAGTGATTTTTCTATCAGAATAGCAGACGCACTGCAAAGCAGAAATATCAGTTTTGTAAATCATAAAAAGAATTATTATAGAAATTTAATCTCCTTTGGTGCCACAACCGGCCTAGACATAACAGATGTTCAGTCTGAAAAAGATTCCGTTGATGTAATAGGAATTCCAAAAGAGCTTGAAAAGAATAAGAAATACTTTGCCACCGCTGGAGGCTATAACCACAGCCATGCTCCGTTTGTGATGCATAGTTCCTCTCTAACCGATGGATATGCATCAATATTGGCCGCAAATTTTGAATTATCTGGGGTTACTATATCTGGCCATCACGATGATGTAATTCTGAAGACGAACGAAGTGCCGATGCAAGGACCTTTCCCAGAAAGATTTGTTGGTGGATCTCCTCATCGTCATGCTGATCTAAATCGTTATTCTGCGCTAAAAGCCGGAACAAACAACATAGATTCACAAACAGATCGCATCGAGGGATACAAGCTTGATATATCCGCTGGAAAAATAACAGTTCGCCACCAAGATGCAGATCAGCCTAGATCTTCATTCTTTAGAGATGGCGCCGCAAAACGACCATTTAACATTAAGAATATAAAACAGGCAACCGGATCTGTCACGAATGAGATTAGCGGTACAATTAATGCCGCTATAGGTAACTTTTCCAAGGTATATGAGGTGATAAATGCCGGCGATAGGGCGACAAACAACAACGCCTTTACGAAGCAAGAAGGCTTCGGCAGCGCATCGGTAGCATCAGCGCACATTTCTAGCCTTAATGATTATACTCGACCTGTGCATGCAAGAGTGGAGCATACTTTCGTAGAGAGATTCTCAGCACCGGGCGGCCCAGAAGTCGCAGGTAATGCAGACGGCGGCCCATTCTTAGATTTAGAATCCGGACAATATTCTCCATATAATGATATGAACACAAGAAACTGGGGAGTCCGCAAGCCGCTTAGAGATCTTTTGACGGAAAGAAGCGAGAGATTTGGAATAAGAAGCGGCTCATCTGAGGTTGAAGCTGATTATGATGTTGCGGCTAGTTTCCACAAAACAAACAGAAACCCTCTTGCAAGATATGAATACACCGGCGAAGGGGTCACTTTGTCTGTGGCGGCATATGGAAAAATCACCACTTACGACAACTGGTATGTTCAACATCCAATTCCAAGAAGTGATTTACAATATTCGTGGATAACTGGCTCACATACTTCTTCTTATGTCTTCGGCCATGCAGCAAAAGATGGCCTCTACTCCGGCTCTTCCGAAGGGATTGTGCCGGCTATATTGTTCACTAGCGCGAGCAGCGATGCTATTTCCGGAATAAAAGTTGATAGCGTAGGGATGAATATCATCGTGCGTGAGCCCCTGTCTTCATCAGATGCCAGAGTTGGATATCCGCTTGGCACTCCTATGTCGACTTATAAAAATACTGATTTTGTAACGGTCCCAAACAATCCGCGAACCTTTAACTCTCTCCTTCTCCATCGCGGCGGAGTATATGGGCACTCTTCTTGGCGCGCCCTGCGTAATTCTTGTTCTCCCATAGTAAGGAAGTGGAATAGCGAGAACACTATAGCATTCAACTCCGAACCGGGCCCTCAAATCGTTACGAATGTTCCGAAATATGAAGCAAAGCAAAGTCGTTTCGGAACACTGCAAACCTTTACAGAGCCTCCAGTAACATCTAGAAACTTTCCTTTAAAACTAATTTTGGATGTCAACACTATACAGGACACAAAGACAGCAAAAATTGAAAGCGTTTTTGGAAATGAGGTGGAAAATTTCACAAATCCATCCCTTGATAAAACTCTTGATATGTATCAGAATGATGGAATAGCCTACAACAAGGTTAAGGACTTGTACCTCAACGGCGCTCTGGGTTCAGACTCTAGTCCGGTTGATGGTTTCCGTTCCCTGACATACAAACAAACTGTATACCCGAAAGCGCAAAATGCTTATCTGCTTAAAACAAGAGAAAGGCCAGCCTATGCAAATAATTTTTGGAGAAGCTCTAGGGCAAACAGGGACACGCGTGGAGATAGCAAATTTGGATCCAATGGCGCGCTGAGTGGGACATATAGTTCTTGGAACCTGGACGCCGACACCGACTTCTCCTCGGCAATAACTGGTACAACTGCGGGCATCCTGCAAAACAATATAACACAGGTGCACAACAACATCAAATCAAATATCACGGCGTCTTGCGTCTATGGGTGGACTCACACAGTAGAATCCTCAGCATCTGTGGTTTCCCGTGCCGGCCTACCAGCATTGGCGTCAGATAGTTCTGACACCTCTACGACTTCTCACCCAATCGGCCTAATAAAGATCGGGGGCGGAAACGCTCTTTGGCAGGCCTATTCACAGGCTGCCTACAATGACCTCACGGGCACAACGGTATCATCGCCTTCTAATCCGTGGCATGATAGTTATGATGATTTTGTTAGCGAAATGAGAGCCCACAACAAGGATTATTCTGTAATACCAGAATTTAGAATAAGTGAGCATGTTGAGAACATAGTCAAGAATAGAGAAGGAGATTTCTTCTCCCATATTCCTGCATTTTTATCCATAGAGGGCGCAGCGTCATCTCATCCAAAGAATAGTTCAGAGAGCGATTTCTATAAAGTATATACAAATTCTGACTTCATGAAGCAGTTTGATATAATCAGGGAAGATCATAGAGAGCTTGTGGAGCCGAACAAAATCAAGTTAACTTGTAAAGCAATAAAGAGATTCATTCCGTATAATGGTTTTTATCCTTCTGAGCTTATCCCAGATCTATACTTGGCATTTTCTTCTTCATATGCAGACTATGTGTCCTACGCCGGCGCCGACTCTACATATGAGAATGCAAAAATCCGTCCCTTCATAACCTCAATGTTCGCACCGGGAATATGGAACAACATGATCAAAGCAGGTATGGCGGTTGATTACGCCGTGCACACCGGATCATTTGATGTTCAAAGAGTTTATGATGGTAGAACCCAGTCCCCTCTAAGCTACTATCTAATGTCAACGGCGTCTAACGGCGACGGCAGCGCAACCGGCTCCATGATGAGAATACCATTCGAGGCTGTTGTAGAGCCGGAGAAATATCTTTCTAATGTTTCTCTGGTGGATATGTGCGTGCACCCTTCAGCTAGCATGGACATTACTGGTTCATGGTCTGGAGGTGGAGATGATATCTATAAGATGAGAGCACATAATGCATTAGCGTCTATGATAGAGTTTTTCCTTCCTGGTAAAGACAACAAAGGAGAGCTTGAAGAGCTATCATCAGCGCCCGAAGATAATTGGAAAAGATTTGAAGCTGGTAAAAAATATGGAATGGCAGTTAAAGTTCGAAAGAGTTATGATCGCGCACGACAGGCCAAACAACTGGAGACAAATAAATACCCTACACCGCACGACACCCAGTTAGACATCGATGCCGGACTAAAGCAATCGATAACAATGTACAGCATGCCATCAACTTGGGGCCCACCAACATCCGGCCGAGCCGGCTTGTCGCCCACCTACGGCCCAACTCATGCAGCCCATGGGTCAAAACACACTGGCGCGTTGGATAGCCTTACTGGCGTCAACCCTGCTTGGTCTCCGGTCTATTCGGAAGGAGAGTGCTGGGCTCATTTCATATACGACCATGCCGGCAATACGCAGCCTTCTCTGGAAAGCTTGTTTTCTTCTGGTACTCTTATTCCATGGAGATTTGATCATCGAGCCCTATCTGGGTCTAACGGGGGAAGCAATCAGCAGCCTTATGGGTTCAATATGATTAATGACATCGCGATGCAACTAACATCATCTTTCAACCTATTTGGAAAAAGGAGAAAGCCGACAATCGAGACCGGACCAGCCGGCCGGACGATCTCTAGTGCAGTTAATACATCCCAGACGACGAATACATGGGTCATATCTCCTAAAATGACAACGCCAATATTGAATTTTAACGAAGCATCAGCAAGTATTCCCACTAATGGTTCGGAATCCGTCCCTCGCGGGATGTGGCACCAGTTTGGTAGAATTCCCACAGGTTCAGAAGGCATATACCTTGAAGTTGGCGACATTGATTCGCAATGGATTGAAAATCGTTTGCCGTTAATTATACAAGATGTCACCGGCGATTTGGATATTGTCTGCGCAGATTCAGAAGATCTCGGCGGAAGATCTTACGGCAACCTAGTAGATTTCTATGGAAATGGAAATACTAAGATTCATTCGCTGACAGATCAAGTCGGGTTTAAGAAAAAGTCAAAGAAATTAGGAAGACTTGCCAAATCTAGAATAGTAAAAGAGGCAGTTGTTGCGGTACCATTCTTGGTAAAAGAGGGGAAGAGGGAGTTCTTTGAAATCTCTGAAAAAGCAGTGGCCGCATCTTTGTCATTAGCGACCGCTGAAGAAGAAAAGACAAATTCTGTAGCCGACATGGTTTCAAAAATGAAAGAGTATGTCTTTCCTCCTAGGTTTGACTTCGTGAAGTACCCGGATAAAGTGACTCCGTTTGCCATGTACATTTTTGAATTTAAGCACAAATTCGATCAAGATGATTTGTCTTATATATGGCAAGGATTGCAGCCTCGATCTGCCGCATCCGCGCAGTTATCTGAAGCATCCATTGAGCATCGTTTGCTTTCTGAAGAATTAATGGGAAAATATGGAAAAGAGACGGGCGAACCTATGCCGTCAGAGTTGCAGTGGATGGTGTTCAAAGTGAAACAGAAAGCGGCAACTGATTATTATGAGAAAGTCGTTGGTCGCCAATCAACACCGACAAACACTCCCGGAACATCAGCTAATGAATCTTTGGATTATGATTATAGCTATAACTGGCCTTATGATTACTTCTCTTTGATTGAGTTTGCGAAGATAGATGCAGAAGTTAAGTTTGCTCCAACGAAATCTGATGTTATTAAAGGGCCAATAGATTGTCCCCCAACAGAGGTAGCAACGGCGATAGAGAACTTAATTACACAAACAATAAGTAAGGATTCACAGAAATGACATTTTTTAATCCAAAAGAGGATGTTTTAGATATTGAGCTAACCCAGTTTGGGAAAGAGCTGCTTTCTCGTGGAGAGTTTAAGCCATCTCATTATCTGTTTTTTGACGACGATGTGCTATATGACATCGCCGCCGCCGGCCCGTCATCAGAAGACCAAAACACTGCTATAGATAGGATACAAAATGAGACGCCGAAACTTAGGACACAGGGCAACTATAAAGAGTTAACTGAAAAATTGTCTACTGGTATACCACAAAATACGAGAGAAAACAATTTTTCAGTGATCAACGCGCTGGGAACATCGGATCTGGTATCTGATAAGTTCCCTCGATGGGACGCCAGAATGTATGGTGAGGATGGTCCGACAATAATAAACTCTGTGGCCTATATGACATCCTCTTATGGGACAATAAGAATCCCACAGAATGATATTGCTGTAAACTTTAAAACAGCCGTGTCTGTGGAAGGCCAACCTAGCGTCATTAATGAGGATCCAAACTTGTCATCAACTGTACAAGAAGACGGGACTTATATTTCTGTAGAGCCTAAAATAGTTTTGATGCAGTTGCTAGAAGATTACGCGGCGTATGAAAAAGAAAACTTTGATATTGAGGTCTTTATAAACGAAGCAGAGACAATCTCCAGCGCCGGCGTTGAAGTCCCCGTTTGGACGCCCTTAAAATTTAAAAAAGAAGTTGAATCTATTGTTGATGGTATCCTTATCGATCCCGTGCCGGAGGAATGTGTCGAACTGGATCCAACCTTTGTTGAATATTATTTTGATCTCTTTGTCGACTCCGAGATCTCCGCGGAATCAAGAGCACAAATGGAAGATCTTAATGCGCAAAGTCTATACAATGCTCAAGATTCTTCTGGAGATCCAGGCTCATCTATCGGCATGGCAGACATATACGATCAAGTTGTGGTGGATCCTGCGTGCCCACCAGATGATTGTCCGGAGAGTTAAAATTGGAAAAGACTATTTATATAAGAACAAAGAAGGAGTAAACAATGCCCATCACCCCTAAACCCCTGACGCCCATGGGCGTCAGGGCCCTGCCAACTTCAACAATAACAACGGCACTAGCTACATATTCGTCGCCCGGACCACAACTCAGCAAAGGTGACTCAAAACAAGCAGCACCACCCGACGACTTTTCCATGGCCGCAGACATCATCGATGTGGGCTTTGTTGCCGAGGAGACTGCATATTGCGTACCGACCGATGCCGACCTGACATTTGAGCGCGACTATTTCATCAGCGCTGAAGACAAGCTTGGAGACCAATTGTCTGTTGAAGACGCGCTCGGCCAACATGTGGACGTGACATCGATGTACTACAATCCCTATTCCTCCGGAGATATGTCAGATCCCCAAGTGGTGGGGTGGAAGGCTGCAAGGAGTTACGAAGGAGAGCTAACGGATACGGGATGGTTCGACGAATCGAACCAGTTCCATGCCGTTGCATGCTTTAATCTAGAGCTATCGGCCGAACTTGAGAAGGGCAATTATGGTGCACTAGCGAGTGCGGCATCAGAGGACTACATATTACAAAAGAGTCTTTATTCATCCAGAAATAGAGTCACCGGCCCCCCTACGCCATGGCAGCCACAAGCATCGTTTAGTATGTCTTTTTCGGTGCCACCTGAAAAATCATCTTATATTTGCATGCACACCTTTCAATGTACAGATCTTCAAGCTATTAATGAAAGGATAGGAACAAATCATAAAGAGCAAGTGAGAGTAATATCGCATTCTTCTGAGGTTTTGGTGTCAGCCGGCCAGCCAGTCAGCGAGAAGGTAAGGGATTTTTCCTCCATGCAGGCCATGGCGAACATTGATACATCTCTTGTTCCGATGTCCACAACATCATTGAAAGACCTAAATCCAATTAAGGAGTTTTCTGTTTCAATCAATGCCGAGCCGGCAGCGGAAACAGAAGACAGGACATCCAGTTTTATATTTGATTTGGATGTTGAAAATGTTCTTGTACGCTCCCCTCTTGGCTCTATCTTCTCGCGGCCGCTGTCATCCGGAGTCAGGGGAGAAATCCTATCCATGGCGCAAATTCTTTCTATGGAAATGGTCAGAAAAAGGATTGATATACCAAACGGAGAAGAGAAGAAATTATTTTCTTCCTCGCAGAAGAATACTGCTTCGCCGCTGAAACAAACAGTGTCAAGCAATAGAGATGGAAACAATGTTGGTGGAACAATTTTGGGTTCTATTTCCGAAACAAACACTCAAAGCGCTACGAACTTAAGGACATTTACTGGAAAAGACTTATCGCTCCCCAGTTCGGATAGTGGCGGAGAATACGAATATAAAATAAAGCTTAGGG
>Ga0080013_1005476_pt1 | contig 11811 bp, 8 predicted proteins | sample ETNvirenome_6_85_FD_69236 | JGI IMG/M metagenome (GOLD analysis project Ga0080013, IMG submission 69236) | Marine viral communities from the Pacific Ocean - ETNP_6_85 (SPADES assembly) (version 2) | ecosystem: Environmental > Aquatic > Marine > Oceanic | place: Pacific Ocean | collected 2013-06-19 | reverse complement strand
GCGCAGTTAACGTCGGTAATATTTCTAAGAAATGGGACGTATATGTTGACCCTTATTTTCCACGAAATGTTATCTTAGTCGGCCGTAAGGGTAGCTCGTTCCTCGAAAGTGGATACGTGTATGCTCCATATGTGCCGCTCCAGGTGACTCCCACTATCTTTGGTATTGAAGACTTCGTGCCCCGAAAGGGTGTCATGACGCGATATGCCAAGAAGATGGTGCGTCCCGATTTATATGGATTGGTTATTGTTGAAGACTTGCTCGGGTAATTCCTCAAGTTCATAGACTATCCAAAAAGAAAAGAGTCTTCATATTGTATATGGAGGCTCTTTCTTTTTTTGAAAAACTAATTACTGTGTACTACTATATTCTATGGAGGAAACGATGTGGCAGTTCCTACTTTATCGCCTAGTTCCAATTCAAGCTTAGTGGCGCTGCCGCTAACTGGCACAAGATCTGATGTAACTGGATCGTTGCCCTTTGGAGTATATACTGGTGCGGATTTTGTATCTGGCGCCGTGGATCAAGTTTCTTATGTCTATCGCAAATTAGGTGGCGATGTCTTAGATGTAGAAATCACCGCCAAGCAGGTGTACGCCGCCTACGAAGAATCGGTTTTAGAATACTCCTATATCGTCAATGTACATCAGTCAAAAAATTCTCTTTCTGATATGTTGGGGAATCCTACTGGCAGCTTTGATAGTGACGGGGAGATGAAAGCCGGATCTCTGAAGACAGCCTTGAGCGGCACAGGCGCTGAGTTGCGCTATCCGAAATTCAATTTTTCATATGGACGGCGCGCCGCCATGGGACTATCGGAAAGGGCAGGTGTTGGGGGCGATACTCAGTTTTATACCGCTTCCCTAGATGTGGTGAAGAATCAACAATATTATGATTTGCAAGCAGCAGTTTCTTCAAGTGCTGCATCTTCAGTATCTGGAAGTGTGCCTTTCGCCAATATAGATAAAAATAGAAAGATAACCATAACAAAAGTTTGGTATAAATCTCCGCGTGTGATGTGGAGATTTTATGGATATTATGGGGGCATCAACGCTGTTGGGAATTTATCTACATATGGGCAGTACGCAGATGATAGTACATGGCAGGTTGTTCCGGTTTGGCAAAACAAACTTCAGGCTATGGCATATGAGGACGCCCTGTATACTAGAATTTCACATTATTCTTATGATATAAGAGATAATAATTTGAGACTTTTCCCGACGCCCTCTGGCGTCGATATGGAGAAACTGTGGTTTGAGTTTATAACCGAAGAAGATCCTCTGATTGACAAGCCGGGAAGAGATACCGGGGCAGAAGGTATCAACAATATGAACACTGCGCCGTTTGCTAATATCCCATACAATAACATTAATTCTATTGGAAAGCAGTGGATTCGAAGGTTTTCCTTAGCAGTCTGTAAAGAAATGTTGGGTATAGTACGAAGCAAATTTGCCACTATTCCCATTCCAGGAGAGTCAGTGACGCTGGACGGACCAGCATTATTGACGGCTGCCAAGGATGAACAAAGCGCCCTGAGGGAAGAATTGAAAACAGTTTTGGATGAGCTAACATATACTAAGCTCTCTGAGCGCGATTCAACTATCGCAACCAATACTGAAACTTTGTTGTCTAAAATACCGCTAGCAATTTATCCAGGATAGGGGGCGACAGTAAATGGCTGAAAATGTTGCTTGGACCCAACCAAAAAATCCACCTCCTCCACTATTTGCAGGCGCAAAAGAAAGAGACTTTGTAAAGCAGATCAACGATGAGTTGATTGAACGCGTAATAGGGCAGACTCTTTTGTATTACCCTATCAGCTTAGAACATACACGCTATCACCCTCTGTACGGGGAAGCGATTCATAAGAGCTTTTTGTCTCCTATCAAAATAAACGCTCTCGTAAACTGGGAAGGGCAAGAAACCACCACGACCAACTATGGCATAGATCGACGCTCTAAAATAACTATTCACTTCCATAAGCGCCGGCTAACGGAGGATCAGGATCTGAAAGTTCAGGAGGGAGATTTTATATTGTATGGAAAATTGTTTTATGAAATAGTTTCTCTAAACGAGCCGCAGCAATTATTCGGACAAATAGATCACAAGATGGAGATTGCCGCTACGTGCATAAGGGCCCGAGACGGGGTGTTTGAAGAGGCAGCTCTTCCCGAAGTTTCTATTGCCAAGTATAAATTAGATCAGGGCCCAGTAAAGAATGTGTGTGTTTTTACCCTGAACATTCCGGACGACTGCAAGATTTGTGTACCAAAACTTTCTGGTGCGGATCCTAATTCCCTAGATTATAAGACACTACAGGAATTTGTAAGTGACCCTGATAAGTATGTAGGATACCAGTTTTATTTGACCGACCGAGGCGCTTCCCCTGTGGGTAAGTTCGTGATTTCTAACAAATGGTATTTCAATGAAGATAGCACTTGGTATCCAAGTCCGTTTTTCAAGAGGGATAAGTAGAGATGGTGGATGTAAGAGGGATAGCGGTATTTTCGGGAAGCGATGCGTCGATTCATGAATTCCTCGAAGATGGGACGGCAATAATAGGATCGGGGAGTTCTCTTGTTCAAGTGTCCGGTAATGTGGTGTTCGAAACGTCAGGACTGTCTGCCATGGCGGACGTAAGCTCTAGCGTTGATTCTCCGACATCCAATCAGATTCTAAAGTTTGATGGAAATCAGTGGATTCCAGGATCATCGGCGCCCTGGGACGGCCAACTTGATGGCAATGCTGGCATTACTGGATCCTTGTATGTTACACAGACAATTTCTGGGTCTACAATAACGGGATCGATCATAAGCGCCTCAAGTCTCTATGGCGACGGCAGTGGCTTGACCGGTGTCGGGGGCCTTCCGGGAGGAATAGACACCAGCATTCAATTCAACAGCGTGGGCACCATTTCAGGATCTTCTAATTTGACGTATGATTATGGCACCCAACTATTGGCACTAACAGGGACTTTGCATGCATCTGATATCACGGGGTCTAACATTACGGGTTCTATAGTAAGCGGTTCCTTTTTTTATGGTGATGGATCAAATCTTACGGGGGTAACAACCTCCCCCGCCGGCGCCACTACCCAATTACAATATAACGATGGAGGCGATTTCGGCGCGTCAGCTAATTTGACGTATGATGGAGCGCAAGTAAGCCTAACCGGGTCACTGATTATAGGAACTGGTCACCTAAATCTCACCTCTTCTGGGGGAGATAATTACTTGAGAGGATTTATGGGATTCCCCAGAATCCAAGAGATTAGTTCATCTGTTTCTGGCATCGACGCCATGGCCCAAGAACTTTACGACAATAAAGTGTTGTATAAGGGGTATGTTGTGTATGTGATGACCGGGAGCGTGTCTGCCTTAAGTGGCGCGTTTTTCCAGGATAATAAATTTTATTTTAACGAAATGGGGATTTGGTTTCCAAGTCCGTTTATTAGTTCGGAGGCTTAGGAGTAATATATTATGACATCAAAAAGTGCTGATAAAGAAACTATTATCAATTTGCACCCTTCGAATTTGGAAACTGTCGACGGGGCCCTCTTTAGCTGGGTAAACGAGAAGCTCAACGTTTTTGCTACTTCTAATAGGGGATGGGAAAAGGTACCCGTTTTATGGACTTCGGCCGAGCGTGCATACCAGGCGAAAAGAGATAAAGGGCTCAGAGATAAAGAAGGAGCGCTCATCCTTCCCCTTATTACTGTGGAAAGAGTATCTGTGGAGAAGGATTTGGCGTTCAAAGGATCCCTTCAGGCCAACATTTTTCCAGTAAATGATTATAGGGGGGGATCTATCCCCCTTGATCGCGTAATTAATCAAGTTAAAACGAAGAACTTTCAAAATGCCGATGCCAAGAAAGAATATGGGCAATTGAATTTTAAAGTTAAGCCAAAAAATAATAAAGTAGTTTATACTTATCGCTCTATACCTATGCCCGTTTACATTACAGTCATGTATAAAGTTATGCTGAGAGCGGAATACCAACAGCAAATAAACGAACTCTCCCAACCCTTCATGGTGGCAACGGGAGGAATCAATGCTTTCATAATGAGGGAGAAAGGTCACCGATATGAGGGGTTTATGCAATCATCATATGCCCAAGAAAATAAAGTAGCGGATATGTCTGTGGAAGAGCGTATGTATCAGACTACAGTGGATATAAAAGTTCTTGCTTATCTCATTGGAAGCGCCGATAATCAGAAAACACCGCAAATTGTAGAGAGGGAAAGCGTGGTAAAAGTAAAGACTCCCCGCGAGCGTGTTATTTTGGGAGATACGCCTCCCTGGAAGAACGGAAAGTACAGAAGCATGTGAGCCATACAGGAGAATAAAACTGCATTTGCTATTTCTTAAAACTATTTACAAGAAGGTAAAACTGTTATATATAGGTGAAAGGTGAAGATTTTTATGTTCCAAAATTCATTGAGGAGAGCAACGTATCATGTCAGTCAATAAATTTAAGTTTGTATCCCCCGGAGTGTTCGTTTCTGAGATAGACAACTCACAGTTGCCCGCACTACCAAGAGGGGTAGGCCCAGTCGTGGTAGGGAGGTCTATGAAAGGCCCATCACTTCGGCCGATTCAAGTAGATTCTTTTTCGGACTTTGTTGAAACGTTTGGAAATCCCCTTTTTGGTGGCGGCTCTTCTGATGTGTGGCGCGCCGGCCCAAACGTTAACGCGCCTGGATATGGCACCTATGCAGTACAAGCTTACTTGCGCAATGAGAGCCCTCTTGTTTTTGTGAGATTGGCGGGCATTCAAGATTCGGAGGCTACTACGGCTGGAAAGGCTGGGTGGCAAACCAATAGTTCGCCCATGAGCGCAAGCACTGCGGGTGATTATAACGGCGGCGCATTTGGATTATTCTTACTTAAATCTGGAAGCATGACTGGCGCCTCTGGCCTGAATCTTGGAACTGGTTCTTTGGCGGCAATTTTTTATGCACGAACCGGGTCGATTGGCCTTTCTGGAACCTTGGCAGATGGAACTACAGAGGGCGAGGGCACCGCGGCAATGGTCAAGTCTCAAGGCGCCGGCGAGTTTACTGCTGTGATAAAGGGTGCAGATGGTACACAAGCAGATAAAGTAGTTTTTAATTTCAGCGAGAACAGCAAGCTTTTTATTAGAAATGTTTTCAATACGAATCCGGTGTCGATAAACTCGGACACAAACGTGGTTGAAGAAAATCCCAAAACTTATTTCCTTGGCGAATCTTTTGAGCGAAGTATCAGCGATCAGGTGGATAACGGCGATTCATCGCCTCCAGGGTATGGTGTTATTTTGGGGTTAGATTCCTCCTCGTATATGCAGCATCAACAGCGCATGCCGTTGGCGGATGCGAAGACGGGATGGTTTTTCTCTCAAGACCTGGGAACCTCAAGCGCATATGTCCCAACTGCGATGCCCCAATTGTTTAGATTTGTGGGCATCGGGGGCGGAGACTGGGCACAAAATAATTTGAAGATTTCCATAACAAGTATTACGCCATCCAATAACGAAGCCGTACCTTATGGATATTTTACAGTTCAAATACGACAGATAGGGGATAGTGATAATAATCCTAAGCCGATAGAGATCTACGCGGATGTGGATTTAAATCCTAATTCTCCTAATTTTATTTCACGAAAAATCGGAGACTCGTGGACTGAGTGGGACGCGACCGAGAAGAGATATCTTAGTTATGGTGACTATGTGAACAAGTCTCGATATGTGCGCGTTGAATTGGGAAGTGGGCATGGCAAAGATGCCAAGCACCTTCCCTTCGGCATCCTCGGACCTTCCCGGTGGAAGGGGTTTGTGGTTATTTCAGGCTCTAGTACTGTCAAGTCACTAGGCGCCTCGGTGTCCGGCTCCACTGCGAATGCGAATGCTTTTGTTATCGGAGGTGATCAAATAGGCGATTCCTTGGGGAGTTCCAATCAATTTGTGAATTTTGGTACGGCAGCAGCTGGAGCATGTACTGCATCTTTTGAATTTCCTCGGGTTCCCACCAGAACTAATAGTAGCGATGGGGTAATCACCAACCAGAAGGCGGCATGTTTTGGAGCCAGTACCAATATGGTATCCAGCAATCGGCTGGATCCAAGTGTAACAGATATGCTAAGGCGTAAGCCAGGAGGAACCGTCACAAACCACCCTGCAACGTTGCCCGCTGGCCTAGAATATGCCTGGGCCGTATCGCTGGACGACGTGCAGTCGGGAAGTAGCGGAATAATGGCGACATGGGTGAGCGGCTCTCGCGTAGACGGGAACTCCTTTACGGCCCAAGGTGGAACAGACGGATACAAGAAGGTTCTCGATGAGGGATTCAATAGGGTTACGACTGTTTTGAACGCTGGTTTTGAGGGCGTGAATATTCTTGAAAACGAACCTTTTAGAAATCTTAACCTCAAAAACGGAACGACAGCCACAAGTTATGCTTTCGCTTCCGTTGACAGAGCGATAGATACGTGCGCCGACGCTGAAGTTGTGGAGTGTAATATGATGACCATGCCAGGACTGACTAATACGACTCTAACTAGCAAGTTATTAGATGTGTGTGAAGCTCGCGCTGACGCACTGGCTGTTATTGATTTGGAGGGAGGGTATACCCCCATTACAGAAGACGCCAGCATGACTGATAGTGACAGGCTGGGTTCGGTTTCTCTCACAGTCAACAACCTTAATGATAGGAACCTTAACAATAGTTACGGGTGTGCGTACTATCCATGGTGCCAAGTTACCGATACCGTTACAACGGGTGGATCTTTATGGGTGCCACCAAGCGTTGTTGCCCTCGGAACTCTTGCGAGCAGCCAAGCAGCAAGTGAGCTATGGTTCGCTCCAGCTGGATTCAATAGAGGCGGACTGTCCGAAGGAAGTGCTGGCCTGCCAGTTACAAATGTGAGAAGTCGGCTGAACTCTTCCGAAAGAGACGAGTTGTACAATGCCAATATCAACCCCATTGCTCAATTTCCGGCAGAAGGAATCGTGATTTTTGGGCAGAAGACGTTGCAAGTTACACGGTCTGCTTTAGACCGCATTAATGTGCGGCGCTTGATGATTTATGTGAAGCGTGAAATCTCGCGCATCTCGGCCACTCTGTTGTTCGATCAGAATGTATCTTCTACCTGGAATAGGTTTCTGGGAGAGGTCAATCCGTTTCTGGGAAGCATCAAGACTCGATTGGGGCTTACTGATTTCAAGGTAGTGCTAGATGAGACAACGACTACTCCTGACTTGGTAGACAGAAACATTATGTATGCTAAGATTTTCTTGAAGCCTGCACGCGCTATTGAATTTATTGCTCTTGATTTTGTGATTACAAGATCGGGCGCTAGTTTTGAGGATTAATTTTAAAAATATTACTATTTATTAGTATGACTGATTCAATGAGGAGAAAATAGATTATGCCATTCTGGAGTGCAGCAACTGTAGCGGATCCTAAGAGATCATTTAGATGGATTGTCGAATTAGCGGTCAATGGGTTATCGGACCAGATTACTTATATCTGTAAGAAAGTCAATAAGCCAACGATGGAGGTTGGAGAGTCAGAGCATAAGTTTCTCAATCACACTTTCTATTATCCTGGCGGCGTCACATATGATACGTGCACGATCACTCTCGTTGATCCGGCGAACCCCCATTCTACCGAACAACTGTTCAAGTTGATTCAGGACTCAGGGTACCAACTACCCAGTGCTATTGATGATACAATAGCCCCTAACGATCCTCAGGGAATGGCTTCTACTATTAGTAAGAGGTTGGGCATGGGCGCGATAAAGAGATGCGTCATTGTGATGTTAGATGGCAACGGAAATAGAATCGAAGAGACAGAACTCTTCCAGCCTTGGATCAAGAAGGTAGACTTCGGTGGTGAACTAGACTATGAATCAGAAGGTCTAATGGAGATCACCATGGAAATGAGATATGACTGGTTTGAACTGAGAACGTTTGACCAGGAGTAACGAGTAAAGCACAAGCGAGGTTTTAATGACAAGAAGAAATAACGAGGCACGCCTAGGTATGCCCACCCAAGGAGCAAAGCAATCTGCTCCTATGCCACCAGCATTTAACCACACCGCCAATGATGATGAGTCGGAAAGTAGGTTATCGTATATTACTCCTACTGAGTTGGTTGATTTGCCATCTCAGGGGAAACTTTATCCCCCGGACAGTCCTTTGTTCGGAGTGAACGAAATTGAAATTAGAGAAATGACAGCGAGAGAAGAAGATATTCTTACGACGCAATCTTTTATTAAGAAGGGCGTAGTTTTTGATCGGCTTTTGAAAAGTTTGATAGTGGATAAGTCTATTAATGTAGGAGATTTATTGCTTGGAGATAAAAACGCCCTTTTGGTTGCGGCGCGCATTAGCGGGTATGGCGCCATTTATGATACTCACACGCAGTGTCCTGTATGTGGCGCAGAAGAAGACCGTGGATTTGATTTGACTTCGTGCCCCATGAAGTATCCTGTTGATTTAGAAACTACTGAGGATGAAGAGTTGAGGGATTTAGTTACCCTGGGCCCCGATGGCAGATATCTTATTAGGTTGCCGAAATCTGAAGTTACAGTTGAAGTGGTGCTGATCACAGGAAAGCAGGAAACTATTACTGCTCAAGAAAGAGATATGAGAAAGAAGAAGAAGTTGCCAGATCGTCCCCTAACCGATCATCTGAAGAAGGTGATTGTTTCAATCAACGGGGTTGAAAACGTGTCCGAGATCTCTAAATTTATTGAGCAAATCCCGGCATCTGATTCGAGAGTTTTTAGAAGGGTATTTTCTAAGCTAACTCCGAATGTGGAAATGACGCAGGAGTTCGTCTGCGGCGAGTGTAATTACGAACAGGTCCTTGAGGTACCTCTTACCGCCGGGTTTTTTTGGCCTGACGCCTAAGTACATCGAAGGGATATACGAACAATTTCATTCTCTGAAATACTATGGCGGGTGGAGTTTGTTTGAAGCATATAATCTTCCAATACAACTGCGGAATTGGTTTGTATCACGACTGATTAGGCAAATGGAAAAAGAAGCAGAAAGCCTGAAGGGCAAGAAATAAAAGAGCGCGCCGCTCTTTTATTTTTAGATAATAACTATTTATTACATTATGGAGGTTTTATCATGAATGGAAATGATAAAGATTTAAGTCCGCTTGTTGTTGACTTTTCCAAAGCAAAAACTGAAGAGGGAAGATTGGATGAATCATGGTGGCTTACCTTTGGGGCGATTTTGAGATGGATAATGCCATCTCTTTATCGAGGATCAGTACTCCCCCTCACGGTGAAGGGAAGCCCAGCAGAGGTAAAGAGTTTTGCTGATGTATTGTCGAAAGAAAAGAGATACTTGGAGTCGTGGAAAAATAATGGACTCGACACCCCGTCGACTTACAGAGATAAAGGTAAGCTCGATAGAGCCATTTCAACTTTTCAGAGAGTGACTGGACTAAAGTGGCCATTTTCTAGGTGAGCGATAAGGGGAGGGACTGAGGATGTCCAAAGAAGGCGATCTTAAAGCGCAACAAGAAGAAATTGAAGCTAAGAAAGCGAAGATCAACCGCCAGGCCCGCCGCGCAATTGACGACAAGGTTGAAACAAACAAGCTCCAACAGCAACTCAATGATCTAGTAGAAGACCAAATCCGCCTCCAAAAGCGGATTTTAGAAGCCCAAGATCCCTCTAACTTACAAGACCTACTGGACATTGAAAATGCGAAATTACAAACAGTTCAAGACCAGAGTATCGCACTGGAAAAACAATCTGGGATTTTCAAGGAACAGGCTAAACTTCAAGAAAATACAAACAAGTTGGCAGACGGCTTTGCTTCTAGGTTAGGAATATCTAAAAGTGTTATTCTGGAATCTGCGATTGGGTTCAAAGATCAGTTTAAGGCCCTTCGCGGTGTGCACGAAGAGGCCGGCAAGACGGTACCATCAATGTCGGCAATTGCTGATATGGCTCAAGGGCTTGGAGGTTCTTTTGCAATGGCTCTCAATCCGCTCAACATTATTGAGTCGTTGATGGGGGCGATATTCAAGGCATCCTTAGAGTTTTTCACCCGTACGTCTGCGGCTATGGCACAGTTTGCAGCGACGGCTGGAGACTTGGGGACAGCTTCTAAAGCTGTCGGGCAAGCAATGGACTTGTCGTTGGGAGTAAATATTGAGCATGCTGCAAAAGCGGCCTCGGGGTTAGCCGCCAGCTTTACAGAATTCACTTCGGTCTCGTTGCCGCTCCAAAAAAGAATCATTCGCACATCAGCTGCTCTGGAAAGGGTAGGAATTAGTGCATCTGTTAGCGGCGAGCAACTAACTTACTTTACACAGGCAGCTGGGATGTCTTTGCCAAAGGCAGAAAAGCAAATGAAACAATTGGCTGTCTCGGCGGCATCTTTCGGTAAAACTCCTGGCCAATTCGCTAGTGAGTTTGTATCGGCATCGAAGACTTTGGCATCGCACGGACCAAATATGATGAAGGTTTTCCTCGATCTAGAATCAGTCGCCAAGGCTAGCGGAATTGCCATGGAGGGATTGCTACAGATCGCGGGCCGCTTTGATACGTTTGATTCTGCTGCATCTTCTGTTGGTAATTTGAATGCTCTGATGGGAGGAGACTATCTCAATACACTTGAGATGATGAACATGACAGAAAAGGAGAGAATTGAGGCGCTTAAGCGTAGCCTAGAGATGAACGGTAAGAGTTTTGATCAAATGGAAAGGTTTGAGAGAAAGGCGATTGCCGAATCCATGGGAACAGACGAAAAGACTCTAGCTCAGATGATGGGGTATTCTACTAGAGAAAGCAGGAAAGCCCGTCGCGAAGCGGAGGCAAAGTCCAAACAAGAAGAGCGGTACAATAAGATGATTCGCAAAACTATTGATGTGGCCGAAACTCTTTCTAATTTATTTCAATCTATCTTTGTGCAGACTGGACTAGTGGAGGCTTTTGGAAACGCATTCAAGGTATTTACTGATGCTTTGGCGCCCGACCAGCCATTGGGAGAGACGATCCGCACCATAACAGGCGAACTCGGCCAAATGATGGCCTATGTTATAGAGCTTGGAGTGGACTCGTTCATCAAGTGGGTGGATAATGGCGAGGGAGTCATTGAATGGTTGCGAGATGCAACGCTTTCAATCGGGGATTTTATTGAATCTCTTAGTGGCGGAGGAGCAGTGGGAGATACTCCCGCGACTGCCATGGAGGGATGGCAAGGCGGACTCACCTCAGGCGTGAGCGGATTTACTAGTTTTATTACAGGTCCCACCCTCAATCCTGTAAGAGAAGCCCTAAAAGATCTCATTTTAGATCCCGTTGGTGACGCGCTGCTGAAAATCGGCACACTGATGAAGGAGAAAGCGGAAAAGGCCGACTGGACAAGCCCTCTTCAGAAAATGTTTCTCAATACTGCGGGGGATATCACTACTTCTTTTGGAGAGGGGATAAAGGACATGGACATGGGCAAGGCAGTGGAAGAAGAGCTGCAAGCGCAGCAGCCTGAAGTGGATAGATCTTACGAAGCCGCCGGCCAATCGAGCGGCGCGAATTACGTTTCTGGTACTGAATTGGGAATGTCCCAGATGCCCGAAGTTGCCGTGACATCCGCGGATGCATTCACCGGCGCCTTTGCCAGTGCCGCTGGGGTGCATTCGTTTTCAACAGTCTTTAGGGATATTGGCGAATTCATTGTTGAAGGATTTGAGAGAGGGACTGAGGGATTTACTGAGGTTATCGATCCGCTGATAGTGGCAACCGAGAGATGGACTAAGGCTTTGAAAGAAGCCGGCAAAGCAGCGGGTGAGATCAAGGCACCAGAGTT
>Ga0080013_1005475_pt1 | contig 11812 bp, 9 predicted proteins | sample ETNvirenome_6_85_FD_69236 | JGI IMG/M metagenome (GOLD analysis project Ga0080013, IMG submission 69236) | Marine viral communities from the Pacific Ocean - ETNP_6_85 (SPADES assembly) (version 2) | ecosystem: Environmental > Aquatic > Marine > Oceanic | place: Pacific Ocean | collected 2013-06-19 | reverse complement strand
AAAACAGATTTAGAATCAATTAATAAATTGAGAGAAGATTATTCTCAAAATAGTATGCAATTAGGAATGGTATCTGTTGATGAATATAATGTAAATCAACAATTACAACAGATAGTTTCCGCAAAAAAAGAAGTATTTTCTGGCCTGGAAAAACTAAAAAAACAGGAATTTGAATTAATAGAAAACTTAAAAGAAAAATATGGTGATGGGCAAATCAATATCGAGCAAGGAACATTTACTTCAATCGAGTAAGTTTGGCTGTATTAATCCATATTTATAATAAAAAAATTATAGGAGTAATTTAATGGCAGAAAGAATCGTATCTCCAGGTGTATTTACCAGAGAAAAAGATGAATCATTTTTATCAGCAGGAGTAGCAGAAATAGGCCCTGCGGTAATAGGCCCAACAGTAAAAGGACCAGCTCAACTTCCCACGTTGATTCGTAGTATCAATGATTATGAAACCATATTTGGTGGATATACAAATGATTCTTATGTTCCAATTGCAATTAATAATTGGTATAAAGAAGGAGGCGGACCGCTTACTGTAACTAGGCTGTTATATGAAAATGGGTATACATTAAAAAATGGAGCATTAGGAATTATTGCAACATCTGGTAGCACATCATATGTAACACACTTACTTCATCCTGATATCACTGTTACGCAAGATGGCACCGCAAACGAATTATTCGAAAACTCTAAATTATCAAATGATGAATCTGGTAGCTTTGCAATCAAAATATCTGGATCATTTACACCAAATGCAACAATACCTGGGTTTGATGGAGATTATAGATCTACTGGTTTTATAAGTGCATCAATTAAATCTGCAGGAAATGGCGGAATTGTCGACAACGTTGCGTCTGTATTTAGTACAAGTCCTAAAGATATAAATTATCCAGTATATATACAATATAATAATTTTAATGCAGAATCATTATTTTCAAATATGGGCGAAGTCACAATGTCATTGGCAATTGTTGATAATTATGCGTACGCAACTGATTACAATGAAGCCACTACACCATGGATTACTTCGCAAAAAGTTGGATTGTATACTAATAATCTTTTCAGGTTCCACACAATATCACACGGAACACCAGAAAACCATGATGTTAAGGTAGAAATAAAAAATATATTATTAGGAGCAGAAACATCTGATCCAGACCAATGGCCAACATTTGATGTAGTTGTTAGAAGAGTAAATCAAAATAATATTGAAAATAAAGTATTCATTAATGAACCAGGCGCACAAGATGAAACAGATATAAATCAAACTAGACTGATAACATTTACAGGCGTAAATTTAAACCCACTATCACCAAATTATATATGTAAAAAAATAGGAACACAATATAAAACAAGTGATTCTTCGGGACGTGTATACAATAACGGAGATTACCCTAGAACACAAGATTATATACGAGTAGAAGTAAAACTAGCAGTAGAAGAAAGCACAATTGATAAAAACTTAATGCCTTTTGGATTCGAAAGCCCATTATCACCAATTGCAGATGTATCTAGTTCAGCAGGGAATTTAAATTTAGCTGCAGTTTCATATGTTACCGCACAAAATAGTAGCGTTGGATATGATGCATCAGTGGATTTTGGGTTTGATTATTATAATCTAAATAATTTAAATTATCTAGCACCATTACCATCTTCTGGTTCTAATACCGGCAGTAATGCAGATTTTTATTTAGGTGATATGAGCCAATCTATGTATGCTACAGCCGATCCTTATGCAACCAGCTCTTTACAGTCATATTTAGTAGCAGGCACATTTGCAGCTGAAGTAGACTTAGAAACAAGAAAATTCATGACAATGTTCCAAGGCGGATATGATGGGGCAAAACCAAATTTATCTAAATTCAGTGGCAAAGATATTATAGCTACTAATACATTTGGATTTGATTGTAGCGGCGCATCCACAACAGGAACCGAAGCATATAAAAAAGCATTTGCTGCACTAGGAAATACCGATGCATATGATATTAATATGTTATTAACACCTGGAATTTTAAATACAATACATGGATCTGTTACTTCTAGAGCAATGCAATTAGCAAAAGATAGACAAGATACATTTTATATAATGGATATGGGTGAATATAAAGATACTATAAACACAATTGTATCATCAGTTAATACAATTGATTCAAATTATACAGCAACATATTATCCATGGGTAAAAATTAACCAAAATGATGCAGGGGGGGTTGCAAAATGGACGCCACCATCTGTTATCATATTAGGAGCAATTGCAAAAAATGATGTTTTACAATCTCCTTGGTATGCACCAGCTGGTTTAAATAGGGGCGGTCTAACAACTGTTACTGATACCACAATTAATTTAAGTCAAGCAGATAGAGATACATTATACCTTGCAAGGGTTAATCCTATAGCAAATTTCCCAAATTCTGGAATTGTTATTTGGGGACAAAAAACACTTCAAGCAAGACCATCTGCATTAGATAGAGTAAATGTTAGACGACTATTAATTACAGTTAAGAAATTTATTGCATCCGCAACTAAATATTTAGTATTCGAACAAAATACAACTCAAACTAGAAATAAATTTTTGAGTATAGCAAACCCATATCTAGAGTCGATAAAAAATTCTCAAGGCTTAAGTGCATTTAGAGTAGTAATGGATGCTTCAAATAATACTCCAGATATAATTGATCAGAATATATTATATGGACAAATATTTTTACAGCCAACAAGGACAGCAGAATTTATTATATTAGACTTTAATATACAATCAACTGGTGCTGCATTCCCTGAATAAAAAATTTAATTAGACAATATTTATATAAAAAGGAAAAATAGAAAATGGCTTTGACACAAAATTTACCCGGAGCAGACCAAGCAGATTTATTTGCAAATGCATTCAATTGGGAACCAAAATATGCAAATAGATTTATTATGCAAATGGCTAACAGCGGAATTCCCGCATACCTAGTTAAAGCCGCATCTAGACCATCAGTAGCCAATGGAGAACTAGTTTTAGACATGATCAATATTGATCGAAAAGTCAAAGGCAAATCTAGATGGAATGATATAGCAATTACATTATATGATCCTATTGTACCATCAGGCGCACAAGCGGTAATGGAATGGATAAGAAAACATCATGAATCATTAACAGGTAGAGATGGATATTCATCTACTTATAAAGAAGATTTAACATTTAACACATTATCAGCTACTGGTGAATATATTGAAGAATGGACATTACATGGTGCTTGGATATTAGATGCCACATTTGGATCTATGGATTGGGGCACAGAAGAAATTGTTACAATTGAATTAAACCTCAAATATGACTACGCAGTATTAGAATATTAATTTATCCCTTGTTTGAATGAAAGAGACTCCTTGTGGAGTCTTTTTTTGTGTTCTTACATATTTATAATAAAGTTATAAAAGGAAACTATGGCCAAACACACAGATCGTTATGATGATAAAAATTTAATCGAATTAGCAAAGAAAACACACGAATTCACACAAAAAAGTATATTACCAACTGAGGTTGTATATTTGCCTAGTGAAGGAAAAGTATATCCAAAAAGTAGTATATTGCGAGAAGGCAAAGTTGAAATGCGATATATGACCGCATATGATGAAGATATTTTGACTAATGGATCTTATATTGCAGATGGCACTGTATTTGATAGATTATTAGATGAATTAATAACAACAGATATATCAATTGATGATATAGCAGCGGTAGATAAAGATGCATTAATTATATCAGCAAGGATTGTTAGTTATGGATCAATATATGATGTTACAGTAACAGACCCAAAAACAGAAAAAGAATTAAAAAGGTCTGTTGATTTAAAAACATTAAAAACAAAAAAAATTAATTTAACTCCTGATGACAATGGTGAATTTACTTATAAATTAAAGAATGGAACTACAATAAAATATCATTTTTTAACTGGTCATGACATAAAAGGGATTGATGAAAAAAGAGGCATATCATCATTTTTGTCGAAAGCAATTAAACAAGTAGATGATTCTAGAGAACAACAAGATATTGATGATTATATACGATATAAATTCCTAGTAGCAGAATCCAAAGAATTCCGTGATCACATAGTAAAAAATACGCCAGGCTTAGTTATGCAATATGAGTTTGAAGGTGAAAATGGGAGCACCTTCATCGCCGGGTTTCAAGCTGGAGCCGATCTTCTTTGGCCTTAAGCCAGAAGACAGAACAAAAATACATGAATTGATATTTGACTTAGTATGGATTGGTGAAGGCCGGTGGGATTTTCATACAATATACCATATGCCCATATTTCTTCGAGAGTTTTATATTAAAAAAATTCAAAAAATAAATTCCGATCGATCTGCAAAAAATACACCCGAGAAAAAATATACAAAAGATCTGATCGCAAAACCTCCGTTGTAAATATTTATATTAAATAAAAGGTAATAATTATTTACATGATAAACTCCAAACAACATATATTAATAGAACAATTACGCATGTTGCCTAAACACGGTGTTCCATCGGGTAATATCGTAACAGATATAGAAAAAGCACTAGAAGGTGTATTAGATAAATTCGAAGTATCCAAACAGCTTGCAATATTTGATGCACTACAGGAGAGAATAGAACAGGTATCTGGCGCATTACTCATATTAGAAATGCGAGGCGAGGTATTAAAAGATGGATTTAATATTAATACTGATGCTGCTTCAAAATTTGGTTGGCAAATTGATAAAGTAGGAACCAAGCTAAAAATTAATACAAGATTAGCAAAACTATATACAGCGGAGATAGCACAAAATTTCTTACCTGGACAGAAAAAAGTAATTGATCTTGGTGGCAAATATGCAAAATCATTATTGTATACAAATGATATAATGCGCAATAAGCTTAAATTAGATGCAAAACAAAATGTGCAATTAAGAAAGCTAGCAAGGAATCAGAATATATCAATTGAAGAATTGTTATACACTACCAATAAATTTGGGGAGGCATTAGGCGAAGAGTGGTCTGGAAGTCTAATAGATGTTTTAAATGAAATATCTAATCTATCAAGTGATATTGCTATACAGTATGGACGTACTGGCATAGCTGGAAATTTAGAAAAATCTATATTATTAGGAAAACGTTATGGATTAACATTACAAGATTTATATAAAACTGGTGAGAAAATGCTCGATGTAGAAACACAAACCGGAGCAGCTGTAGAATATCAAATATATACAGGAAAAAGATTAGAAGGACAAAAATTCAAAAATGTAGCCGCTTCATATAATCAAGCTACAATTGAAGGTGATTCTAATAAACAAATGGAGATTATATTAGATTTAGTTAAAACACAAGGAACACACATACTTAATAATTATAAAGGCAGACAAGCAGCAGCAAAAGCACTTGGAGTCGAAGAATCAAAATTAGCAGACATAAATGCTATGATCCAAGAACAATTTGCTATAGAAAATGATATAAGGAAAGAAGAAAACAAGCTATTAAAAGATGAAGAAAAAAAACCCTTACTTACATTTGATCAATTTGACCCATCCAAATTTTTCCAAGATCCTAAAAAACAACTCGAGTTCCAAGAAAAATTAGATAAAGGCCAAACAGACCTTGAAGTCAGAAAAAGCGAAGTAAAAGATAAAAAGTATGAAGATGAAAATTTATTAAGAGGAAAAGATAAAGATGGCAAAACAGAAGATGTATTCGGAGTAGGAAAAACATTTAATCTACAAACAACTTTAGAAGCATTTGATGACCTCCAAGAACAAATTAAATCAAATACATTACTAGAGAGTGATTTAGTAGACTCAAATGGCAAATTAGTCCATTCCCAACACAAATTATTAACAGCGCTACAGGAAACATCAATAAAAGTTGGACAGGCTGTAGAATCCACCCCTGGCAAATTTGTAATAAAACTTGCTACGGTATATGGCACTTTTAAACTTGCTGCACAAACAGCGGAGGAGCTGATGAATACGATAATAGACCCGTTGGCCTCCGTTTCAAAAGAAGACCAAGAGTTAGGCGCTGGTGGAAAAGGAGTAAAAGGTAAAGATGTAATTCTATCACCAACCCCAGGCCCAGGATATGGAACAAAAACATTACTTTTACCAGAAGGATCAATTAACTTAAAAGACGAAGATACTGTCATAGCAGGAACAGACTTAGGTGGACGCAAAAATAAAAGAAAAGGTAGTCGAGACTCTGGCGGAGTAACTACACAGCAACTAGTAGCCGCATTAAGCCAAATATCTTGGAATGTTACAACTATGTTTGACACTGATAAATTTGTAAACCAAATAAGAATAACCGAATCTAATAAAATGAACCAAAGACAATCAGTATAAGGAAAAATAATGCCAGTTTCATATAACATATTTAATACATATAGCAATTCAGGAATATTGCCTGTTACTTTAGGTACTGGAACAGGCCCAGCCGGCAATTACTGGAACTCTGGTAATGATTATAATGATCCATTATTAGGTGTAGGTCAAGCAACATCTGGTCCGTCTACAACAAATTTGTTACCACCGCTCGATGCGGGACCTGGTGGAATAACACAAAATACATATGGATATGGACTTAATAATGATTATGATGCCCCAAATGCACAGTCTAGTAATGCATCTGGTCCTGTTAATTTAATTACATTAGCACAAAATACATATTTCTTTGGTAATGATTATGATGATCCAGCATTGGGTATAGGCCAAGATCCATCTGGTCCGGATACAACAAACTGGTTACCACCACTCAATACCGGACCTGGTGGAATAACACAAAATACATATGGATATGGACTTAATAATGATTATGATGAACCAGCTGCACAGTCTAGTAATGCATCTGGTCCTGTTAATTTAATTACATTAGCACAAAATACATATGGATATGGTAATGATTATGATGCTCCAGCATTGGGTATAGGCCAAGATCCATCTGGTCCGGATACAACAAATCTAGATCCACCACTCAATACCGGACCTGATGGAATAACACAAAATACATATGGATATGGTAATGATTATGATGATCCAGCATTAGGTATAGGCACAGATACATCTGGTCCGGATACAACAAATCTAGATCCACCACTCAATACCGGACCTGATGGAATAACACAAAATACATATGGATATGGTAATGATTATGATGATCCAAATACACCAGTTGGTACTGACACAGAAGGACCAACTACATTGCCATATAATGCACCCTTAAATCTTGGACCTGGTGGAATAACACAAAATACATTTGGACTTGGTAATAAATATACACTAAACAATCCAGATTATATACCACCAAATTTAGCAGACACATTTACAGGAATATCAACAAATACTGATCCAATTACAGGCAAAGATCTTGGCATAATGGCAGGTATAGGTTTAGCTTCCATGGTAAGCGGAGGAACCATTGCAGCAGGACTACTAAATAAAAATGGAAAACAAACTAGTCCATTTAGAGTATTAAGAAAAGATCAATTAAGATTAGACGGAGAAGGAATAGGAGATGATTTTAAAGCTGATCCTACATTACAACAATTACCATATCAAGATTTTAGATCAAGAATTGATGGAGTTCTTATGTTAGACGGAACATCTGCAGCTATTAGATCAGCATTTGGTGGTGGATTTGATAGCCAACTAGGAAATTTCATAACAGCTGCCGGATACGTAGCAGCATCTGCTACAATAGGTGGTGCATATAAATTATTTAATCTAGAGTCAACATATGGGTTTGGAAAACATGGTTCTAGAGATAATTTTTCCAAATACGATTTTACTGCCAGATCTAATGTGGCAACTAGGTGGAATGTAAGTAAAAAACGGTGGATGCCAGCATGGTTACCGGGTGGCGGAAATATTGCTGGGTTTAATCCAGCAGAAGCCGCAAATGAATTTCTTGGAGACAAAGTAAGTGTAATAGATTTTGGTAAAAGAAAATTAACACAAATATATAGATGGAAACCACCAACCGCATTTTCAGAAACTACATTAGGATCAATAATTCCCACCGGCAATACTAGAGACTTAGTTAAATTTTATTTTACTGGTCCAAAATTACATGCAAGTAGTAGAGAAAAAGATGATGTGTTAGTGTTTAGAGCAATAATAAGCTCAATGACTGATTCATTTAATGCATCCTGGAGTCCAGTACAGTATATTGGTCGTGGTGATCCAAATTATACATATACTGGTTATAGTAGATCATTTGACTTAAACTTTACAGTATATGCAACAGATAGGGATGAAATGAAGCCCATGTATAGAAAATTAAATTATTTAGCATCATATACCGCGCCTGAATATTCAAGTGAAACATTGGCGTTAAAAGCTCCATGGTTGCGTATTACTGTAGGCGACTTATTAATTCATCAGCCAGTAATATTAACTAGTGTATATTACACATTTGTGGATGCAGAAACAACATGGGAAACAAATATAGTAAAAGATCCACAAATGATGCAAGCCCCACTCAAAGTAGAAGTATCATTACAATTTAATGTAATTACAGATTATTTACCACAAAAAGGAGGAAGGTTATATACATTAGCTTCTGAATTTGATAAAGAAGGTCAACCAATACGAGGAAATAATGATTGGTTGAGTGATCAAGAAAATTACCCCATTTCGTCAGGTGGAGAGAATACATCAACTGAAGGGGATGAAGGCGGATTCTTTAAAAGAGAAAAACAGTCTTGGTCTGATTTCAAGGAAGAGTTTAAGAAAAATGTAACAACTAAAAAATAGAAACAGGAAATAAAATAATGTCTAGTAGATACAGAAATGCAAATATAATAAAAAACAATAATAATAAGCGTAGGTTATCAACCCTTATAATTCCAAATGTACCATTTTCTAATAATGATATATATATACAAACAACTACTCATGAGCGATTGGATAAATTAGCAAAATCAATATATGGTGATGAAACATTGTGGTGGGTAATAGCAGGCGCAAATAAATTAGGAAAAGGGACATTGTCAGTACCACAAGGAACGAGATTAAGAATTCCACCCACAGACAATATACAAGATTTAATTAAACAAGAAAAAAATAACAGATGAGTGATATATTTTATTCACAAGTTAACAATCATTTAGCCAAAGAGTTATATGCTAGAGGTAGATCGGGTATAGTTAGCCGAACAACAAAGCAAATAGATCAAATGGTAGGCAATATTGCTAACGTAGAATTGTCGGCATACGAAGGAGCATTTACAGGAGAACCAATATTATCATTAGGAGGAAAACGACTTCAAACAAAAGAATATTTACCATCGGGGTATTTAGGCACCGATAGTGAAGCATTTAGAATACCACCTGTTATAACCGGCGTTATGGTAAAATTGGCAGATAGTGCACAATTTGCAATAAATACTGCAATAATAACAATAATAATATCAGACCCAACAGATCTAAATTTAATAGAGAGACATTTGTGTAAACCAGGGCGTGGAGTAAAATTATTAGTATCACACCCTGATTCTGCAATTTTATCTGATGATCCTAAATTAAATGAATCTGAGTTATTAGCACAAACCAGAATATTGAAAGAAGAACAAAAAGATAATCAAGATATCAACACAGACGATTTTTTGTACATGAATAAATTATTATTTACTGGAATAGTTTCAAATTTCAAACAAACATATAATACAGACGCAACTGTAGAATTAGTATTAACAGTTCGTGCAATGGCTGGATCATTTCCTGATGCATCAATGTATATATCAAATAGCGATATACCTAGCACATCAATTGATACTGAAAGAGATACTTCGCAAACATTTTATAGTAAAATAAGTAATGAAGTTAACAAAATAATAACTCCTCCGGTATATGCTAAAGATTTTATTAAGGGAGTTGTATCTCAGGTAGACGAAGAATTAATTGTTGAAGATATAACAGATCAATCAATAATCAATGGAGCATTAGAAGGTAATACTGACAGAAGGCGATTTATAACATTAGGATTATTAATTCGGTATGTTAATGAAATAATATTGAAGCCAATAAAAGAAAAAGCAGACTCATTATTTACACAAATATTAGATATTCAGTGTTCAGATACAATATGTAAAAGTAATTATTATGAAAATATAGTATCCGCAGATCCATCACGAATTTTATTATGGCGTGGTACTACTGAATCTCCAACATCGACATATGGAAATGGAGAAAATCCAAAAAAAGCATACCCAAATGTAGACCCAGTAACAGATGGATATCAAGAAAAATTTGCATTTGCAGGTCCTCCTGTAGCATATCCATCTAGAATATATATAGCATTAGATGTTATCAAAGAAATTGAATCAGATCTTATATCAAACAAATCAGCTAATAGTACTGGCTATACTATTAAACAATTTTTAAATAAAATTTCAGCTGAAATTGAATTTCAAACCGGCAGAGCAATTGATATGGCATTAATTCAATCTCCGGAGGTTGAAAATGTCTTATTATATTATGATACAAATTATTTAGGAGGTGATAAAGTGGAGCCAGAATTTGTAGTTCCAGTTTTTTCGTCTTTACGAGATGGAACAATTGTAAGAGATTTCAAATTAGGATTCGAATTGCCAGATGCAATGAAAACATCACTTTTTGGTTTTGCTAGCATACAAGCAGACCCATCAAAATTAACTTCGTTTAATCCATGGTTGTTTAGCAATACAAAAGAACTTCAAGAACAAGCTAATGAAGATTTTGAAAACACACACAAAAATGCTCTTATAGAGTTGGCTAAAGCAAAATCTGACCTAGGAAAAAATTTTACTGTCCCACGAGATATAAAAAATTTACAAGCAGCATTAATAAAATATATAGCTTTTCCAATGCCAAATATAAAAGAATCAAATGATATAAATAAACCACTCTGGACATTTGATTTAGAGTTTACAATTGATGGAGTAAATGGATTTCGGTATGGAGATGTATTACTATTTAAAGGATTACCAGAAAGGTATAATGAACAGTGGGTTTTTTGTATAAAGCAAATTACACATGATATTAATAATCATGGAGAATGGACAACCAATATTTCTTGTTTCGCAAGAGCTAGAATTACAGAAATAACATAATGAGAAAAAAAGTATCATATAATATTGATGAAATAGTTAATAACTTATATACATTTGGCGAGGAATATGAAACAGCTGATGGCAATAACTATATTGGATTGTATCATAAATATATCTTCACAGATGAGATATATACACAACCATCTTGGGATAAGAATACATCTGTTGTATTGAATAAAACTGAAATACAACCAGAAGCTGTAAAAGAATATAAGAAGTTAAACCCAAACATCAAAACATCATATGATTCGATAATTGATATAATTCCAGAAAAGAAAAACAATAAAACATTAAATCGTTATTTTGTACAAAATGTATCTTCAAAGAAAATACAAGAAATAGATCAAAAACAATTCGATTCGTTTTCTGATAAATTCGATAATAATTTATATACTGCTGTAAATATTAATTGGACAATATCTGGTAATATAATAAACACTACTAATACAAATGGAATTTTAAATCTTGGTGTAAAAACAAAAAACAAAGAAGCAATAAAAAAAGCAGAAAAGAAAATTCCAAACATATCTGCCAAATTAACCAATCTATTAGAATTTTACACAGATACAGAATTTATAGTTCCCGCTGACATTAATTCAAAATAATTCTTGGATTTCTGAAAATTATTAATTATTATAGTATTGTATGATAGTTGATGATATTCAAGAACTAGATGTAATATTCGATTACATGAAAGATAAAACGGTGCTC